>Ga0302135_10002572_pt1 | contig 10859 bp, 8 predicted proteins | sample CBN3_surface_MG_FD_203119 | JGI IMG/M metagenome (GOLD analysis project Ga0302135, IMG submission 203119) | Marine microbial communities from Western Arctic Ocean, Canada - CBN3_32.1 | ecosystem: Environmental > Aquatic > Marine > Oceanic | place: Canada: Western Arctic Ocean | collected 2017-09-15 | reverse complement strand
CACAATATGCGGGCGGCCGTCTCTGCGATGCGCGAGACCTCGCGTCGGATCATGGAAGAGGAAAGCCTGACCGGCGTCGAGGACGAGGTCGCCCGTCTGGGCGATATTTTTGCCCTGGCCGGCAACGAAGAGCTGGAAGCGGCGGAGAATCGCTATCTCGGGACGGCCGGAGAATCGACCCAGGCGGTGATTCTGGCGGCGACGCGGGGCGGTGCTCTGGGCGACCTGACCGCCGAAACGCCGAAATGCATGCTGGATGTGCGTGGCGAATCGCTGTTGCGCCGTCAGGTGCGGAGCTTGAACGCCCTGGGCGTGCGCGATATCGCCGTCGTTGCCGGATACCGGCGCGACCGCATCGATCTCGAGGATATCGAGATCCTACCGAACGAGGCCTACGAGACCACGGGCGAGGCCGCGTCCCTCGCCTGCGCCCGCGACAAGCTCGATGGACCTGTCGTCATCAGCTACGGCGATATCCTGTTCCGGCCCTTCGTGTTGGACATGCTGATGAAGAGCGAAGCGGATATTGCCGTCGTGGCCGACGCCGCCTGGCGTGACCGGGTGACCGGGACCGAAAGAGACAGCGTCGATCTGGTGCGTTGCACCGTGCCCTATACGACCGATTTCCTTGACGACGCACCGGCCGGGATGACCGCCATCGGGTCCGATCTGGACAATGCGGATGGCGAATGGATCGGCCTGATGAAATTGACCGCCCGGGGTGCCCGTCTGGTCGGTGCCGCGCTGGATGTCATGGCGTCGGAGGGTAAGCTGGACGAGGCGAACCTGCCGGACTTGCTGACGCGGGTGATCGAAATGGGCGAGGAGCCGGCCGTGCTCTACATCACCGGCAACTGGTTGGATGTGAACGATGCCTTCGATCTCGCCCAGGCGCGAAACGTGACCTGAGGCCATGATTTCCGCGGATGATTTTCTGGGCGCGGCGCGCCGGCGCGGCCTCGGCTTCTATACCGGGGTACCGTGCAGTTTCCTGACCCCCCTCATCAATCGAGTGATCAGCGATTCCGACACCCGCTATGTCGGCGCGACGAGCGAAGGCGAGGCGGTGGCGATCGCTGCCGGGGCCTGGCTGGCTGGCGAGGGCAGTGTCGTGATGTGCCAGAATTCGGGCCTCGGCAACACGATAAACCCCCTGACCTCGCTCAACTGGCCCTTTCGAATCCCGACCCTGATGGTGGTGACCTGGCGCGGGCATCCGGGCTTGAAGGACGAACCCCAGCACGAGTTGATGGGCGAGGTCACGGCGCAAATCCTGTCTGACGCGCGCGTGAAACATGGGCCTTTCCCGGCCCGGGTCGAGGATGTGGAACCGGCGCTCGATATGGCCCTGGCGCGGATGGGCGAGACGCACCTGCCCTATGCCTTCATCATGGAAAAGGGCTCCGTGGGCAGCGAAGCCCTGGATGAAGCCCCACGCCCGCCGGCCGTTCCGGGAGAGGTCCTCGACCTCGCATCCGGCGGCGTGCGTCCCAAGCGGCATGAGGCGCTGGAACGGGTTCTGGCCGGCATTTCCGACGAGACCGCGGTGATCGCGACGACGGGTTTCTGCGGGCGCGAATTGTTCACCCTGGCCGACCGCCCCCAGCATCTCTATCAGGTCGGCTCGATGGGCGGGGCCAGCGCCATGGCTCTGGGCGTCGCCTTGAATACGGAACGTACGGTCGTGGTGCTGGACGGCGACGGCGCGGCCCTCATGAAACTGGGCAATATGGCGACGATCGGCGCTCAGCGGCCCGAGAACTTGGTGCACGTCCTGCTCGACAACGGGTTGCATGAATCGACGGGCGGCCAGGCGACGGTTTCCGCCGGCGTCGATTTCGCCGCCATTGCCGTCGCTTGCGGCTATCGCAAGGCCATTCGCGCGGATGGCTTGGCCGGTTTCGAGACCGGACTGGCCCAATGTCTCGTGACACCGGGGCCAAACCTGCTGCATGTCAGGCTCTCCCCAGGGGCGATGGACAATCTGGGCCGGCCCACGGTCACGCCGGTCGAGGTCGCGCAGCGCTTCAAGGCCTTCGTCACCGGCGCCGGGACCGCAGTGGCATGACCCGCAACGGCGATCCTTTGCTGCTGACGCCGGGGCCGCTCACCACCACCGCGACGGTCAAACAGGCGATGCTTCACGACTGGGGTTCGCGCGACGAGGCTTTCATCGCCATGACTGCCGAGGTGCGCGCCCGCCTGCTCACCGCGGCTGGTCTGGGCGAGGGCTATACCGCCGTGCCGATCCAGGGCAGCGGCACCTTTGCCGTCGAGGCGATGCTCGGAACCTTTCTCGATCCCGGCGCGGGGGTACTGATCCTTGTCAATGGCGCCTATGGCCGCCGCATGATCGAGATCTGCCGCCGCCTGGGGCGGCGGGCCGAGGCCTATGAGGTGGCCGAGACAGAGGTTCACGATCCTGCCGAAGTCGCCGGCCGCCTGGCGGCCGATCCAGGTCTCGCCCATGTCGTTGCGATTCAATGCGAGACAACCTCGGGCATTCTCAATCCCATGGCTGAAATCGGCGAGGCGGTCGCGGCCGCTGGCCGCCGTCTGCTGATCGATGCGATGAGCGGCTTCGGTGCGGTTCCTCTCGGCTCGACACCGGTGTCCTACGACGCCCTGGCGGCATCCTCGAACAAGTGCATCCAGGGGGTTCCGGGTCTGGCTTTCGTCATCTGCCGCACTGCCGCTTTGCAGGCAGCCAAGGGCCATGCGCCTTTTCTCAGCCTCGATCTTCACGACCAATGGCGCGGCTTCGAAGGCAACGGCCAGTGGCGTTACACCCCGCCCACGCAGGTCCTCGCCGCCTTCCGCCAGGCGCTGCGCGAACATGCCGAGGAGGGCGGGGTCGAAGGGCGCGGCGCGCGCTACCGGCGCAATTGCGAGACTCTGGTCGAGGGCATGAAGGCCCTCGGCTTCGAGCCGCTTCTGCCGGCCGCTCTTCAGGCCCCGATCATCGTGACCTTTCACACGCCCGATCATCCCGGTTTCAGTTTCGACGCCCTCTACGAGGGCATGAAGGACCGCGGCTTCGTCATCTATCCCGGCAAGATCACCGAGGCGGAGAGCTTCCGCATCGGCTGCATTGGCGATCTGGACGAATCCGATATGCGCGCCGCCATCGCGGCGGCGGCCTCCGCCCTGACCGATATGGGCGTCGATCTGCGCGCCGCGGCCGCCTGACCGGTCGAGTCGCGGTTAAACCCGGTAGACGTATTCCTTATCCGGCTCGCGCTCGATATCCGGCGGATAGCCCTTGCGCTTGTCAGCGTAATACTGCTCCAGCTGGTCGCCTTCCGACAGGCGGTTATAGGTCGCGAAATAGATGCGCCGCGTCTGGTCCGTCAGGTTGGGCTCGGAGGAATGGGGCGTATAGGAATCGAACAGGATGACGTCGCCCGGCTTGGTCGAGGTCGGCACGAATTCCATGCCTTCCATTTCCTTCTCGGACAGCGGCTCCCAGGCCCGGTAGAGCCCGCGGTCGTGAAATCCGGACACGACCCGCAGGCAACCGTTCTCGATCGTCGCCTCGTCAATGCAGACCAGGGCATTGATGAAATCGCTGGCATAGCGCTCCCACCCGGCTTGGGAATCCTGGTGCGGCGCGAAACCGGCGCCACCCGGCATCTTGAAGTTGATCTTTTCCTTGAACAACAGGGCCGGTTCGCCGAAGAGCTGGGCGCACATGGCTTTGAGCGATTCCGCGAGCTCCCGAAACCCCTCATGGAAGGGCGCGATATTCTCGATCCGGCTGACGATTTTTTTGTCCGGCTCGCGCAGGCTTTTTTCCCAATAGACCCACTGCCGGCCCGGCTCTTCTGGCATGGCCAGCAATTCCTTGGCCCATCGATCCATATCCGCGGCCTCGGCCGGGCCGAAGGCGCCGCGCGCCACGAGATAGCCATCGCGCTTGTAATCCGCGAGTTGGGCTTCGCTGAGCTTGGGTGTGTTGAGCGTGGTCACCGGGGCTTTGTTGTCATTGGAATGGGACGGCACTATTTCTAGTGCCTAACGCGACCGAGACGCAAGATGGACCCCGCCCGACGATGAGCCACAATACCCTGATCCATCGCGGCGTGCGTCTGCTCGTCCGGCCCCTTGTCGACACCAAGGTCACCCCCAACCAGATCACGACGCTGCGCCTGGCGGCGGGCATCGGCACGGCCGCCGCCCTCGCGGTCGGTGCGGCGCCCTGGTGGAATATCGGCGCCGGGCTCTTCGTCCTGTCCGCTATCCTGGACCGGGCCGACGGCGAATTGGCGCGCATGAGCGGCCGGACCTCGCCCGGCGGGCATGTCTACGACCTGGTGGCCGATGCGCTCAGCAACGCGTTGGTCTTCGTTGGCCTGGGCATTGGCCTGCGCGACAGCGCGCTGGGCCTTTGGGCGATTCCGTTGGGCATCGCCGCGGGCGGGGCGATCGCCATCATCCTATGGGCTGTGATGGGGATCGAAGCGCGCGAGGGCAGTCGGGCCGCCGAGTTGAAGGGCGGGGCCGGATTCGACCCGGACGACGCCATCCTGGCCGTGCCGATCTTCATCTGGCTCGGCGCCATGCAGGAGCTCCTGATCGCCGCGACCATCGGCGCGCCCGCTTTCGCGATTTATTTCCTGATCCGCTTTCGCCGGAAGCTGTCGGGCGCAGCTGAATCCCGGCGGATTTAATCCCTGCGGGGCTGCGGGGCTTTGCCAGGGTGAAAAAAGTCCAGGCCATATATCCGATCGCGCCGGCCCCGGCGGCGGCAAAGAACCAGTCCAGCCAGCCAAACCAGGTGATCGGCGCTATCAGATAGATTCCATCTTCCAGTTCGAAGCCGGTGAAACTCGGATAGCTGACCATTTCGGCGAAATAATCGAGATAGTAGCCAAGCCGGGAGGTTTGGTTGGTTTGGAGCACAAGCTCGCCGTCGCAGTGATCGAGAAAGCGCGCGACGACGAAGATACCGGCGCCCCAGTTCAGCAAGGCGGGCAGGCCAGCGCCGCCCACCGCGATCAGCAGGGTCGCGATCGTAACCTGGTTTGGTGTGATCGACGTCCGAGCCAACGGCCGAACCAGATAGCGTGCCGCGCGTTGATCCCAGGGGGGATGATTCACAGGTATGGTCTCGATCATTTGGAAAACTAACTCGATTCCACGAGTCCGGCGGGGCCTCCCGTAATACCCTCGCACTTGACTCGGCGAAGGCGTCTGCTTGACTGACTCGGCGATGAAGCGGCGGCAGGGGCGAACAGTGAGTGACGGCGATCGGTGGCCGAGGCGGCCCATAGCGTTGATCGGCAGCGGAACCATTGGACGAGGCTGGGCCGTCGTGTTTGCGCGGGCCGGCCATCCGGTCGCGCTTTACGACCGGGAACCGCAAGCAATCGATGAGGCCATCGGGTTGATCGAAGCGAGTTTGAGCGATCTCGCCGCGTTTGGCTTGCTGGAGGAGGAGCCCGGTGCGGTGCTCGCGCGGATCCGGCCGGTGCGCGATCTGGACGAAGCGGTCGCGGGCGCCGTCCATGTCCAGGAAAGCGTGGCCGAGACGGTCGAGGTCAAGCGCACGGTCTTCGCCGAACTCGACCGGCTGGCAGCGCCGGAAGCGGTGTTGGCCAGTTCCTCCTCCGCCATCACTGCCTCCCGCTTCACCGAGGAGCTGCCCGGGCGCGCGCGCTGTTTGATCGCCCATCCGGCCGCCCCGCCCTTTCTGGTTCCCATCGTCGAGATCGTCCCGGCGCCCTGGACCGTGCCCGAGACGGTCGAGGCCACCCGCGTCCTCATGGCGGCGGCCGGACAGACCCCGATTATGGTCCAGCGGGAGATCGAGGGCTTCGTCTTCAATCGTCTGCAGGGCGCGCTTCTGCGCGAGGCCTATTGCCTGATCCGCGACGGTTACGTCACGGCCGAGGATATCGACCGCGCGGTGGTCGCCGGGCCTGGGCGGCGCTGGGCCTTCACGGGGCCCTTCGAGAATGCTGATCTGAACTATCGCGGCGGGGTGCGCGAGCATGCCGCGCGCATGGGTGCCGCCTATGCCCGGATGGGCTCGGAACGGGGCCAGGACGATCCTTGGACCGAGGATCTGGTGGCCGGGGTCGAGGCCGAGCGCCATGCCCTGCTGCCCCGCGAGGATTGGTCCGAGCGGGTCGCCTGGCGCGACCGGCGCCTGATGGCCCTGGCCGCGCTTTGGCGCCGCGATCCCGATTGAACCGGAGCTCGGCATCGCCATGCGTGTAGAGATGGGAAAGACCCACCCGGTCGGCGCAACGGCGCGCTTTACCTTCGACGGGGAGGCCCTGACCGGACTGACGGGCGAGAGCCTGGCGGCCGCGCTGACGGCGGCGGGTCGGCTGGCCTTGCGCCGAGATGGGGCGGGCGGCAGGCGCGGCGTTTTCTGCGGCATGGGCGTCTGCCAGGAATGCCTGGTCACGGCCGACGGGCTGCCCCATCGGCGCGCCTGCATGACGGCGCTACGCGACGGCATGACGGTCAAAACCGACGAGCCCCTTGCGGCGGCCCGACCCTTGGCAGCATCGGATTTGCCCCCGCCCTCTTTTCCGCCCGACTACCCCAGCTCGCCCGATGTCCTGGTGATCGGCGGTGGCCCGGCCGGCCTTTCCGCCGCGTTGGCGGCGTGTGAGGCCGGGGCGGAGGTGGTGCTGCTCGATGAGCGGCCGATCCTGGGCGGGCAATATTTCAAACAGCTCTCCCTCGGCCATGCCTTTGCCGCGGGACGGCCAAGCGACCGCCAGTATGACGACGGTGCGCGGCTGATCGATGCGGTCGGTGCGGCCGGCGTTCGCGTTGTTTCCGGGGCCCAGGTCTGGGGCGCTTTTCCCGGGCCTGAGATCGCCCTGGCCGGGCCGGATGGCGGGACGACCCTCCGGCCCCGGCGGCTGATCCTGGCCACTGGGGCCTATGAGCGGGGGCTGCCGGTGCCGGGTTGGACCCTTCCGGGCGTCATGGCCACCGGCGCGGCGCAGACCTTGCTGAGGGCCTATCGGGTGCTGCCTGGGCGCCGGGTCCTGGTCGCGGGCAACGGTCCGCTCAATTTCCAAGTTGCAGCCGAACTGCTCGATTCGGGGGCTGAGGTCGTCGCGGTGGCCGAATTGGCGTGCCGTCCGGGGCCTCGGGCGCTGCCTGATCTGGTCAAGGCGGTCATGGCCTCGCCCGATCTGCTGCGCGATGGCGCCGGCTATCTGGCCCGGCTGCGGCGGGCCCGGGTGCCGGTGTTCTGGGGACATGTCTTGGCGGAGGCGGTCGGGCCGGAGGGCGGCGCGGTCGAGGAGGCGGCCCTCGCGCCCCTCGACGGCCGCGGCGGGCCGCGACGCTTTGCGGTCGATGCGGTCTGCATGGGCTACGGCTTCCTGCCGCAGAACGAGCTTGCCCGCGCCATTGGCTGCGAGCACGAGGCGGACCCGCACAGCGGCGCCCTGCTGACGGTTCGGGCCGAGGATGGCCGGACCGGCCTGCCGGAGGTCTTCGTCGCCGGCGATGCCGGCGGACTGGGTGGGGCGAGGGCGGCCCAGGTTCAGGGCCGCATGGCAGGGTTCGCGGCCGCGCGGGACCTGGGGTTTCCGGGTGTGGAGACGCGGCGGCTCTCGACCGCCCTGCGTCGCCATCGTCGCTTTCAGGCTGCGCTATGGCGGATCTTTGCGGCCGATTTGCCAATGCCGGCCGCGCCCGGCGTGACGGTCTGCCGCTGCGAAAATTTGACCCTGGCGGAGGTCGAGGCGGCGCTGGAGACCGGCGCGCTGACCCCTGGCGCGTTGAAACGCATGACCCGCCTCGGCATGGGGCGTTGCCAGGGGCGTTATTGCATGCCGGTGCTGACCACCCTGCTGGCGGCGCGCCGGGGCGGTTCGCTTGCCCCTGCGGACTATCCCGCGTCCCGGGCGCCGGCCAAGCCCACGCGCATTGCCGATCTGGCGGCACGGCCCGATTCGGGCCATGTCGCCATCACCGAGGAGTCCGGTACCGTCGGCGATTGACCTGCAGAATCAGCCCAACGTCAACCTTGCGTTGGCGAGCCGAATGACCCCGCCAGCAGATGCGCGGGCACGCGGAAGCGACCGACGATATCGCCCAGGGTCTCGCGCTGGGTGGTGACGTCCGAACTCGCGCCGTTGACCAGCACCATCGCCGGCCGCGCCTGGGCGTTGTAGACCCCGGCATGGGATTCGGTATAGCCGCCGGTATCCAGCATCGCGATCAGGTCGCCGCGCTCCAGCCGGGGCAGCTTGCGCTGCTTGCCCAGTTCGTCCGCGTTGCACAGCGGGCCGACGACATCGACCGTCTCGGTCGCCTCGGCGCCGGTATCGACCACGGGCACGATCAGGTAGTGCCAGTCGATGGCGAAGGCCCAGGGCACGTGGTTCGAGGATAGGTCGACATTGACCCATTTCTTGTAGCCCAGATCCTTGACCGCGCCGACCCGGCCGATGGTCACCCCGGTCGGGCCCGAGATCACGCGCCCCGGCTCGACCCGCAGTTTGGGCAGGGGCAGGCCGTGCTTTTCGCATTCCTCCTTCACCGCGGCCGAGACGTCGCGGGCATAGTCCTCGGCCGTGGGCGAGCTGGCGTCGTCCACCCCGCCCGGGCCGGTGCCGTAGTCGCGGCCATAGGTCCAGCCGCCGCCCAGATCGATGGCGTCGGGGATCCAGCCCGCCTCGTCGCGCAGCCGTGCCGACCACTGGACCATCTCGCGCGCCATGACGGCGAAATCCTCGGTCAGCTTGTCCATCCGGCTGAGGTGATAATGGGTTTCCTTCAGATGCAGATGCGGCATTTCCTTCAGCACCCGCTTGGCGATGTCGCGGGTTTGCTCGAAGGACATGCCCCATTTATGGCCCATCGACTGGTCCTGCATGGTGCCTGGGCCGTGCATGGCGACGCCATGGCGTTCGGCCAGGGGGGCGAGCTCCAAATTCAGGCGGATGCCGATATCGGCATGTTTGCCCAACCGGCGCGCCGTCTCGTCGACGATGTCGAGTTCGTCCTCGCCGTCGATATTGATGCAGACGCCGTTGGCGAGCGCCAGTTCGATCTCCTCCGGCTGCTTGTTGGAGCCGTTGAGGACCAGGGTCTTGGGATCGGTTCCGGCGAGCAGGGCGAGATACATCTCGTTATAGCCGAAGCAATCTCCGCCCGCGCCTTCCTGGTTCATGATATGGCGGTAGGCGAGGCCGTTGTTGCTCTTGTTCGCGAACAGCACTTCGGAATTCGGATAATGCCGGGCGAAGGCATCGCGCCAGCGCCGATACTCCCAGCGGAACTGTGACTCGCTGATGATGTAGAGCGGCGTGCCGTAGCGTTCGGCCAGGGCGGCGCAGTCGCAGCCCTCGACCCAGAGATTGTCGTTCTCGCCGATGCCGATGAATTCGGTGAAATTCTTCTTGAACTTGATCGGCTCGAGCTTCGCGACGGGCTTCGCGGTGACGACGGCCATGGATCGGACTCCCCTGTTGCCTGCCGCCCTGTTCCGGACGGTCTTTGATCGCTCATAGAATAGCGCAACTCGGGCTGCGAATTCGACCGTCAGACATATTTTCCATTTCAAACCGGTGTCGTCCCGGGAACCAGTCCCGGGACGACACCGGGGAGGGGGATGCGGGTCGTCCGACCTGCCAGGGATCTCTTTCGCCGTCATGCCCCGGCGAAGTCCGGGGCATCCAGTCCTGGCGGTTGGATTGACCGGGCTTCGCTGGGCAATGACGATCAGATGAAGGAGTGTGTTGGGTCGGTGGACATCTGCGCGGCTCCGAAAAACATGGAACGCGTCAGGCGTGCGGCGCTCCGGGCGCGAAGGGTGCCAGGTCTAAACCCGGATCGCGGCCCAGGATCAGCTCGGCCATCAGGCGGCCGGACAGCGGGCCTGCCGTGAAGCCGAACCAGGGGAAGGCCCCCACAAAATAGCCGGGCAGGCCGGGCGCCTCGCCGAGGATCGGGCGCCAGTCCTCCGTGCCGTTCACGAACCCGGCCCAGGTCCGCACCACCTGCAGCCCGGCCAGGCCCGGCACGGCGCGCATGGCGAGCCAGAGATTGGCCTGGATCGATTCGCGCAGGACCAGGGGATATCCGGCCTTCGGGTCGATCCTGGCGGGCCAGCCGCCGCCGATCAGGACGGTGCCGTTGGCTGCCTGCTTGATGGTCAGCCGCCCGGCCGCCGAATAGATCAGATGGCGCACCAGCGGGGCGGCCGGCTCGGTTACGTTCATATGGATGGGATAGCCGTGCACGGGCAGGTCGATACCGACCATCCGCCCCAGCCGCCGTGCGCCGGTTCCGGCGGCGTTGAGCAGCCGCGCGCAGCGGATCGGCCCCGCGGACGTCTCGACCCGGTAACGGCCGTTTTCGCAGGCAATATCCATCACCTCAACGCCCCGCCGGATCCGCGCGCCGTGGCGCTCCGCCGCCTGGGCCAGGGCGCGCGCGGCGAGCAGGGCGTTGGCTTTGCCCTCGCCCTTGCAGAAGGCCGCGCCCACCGCGTGCTCGGCGAGATAGGGCGCCAGGTCGCGCAACGCCGCCCGGTCCAGCATCTCGGTTTCGATGCCGAATTCGCGCTCCATCGCCGCCTTGCGCGACAGCCAGGCCATTTCCTCCTCCGTCTCGGCGACGACCAGCCCACCCGGGGTCGCGACCTCCAGATCGGCGCCGATCTCGGCGGAGAGGCCTTGCCAGGTCTCCACCCCCGCGACCATCAGGCGCAGCACGGGCAGGAAGGCCCGGCCCCAATCTTCGCCATGGGCATGGAACTCCTCGGTCGGGATCTGGGCATGAAGGCTGCCGCCGGTCGCGCCCGAGGCCTGGCTGTTGAGATCGCCACGCTCGACCAGCAGCACCTCCGCCCCGGCCTTCGCGAGATAATAGGCGGC
>Ga0302135_10002560_pt1 | contig 10874 bp, 12 predicted proteins | sample CBN3_surface_MG_FD_203119 | JGI IMG/M metagenome (GOLD analysis project Ga0302135, IMG submission 203119) | Marine microbial communities from Western Arctic Ocean, Canada - CBN3_32.1 | ecosystem: Environmental > Aquatic > Marine > Oceanic | place: Canada: Western Arctic Ocean | collected... | reverse complement strand
TTCAACAAGAGTGGGCGCACCCTCCCCCGCCGCGTCTTGCATGGTCTGTGTGTCTTCTAACCACTTTGCGCGACCCTCGACATAAAGTAGATCAGCCTGATCCGCGCTGTCGCGCTCTTGTTTTATTTTTAAATCCGCACCAAACTTAGTAATAGCAGCACCAGCGGCGGCTCCGCCAGCGCCCAAACTCCCAAACTCACGAGCGGAAGCGCGCGGGGTTGCAACAGCACCTGCGACTTGGGGTGTGGCGTCGAATGTGTTTATCTTAGGCATGTTGCGTCCTCATTCGTTAGGGTCCGCCACAACCAAGGATGTGCCCCCGTAGTTGGTTTTCTTGCCGGTTGTTTTTGTGTCCCCGCCACCTTTAGGCATATAACTCGCGGCTTGCGCGCCACCTATCAAGAGAGCCGACCCGGCCTCTGCAAACCCACTCTTCAACGCGGCACTTCCGCGCGCGCGTTCTAAGTTCGCCGTGTCACCAAAACCTTGTGCCTGTGTCGCGCCAGCGTGGATGATACTCAACTCCTGTAACTTCTCCTCCATCGCGCTGTCTTCTAACAGGTCGAGGGCGCTACCCTCCATATTACGTGAGGCGCGTATATCACCCAACCGCTTCGCGGAGGTGCGCTTAAACCGTTTGGCGTTCTCCGCTGCTGCCTGTGTCGCTGCCGTAGCATTACGATCAGCAACCTTCGCGTTGAAACTCGCAGCCTTGCTCGACGCAACGCCCTGCGCGACGGCGGCACCGGCTGAGACTGTCGCCCCCATAATGGCTACGATCAGCGCGGGTTCCATGCCTGTCATTACTGGACCCTCGCGTATAAACTACAGTCACGGTTGTCTACCGTGTAACTCTGGAGCCGCGCGGCCTCCATGTGAAACCCCAGCATCTGCGCCCAACGGTGCGCCTCAATGTGGTCGATGTCCACGATGATCTCAAGACGCCGGAAGTCCAGCTTGGCTAAGAACTGTTTGGTTGCGCGATGTATCTGTAGGAAATTCATTGGGCCGGTGTCTGCGATGAACGACCACAACCGGCCCATCCCCGTGTCCAGAGGTATTACCCCCGCGACCGCGATAGGCACGTCGCCCAGCAGCGCAGTGCGGCTCTCAAGTTTCTCCAGCGCCTCACCCTGCTCCTGTGTGACCCACTCGCTCAAGAACGCTTGCGCCTCTTGTAGCTTAATAGCCAGGAGGTGTTCCGCGCGGAATTTCACGATACTGATCATCGGTCTTGCGTACTCAGTTGTGGCATCACCGCTTCTATCGTCACCGGTAGCGGCTGTGATTGCCTGTAGAAGATATGGTTATCTGTCGTGTATTCACCATCCCATTCAAACTCCAGATCGCCGTCGTATAGAGGAACGGCGGTATCCATGCTGTCGCCACCTTCTCTAATAACAACAGTATCAAGATTATTGGTGTCAGGTCCAATAGAACCTCCTAAGAATTGGAAGAACCGCATGACGACACGGTGTATCCGGATCAGTTTACCTTGCGAGGTGCCGTCTTTAGCACCCTCGTTTGGCCGCAATGTTTCAAAGTCTGAGTTATACCCCAGCCCCACATGCGCCTTTGTGCTGTCGCGGTCAAACGTGACTACGCCGGAGGTCACCACCTTATCGGCATGGGCCGCGCCCTCGGACAGGATCGACACGGTCTCACCTTCTAAGTGGCTCAACCCGGAGACAGTGCCCACTCTTTTCCTGACGACACCCGCTGACACGTATGCGGTGAAGGCCGTCGCATTCACCGCATGGTGTATATCGCCGGTCAACGTGTACGTGGTGAAGCTGGTGCTGTTGACACTTGCTAACTCGAACGTGTTGGTGGTTGGGTTTACTACCGTGTAACCAACCCCGTTGACCTCAGTCATGCCGGTCACGTTGAGTATCAGTATCTCGTCACCTGCCGACAGGCCGTGCGCCGTGGCTGTGACAACAGCCGGGTCGGCTCTAGTAATACCTGATATGCCCGCTGTGATCTTACCCTGGACAAATAACTCAAACGTATTGGTTGCGACCTCACCAATCTTATAAGTGCCGTCGTTGACTTCGGTCATGCCGAGAACTGACGCCAGCTTGACCGAGTCTCCGTTACTGAAACCGTGGGTCGCTGCCGTAACAATCGGTGGGTCTTCTGTGGTGACGCCGGTTACCGTGACGGGGTTGTCCAACGTCAGACCGGAATCGACAAAGAAGGCGTCTTCATGGTCGTTGGTGCTTTTCCAGAAAGGTTTCATGTATTCGATGAACCGCACCACCGCGCCGTTGATATACCGCTGAACCACGATGTAGACCTCATCGGCTGTACCCGCTGCGTTTGGTATAACAGCCACACTCTCGACCTTGGCCTGAGTACCCGCTGCGTCTGATACACCACCGACCACATGTCTGTGCCAGCCGGTGATCTGTTGTTCGCGGTCGTAGGTGAAGCCTAACAAGGTGCCATCGGTCAACACGACCCACACCACACTCTGCGGTTCAGCCTGATACGCCATCTCGACAATACCGACCTGAGTTAAATGCTCTGCAATGACTGTCATGTCCGGTGCGCGGAAACCGTCGTCCTCAAACACATACGCGAGTTCGCGTAGTTTGCGCGCGGCGCGTTGGACGAACAACAGCGCGCGGCCAACCCTGACCGGTGTGATGTCGGCGCTGCCGAAAGATGAGGACCGTTTAGCCTGTGCCGTGGCTGGCGCGAGTACACCACCAGTCTCGGACGGTCGGAGTACCCACTCACCACCCGACGTGCCGACGATCAAACCTTTCTCGTCATCTGCCATCCAGCGGATCGCGTTGACATTGTCAGCCGACAACGTGATCGCGATGGCATTATCTGCTACTACAGTGGCGTCGGCCTCGGTCGGTGCCATGTTCTCAAAGTTGCCGCTGCGGCTTATATCGACGCGCTGGGGTGTATCAACACCGCCGCCCCACGCGAGCCTATTCTGATGGAACGTGACCGCTGACGGGTAACCTGTGGTCGCTGACCATACACCCAACCGCCAATCAGCGGTGCCGGTGGCATCCGCGTCAGGTCCGGTGATGGTGACCGTCACAATGGTGGTGCTGGTGAAGGCTGTGATGGTGAGCCAAGTCCACGCGGCGGGGCGTTTTATTCTGATCAACCGACCCACGTCGGTCGTCTTAAAACCGTCGTCGCTGTTTATGCCGGTGACCGCTGACGCGGTACAGGTCACCCCCGTGGTGCCTTTAGCGTAGGTGCCACCGGATAGCGTGAGCGTGGTCGTCTCGATGTTGGTGTTGAGGAATGGCCCATCAGAGAACACAATATCCGAGATGGTGAAAGTGGTGCCGGATGTCCGTTGCAGTTTGCGCGGGACATAAGATTTATGCGCGATATAAAGCACGTCCGCGCTTTGTGAAAACTTGAGTTGGAACAGATCAGCCTCGGCGTAAGTCGTGGTGATCTTGGTCGGTGTTGTAACTAATAACCCGTTGTCCTTGATGACCCTGAAGTAAAGGTCACCAAACTCCACTATATACGCCTGGGTGATAGAGAACTCGAATCGGAATATCCGCGTACTCTTGGAACTGTCGAATACCTCAGTGATGTGTACTGTGCCAGGGCGGCGCTCGACCGGTCCTTGGATCAACGGCACGAAGTTCAAGCACGTCTTCAACCCCGACTTATACTTGTCAATGTCGGGTCTGCCGTATAACAAGGGGGTGATCTCACCCCCGTTAAAATTTGATTGTATAGGGCTTACGCGGACCAAGTCACACCCCCGCTCTGCGCAGCGCGTAAAATATGGCTGAAGGTGTACAGTCGTAATATTTTGCAACAGCAGAGAACGACAACCCGGAATCCTTCAGAAGTCGGATGTCACACACGTCATCAGATGTTATCTTTGGCCCCTGCCGCTCGCCAGCGCGCCATACACTCTTAAGACCTGCGCTTATGTTCGCCCGTGTTTCGAGGCTCTTAACACGACCCTTACTAGCTCGACCTATTTTAGCGCAGGTTTCAGCCGACCTTTTCTGACCACGTAGTTTTTCTTTTGTCGCCTCACTTAATTTTTTACCTCGATTAGCTATAGATAGTTTAACGCAGGTCTCTGGTGATTTAATCTTACCGATTAAAGCCGTTGATATCTTCTGCCTATCTTCACGAGTAAACACGTAGCCAACAACCCCGCCGCCGCCGCCCGTTTGGTTGTACCCACCCCCGCCGGTGGTCATTGACCCCAAGCTGGCGATGAAACCGACCTCTAATTTATTAGCTGTGTCTTTGTCTTCGCAAACACCGAGAACTGACCACTGAAAAGACGACCACCCGTGTCTTGCTATGGCGCGGTGAAACGCGGTGTTTGGGTGGTGCCGCTTAGAACGGTGCTGCCCTTTTCTCTTGGCTAACTCCTGCCCCGTAGCACCAACATATATCTTGCCGTTGACGGTGTTCAACGCCTGATAAATAGTGAATGTCATAGTCTCGCCAAGACCCACTCACTCTGAGGGAAGTCAATCGGTGGACGCTCGAAAGCGTTTATCTTCTTGGCTTCCTTCTGGGCAAAGACGTACCGCTCGGTGGCGTCTTTCTTCTTGGTGTTGGACTGCGTCACCTTCTCGCAGACATCCATCGCAATACGCGACACGAGCAACTCACTGAAGAGATCGTCAAAAGTCTCCTCATCCGTCACTTTCTTGAGGTACACGATCTTCAGAGGTGACGAGTCATTCGTCAGAATAAAGCGGCCCTCGATCTGCCAATCAATGTTGGGGTCAATGCCACCCTCTGTCGTCACGGTGGTGCCGAGAACGCGAGAGGGGATGAGCCGGATAAAATCAGCCGGAAGCTGATACTGCTTCAAGAACCCAAACGCGGGGACTGTAGTCGAAGCAGCGAGAGAGGCGCGCGCCCGCGCGAAACTCCAAGAATAGGCGCGTATCTCAGTATCTCTGGCGTGTTCGTAAACACGGTTACACGCTCGCGCGGCGGTGCTGTTTTCATTGAGCGCGCTGATAGTTCTTGCGCCCAGACGCTGAAGCGCCAAATTGCAGATACCAACATCTGTGGTCATTCAGCGTCTCCGTTAGAAAGAGAAGGGGCGGCGTTTAAACCGCCCCTAATCCTGTTAGTCGATGACGTAGTTCATAACAAGCATGATGGTACCGGTAAGGGTAGCACCACCCGTCACAACCGTGATGGGGATTCCCGTTTGATCTGCGTCAACGACCGAGTTCTTACCAAGCGCAATAGTGGCAGCGCAAGCGACCGACTGAGCCGTGGTGGACGCAGCCGCAGCCTTATACTCGTCGACATCGAGTGCGACAGCGGTTCCCGCAGAGTTGTTATACGCTGCGTGACCGACCGACAAAGTGGACGAGCTGTCAAGCGCGTCATAGGTCGCTTCACCGGACAAGATGCGCGCGCCGTTAGGGAGATTAAACATCTCGATAACCGTGCCCGACGCAATGGCCGCAGCCTCGTACTCGCCATAAGCCATACGAATACGACCCGCCTTTTCATTCGTCTTGATCATAACGGCGGGTGTGCTTTGGTCCCACTTGGTCTTTTGGATGCTATATACAGTAGCCATGATTTAAGCCTCCGAACAAGTGATGGCGACAACCTTTTTCTCTTCAACCCGCGTGGCACCAAAACTGGCTTTCACGTAGACTTGAGTCGAATAAGATTTGTCGTCGCGTTCTGTGATCCGGGCGCTGATGTCGTTCCAAATACCAAGATGGAGACCCGACTTCGCCCAGCAAATAACCGTGCGGTTAGAGCCAGAGAGAGCCAGACGTTGGCTATCTTTGAAGTTGAATCCCATAAAGGATTTGATGCGACCATCAACGAGAACCGGCTTGTTTGTAAAATCGAGGCTGATGGCCTGGGTCTCACCAAGTAGATCATCATGCTGTTGAGCGCCGATGGCGCAGTACAGCTCCTCGTTATCAACGTCCACTTCCGCCGCGATCAGCAACTGCATTGCTTCGCGCAACTTGGCGACCGTTAAACCGCCCGCCGTCGTCGTCGCCGTTTGAGCGGCTGGGAACGCAGTGGAGGTGGTGCCGTCTTCGCCCGTGAGGGACGAGGCTGTGGCTTTTGCGATGATCTCGTCGTCCATCGCGCGACCGATAGCCATCGCGCCATTGATGGCGTAAGGGCTGGTTGGATCAGCGATGATCTTGAGTTTGTCCGCGTCATCAATAAGATCAGCCCATTCATAATCGAGTGGGTAGACCCACCGTTTGTCGTGGGGCGTTTCAATGAGCGGGGTGTCAGCGTGGCGAGATTGACGCAACTGGGCCGTTACCGCACCCACCTGGTTAACTGCCGCGCCGGATTTACCGTGGTAGCTATCTTCCATAACGCAGTCGCGAAACTTTGACCCGCGCTGTTGGAGAAGATGCTCAACGGTAGACTTGTAGTCAATTACTGACCAGTCTAAGACTTCGTTGGACATGGTTAAATGCCTTCCTTCTGTCGGTTAAAACAAAAGCTATAGGCTTATCCACAATACGCGGGGCCACTACTGGAACTGTATTACCGGCCCAAGAGGGTTATCAGCGTAGTCCGTTCGACACCAAATGGTGCGCTCTGATTGAATGGTAAACTAAATTAGGGTGTTGTGTCAAACGTGAGTGGGTGAAAAGGTTATTCGCCAGTGGTGTTAACCTTCTTGCGTGTTTTTGACGCGGTGGGCATCTTGACCACCTTCGGTCCATTCTCAATATACTGCGCGAACTCCTCCGCAACTAACATTATGTAATCTTCTTCCGCGTCGTCCGGTGTTACCGCGACCGCCATCTTCAGTGCTTCAAGCCGGGCTTGTTTCACACTGCACCTCCTGCGATCATGCGTGACAACTGAGCCTTCTTCTCGACCATTGCCCTGTGGTTGGGGTGTGACTTCACATGCCACGCCTCTTGAAAATCTTTCGACCCCATTAACTCGTTAAGCGCGGTCTTAGCCCCCTCCGGTGTCATGGCGTTGGTGTTGACGCTATCGCCGTCCTCCATCGCATGGTCGCCAAGTTGGGCACCCATGTTGTAGACGAACTCCATCGCGCGTGTCCCGCCAAGCGCCGCGTTAAGCGCCGTCAACTCGTCACTGGTCATGCCCAGGTTAACTGCAGTCGAGTCAACCGTCTTGACCCGCGTCTCATAGGCCGCGCCCCACTTCTGCTTCAACTCATTCGTCGCATTAGTGGCCGCGAGTTCTTGTGCCTCGGTGTTCGATTGGGTGGTGGTGCCAACGTAGTTGCCCCACTCCGCCGTGACCTTGTCTGCCTGTGCCTTGCTGAGACCGGCGTCATGGAAGACGCCTTGCGCCCAATTAGCAAAGTCAGGCTGCGAACCGTCCGGCACCGCAACCTCATAACCTTCCGGTGCGTCGGGGCGACCCAACTTGGTATAGAACGCGCCCATCTCCTCCGGTGTCGCGTCGGGTCCAGGTAGCGTGAAAGTGTGACCGGCCTTGTCCGCGCCGAACATCTTCTCAAGATTATGATAAGACCCCAGCACGTTCTCGAACGACCCGTTGTTCAACCCCTTCTTTTCGGCCCAACCCTTCAGATCGGGGTCTTGAACACTGTCGATCCACGATGTCTCAACAACCGGTACCGCTGCCGCCTCAACGACAGGCGCAGCCACTGGCTCACTTACCGGAGCCGTTACCGGTTCCGGGTTTCCCGCATCAGCGGACCCTGCTACATCAGCCATCAATCATCACTCCTTATTTCACCTGGGTTATAGTAATTCCAAAGTTGTTCTTCACTCATGTTGAGGTGGTGCGCTAACCGCAGCCACACCTCACGTCGGCCCTGCATGATCCCCTCGACCCTTGGGTCGGTGTGGAACGTGCTGCTGTGCGCGCGGCAGAACCGGGCGAGGTCTTCTAAGACCCGCTCGCCATGAACTCCCTCAAACGTCTTACGATAGCTTTGACCACGTAGACGTAAAAAATGTCTAATTTCCTCGATCATCGTCCGACTTCCCGCCGCCCACACAATCAGGACACACCTCGCGAACCGGTAGAGGGTACACCCCTTTCACAGGAGGTTTGTCATCACATTTACACCCTCTCCCGTAACAGACAGGGCACACAACCTGCGTCGGCTCTTCTAGTAACGGCACTACTGCACCGCCTTCATCATGCCCGCTGCGGCGGGTGCCGCGTCGATCATCTGTTGGGCCTGCTGTTGTTTGGCTCGCTGCTCTCGCATTTGATCCACCGCGTCCTGCCCGCGCATCCACGTCGCCGGGACCGCGTTGATCTCAGCCAGTGCCGGATAGATAATGTCGGTGTCGAACTGATCCAGCACACTCACGTCCTGGGTCGTATTGGCATACGCGATTGCCGCCTCCAGCGTTCGTAGCCAACCTGCCGCTTCTTCGGATCGCTGTGACCGAGATAGTGGACTGTCGTAGAGAATCTCATACTCACCATCCGCTTCTCGCAGTACGTCCGGCATCTCCGGTAGACGGCCTTGGGACTGAAGTAGATCAATGTCTCTCTCAATCTGCGGGCCTTGCCCTTCAGACTGTTGGCGACCCATTGTAGGTGATAGCAAAGCCCCTTTCTCGCGCGCACGTTCCAATACCTCCGTTGCCGTCATCGCTGGTGTGTCCACCAGTATCTGGAAAAGTGTCACAAGGAACGCATCGTTGATAACGGTTCGCTCCATGTCCATTAGCTCTTGACCCGCTGCGAGGTTGCCCACGGGGAGTGTATGTACTAACGCTCTACCTTCCGCGCTCACGCCACCGGGGTTAAGCGCCCCCGGCTTCAATGATAACCCGTCCAACACACCGTCGTCGTGCGACAGCAGTATCGGGTCCACCGTGCGGTGGCCCTGCTTCAACATGGTCTTCTTCTGTTCGTTGAGAACCTTGATCGCTGGCAATGCGAGCATCGCGGGCGACCGGCCGTACAACTCACCCGGACCTGTCACGTAGCGCGTGACGCTGTAGGGGAACGTGTTGAACCCACCACGACTAAGCGTGGTGCGTGCCGCGACCGCCACATACGTGGACGCATACGGTTTACCCTTATAGTCCTTGCGGGCGGGGTCCATCTCACCGTTGGGTCGGACACAATGAATGATCTCGAACTGCTTATCTGGGTGTTCCTTCAACGCCGCCGTTGCCTCTTCGGGGATAGTATCCCAGCGCCCCGCGTCCACGCGCTGTTGCATCTGCCGCGCGGTCAGGACGAACTTACGATAAGACGTATCGACCACACCTTGATGAGACATGTCGAACAACAACTCACGCAGGTCGATTGCCTTGTACCGCAGCCCGCCGTTGTCGTGATAATCCGAGAATAACGCGCTGGTGCCGAACGCTCCAAGGCCGATATAGACCTCATGCTGTTGGCTGGCGAAGTTAGACTTGGGTGAATACCGTTCCTTGAACAGTCTGTTGTTGACCTCCTCAAAGTACAGCTTGACCTCACGTACCTTGTTCAAGTCCTCGTTCGTTGACCGAAGGTGGTGCCACTTCTGGTTCCTCGGCGTGAGCATACTCTCCATCGCCGCCGCAAAACGTTCTAAAGCAAGAGATGCCGTGGCGTCGAACATCTTCTCCGTTCGCTTCTCGCCAGGGGTTATGTTCAGCGTGGACCGCTGCATGGTGTTGTGGTAACGCGGCAGCACTCGCTCGGCAATCTCTGCCCAGTGGCTTTCCCACGTTCCGCGTTCACCTTCTAATTGATCGTACCGTTTGACGACCCACTCGGCGTCCTGATCCGACCCTATCATCAGGCCAGTCCTAGGAGCGCCTTGGACGCAACATCATCCTCGGTGTTCTCAAACCCCTTGCCACCGCCGAGTGCCGTTGACGCTCGACCACTGGCACCACCAACTAAACGCCGCTGATCAAGCGCCGCCTGTTGCACGTTCACGTCAGAGCGTGTGGGTGGTGGGGGCAGCGGTTTCGGGGCCTTGGGGGAATCAAAAATTCCAGCCATGTACTATCCTTAAACAGAAGTGTTATGTTATATCATCTCACATAAACATGTCGTAGTCTACATCTCGCGCCACATTCTGTTTGCGCGACCTGCGCGACGTCTTCCTGTCACTGCGTCCAACGACCCGCGAGAACGTCATCGCCAGCGCGTCGGCGTAGTCCGGTGATGCGTGACCGCGCTTCTTCATCTTCTCTTTCGACTCCAGCTTGAGTTGGCCTTTCAAGGTAAACTCATAAAGTGGCGCGCACAGATCATCCGCCAACTCCTTCAGATCAGGCAGCGCCGCTGAAGGTATCCAGTCGCGCATCCTACCCCACATCTCCGTCCTGTGATTAGCATAAGCGTCCTTGTCCTGCGCGCCGCCACCCGACTTGACCTCGATGACCTTGAACCTTGCGTCCTTTAAAATATCCACGACCCCGCCGCCGACGCCGTCGCCCTCAACAAAGACCGCCTCGGGTTGATACGTCTCGATGGCGCGGGCCACATACTCCGCAAGCTCCGTCGTGCTGCACGACTTATAGCGCTCGAACCGGATGTCCTTCGCGTCGCGGCCGCGCCTGAACGCTATCACCGCGCTATCATCCCCGAACCTCGCGGGGTCCACACCAATCACCATCGGCGCGCCGGGGTCTGGTGTCGGCTCGCGATCAGTCGCGTCGTTGACATTCCCCCTGGATATGAACTGGTAGTCGCCCTGGCGTGGGAACTGACCATAGACCTCGACCCGCGCCTGATCACTATCCTCGCCGTACTGCTTGATGATGTTCTCATAAAGGCTGTGGTCGTTCTCACCAACGCTTCTGCCGTCAATAGTCTCGTGGTTCCACTGATCTCGATTACCGTGGAAGCACTCGAAGAACTCACCGGATGGGTTGCGTGGATTGCTGATGGCGATCCAGAACCGGTGTATCGTCTTGTCCGTAAAATAA
>Ga0302135_10002559_pt1 | contig 10875 bp, 10 predicted proteins | sample CBN3_surface_MG_FD_203119 | JGI IMG/M metagenome (GOLD analysis project Ga0302135, IMG submission 203119) | Marine microbial communities from Western Arctic Ocean, Canada - CBN3_32.1 | ecosystem: Environmental > Aquatic > Marine > Oceanic | place: Canada: Western Arctic Ocean | collected... | reverse complement strand
AGATCAGGCGCATCAGTCATCGAGATGACGCCCTTGGATACCATCCCTTTTATGCCTCCTCTGCGTACGGATGACAGGTCTAGGACAAGCTCCTGTCGGTCATCGTAGATGTAGCCGTACGGCATCACCTGTTTTCGGGAGATCACGAACAACACGACTCCCGAGAGAATCAGCAACCCGATCAGGACGCCACCGATGATCGGGAGCAGCAGGGAACTTTCACTCTCTTCGGTCTCTACCGGTAACGAGACGGCCACCGGGTAGTTCACCGTCACGACGGTCTGTGCGATTGGTCCAGATGTGTTGAAACTCCGTCCGACGTACTCCGCGTTGAGCTCGGCGGTTACCGTCTGCGTACCGCTTTCGCTCGGCGTTGCAATGACCTCGAATTTCCATCCGGTGCCATCTTCAAGTGCATCGATAAGTCGTAGCGAACCCGTGACCGATTCGCCGGTCGGCCCGGTGATAATCGCGGTGATGGCAACTGGTAATACCGGGTGCGGATATTCTCCGACGGTCACCTTAATGGTACCAACAGCGATCTCGAATCCGGCCTCTACCGGCCCTCCTTCCGATGGCTCTACCTGAAGTGTCGGGAAGACTTCTGTCTGAAACGAGTCGATCGCCTTGACACTTGCGCCGTACTCATCCCAGCCGAGCTCGAGTATGACCTCGCTGAAACCTTGATCTCCCGACGCATCGAACACTACCGAATAGATGCCGTCGCCAAATAATGCGTCACCGCCCTCCCCGTTATCGATAAGCCGGTAAACGGCGGATGTGCCCTCAGGTGATGTAATAGTCGCCGTGACCACAGATCCCGGCAACCTTCGAGCCACCCCATCCACGGTCGCCTCCGCCATCAAAACGGCCTGCAGTCCTGCCTGGAGCGGTGGCTGATCGACCAGCCGAAGTTCAAGCGGGCTTCGCACGTCCACAGAAGCCAGTACCGGAAAGCCGTCTCCAGTAGCGCGTAACGACCATGTGCCCGGCTCAGGGCGATCGATCGTTGCCACTACCAGGTTCGGGGTTGTGATGAATGTCGCTAGATTAGAAGCTACTCCAAGTTGAACGCCGTGCGGGTCGAACAGATCGAGGGATGCGTTCCTGGAATTGCGGACCATGCCGACGCTGAGCCGTGTCGATTCTGGAGCGACCTCTATGGCTTGGACTGCCGTGTTTCCGGATTGGAGAGCTAAGTCCAAGACGAGATCGCCATCCATCTCCAGCACGTTGTTGACGAACATGTCCAGCCCAAGCAGCGTGCCGGTGTCGTCCCAGCGCCCTGAGGTTCGCTCTACGATCGAAGATAGGAATCCACGCGCCTCGTTTGTTGTTGACGGAAGCATGACCGCGTTGATCTTCCATCCTTCAGCGATGAACAGGTCGGCGAAACCGATTATTCGATCTCGGTTCTCCTGGGAGCCGTCCTGCATGCGAGCCGTGATCAAAAAGATCTCGGATCCGGCGGGTGCGCTCACGTCTGAGAGGTATGCAAACGCAGAGGCCAGGGCGGCGAACTGATCGCTGCCTCCGCTCTCTGCACGACTGGCAATGAGCTCCACGAGTGTCGATACAGATTTCTTTAGGTCAGAATCCTGGGTTGAGTGACCGATCACGGTACCGGCTTCATCGGAGTACGACAGCAGCGCCACGGTACCGTTGTACCTGTCGGCTTCCGAGATGATCTGCAACGCAGTTTCGGCCACAGCGGCGTCTTTTTCACTTCCAGATGTGCTGCCCAGGTCGATCGCTATAAGCGTCACCCCGGAGTCGTGGTCGTCAGCAGACATTGAATCGGGGCCAACGGTAAATACCGTCGCCATCACAGTGATCCCGAGGAGCGTTACTAATAGTCGGCGCATAATTTCCCATTCAAGCGTCTCGCGCGTGGTCAGAAGCAGTCACATGAGGCTAGGAATCGGTACCGTGTAAGTGCAAGGCGATTTAGCTACGGGCTTGGTTGGGAATTGCTGGCTCGGTCAACTTTGATTGACCGGCCTCAACGTCCCATCTAAACTCTGCGGGCGTTCAAATCTCACCTGAACGATGAGCCACCCGGGAGCCTGTTTCCAGTTTGAAATTCGGTATCGCTGTCACTACATCGGTCAATCCTGCGACCACAGCCAATGGTCAGGCGGGCTACGTAAAGGCGATGACCGACGAGGTAGAACGGCTCAGATTCGACTCTTTGTGGGTTTCGGACCGGACGGTATATCCACACGACCTAGTAGACCGATACCCGGAGCAGTATGGCCCCGGACTGGCGGACCCGGACGCACAGAACGTGCTGGAGGCGGTCACTACCCTTTCATACGCAGCGGGACGCACCGAGAGTGTTCGCCTTGGGATCAGCGTGCTGGTGCTTCCGTTCAGGAACGCCGTCCTGAACACGAAAATGCTGAATACGCTGGATGTGCTTTCGGGTGGGCGGCTGATACTGGGCGTCGGCACAGGATGGATGCGCGAGGAGTTCGCTTCCATGGGAGCGTCGTTTGAAGATCGCGGAGATTTGACCGACGAGCACTTAGATCTTTTCCGGGCATCAGACGCAAGCATGGATCCGACCGTTTCAGGGGATCACGTCGACTTGAAAGGAATGCGACTGTTCCCGCAGTCCGTCCAGCGACCGCATGTGCCGGTTTGGATCGGCGGCAACTCGAAGCGTGCACTAAGACGAACTGCAGAGTACGGAGACAACTGGCACTGCATTCGCTTGACGCCGGAAGAAATTGCCGGACAGAAGCCGTTACTTGAAGAGGCGTGTATCGCCGCCGAGCGCGATGCTGCAGATGTGGGAATTTCGATTCGTACAAGCGTGACCATGGGAGGCACCAAGACGGAACATGGCCACAGCGAACAACGCGGGGTTATGAGCGGTGAACCTGCGCAGATCATTGAAGACATTGAGCGATACGGGGCGGCGGGGGTCGACTACATGGTTTTGTCCGTGGTCGGCAACTCGACTCAGGAGACCGTTGATAACCTGAATCGATTCAACACAGAAGTAAGACCGCATTTCACCTGCTAACCCACCCTATTTATCAAGGAGATCCATACATGGTTGAGAGCGCAACGAAGGCCACACTCATCGCCGAGATAGTCGATCGCAAAAGCGTCGTAGCGTTTGACGGCAGGCCGATCGAGGACAGCAAACTTCAGGCGATGGTTGAGGCGGCGCGTTGGGCGCCATCTGCCAGCAACAGGCAGCCGTGGCGGATCACACTGGTCCGGGGTGGGGACGCTCGAAAGGCTCTAAACGAGGCGCTTGCCCCCGGCAATCAGGAGTGGGCACCGAGCGCTCCCTTGCTTGTGGTTTTCGCGACCGACGTGCCGGACCCTGAGCGACCAGCTTCTGGAGCTAAGATGATGCTCGATAACGGGTTCGCAGGCCAGAATCTAATGCTCGAGGCCGTCCACCAGGGGCTCAGAGTGCACGCTATGGGCGGGTGGGACGAAGGCAAGGTGAAGGCCGCCCTCGACATGCCTGAAGGGAACGTAGTGGCGTTTGTTGTTGCCGTGGGCTACGGCGGAGACGTTAGCACGTTGTCTGAAGATCTCCTTGCGAAAGAGAATCGTGACCGTGTCCGAAACGATGTTGGAGAGAACTTTTTTGACGGGAAATTCGGTGTTCCTTGGAAGGCTTGACCAAGCAAATACAGTGTAGTGGCGGCGCTTGCGCTGCCCTTCAAGTAACCAGCCAGAAAGCCGCATATTGAAGATCACTGAACTCAAGTCGTTCCCGGTCGCAGACGCTGAAGGCAATAAATATTTTTTCGTCAAGGTCTACACAGACGCCGGCATAGATGGAATCGGAGAAGCGGGTATTCGCATCTGGGGCAACGCCATCGGCAAGGCGGTTGAGCACCTGTCAGAGATACTCGTTGGGGAAGACCCGTGGTCTACGGAGCGTCACTGGCAAAAGATGTTCCGTGGCAACTTCTTTCCTGCAGACAAGGTGTACATGTGCGCTATCAGTGCCATCGACATCGCCTTATGGGACATCAAGGGTAAGTCGGTGGATATGCCGGTTTTCAAGTTGCTGGGTGGTCCTGTCAGGGACAAAGTCGTTTGCTATCCGCATACGCAAGGCACGACTCTGGCCGGGCTTGTAGATAACTGCAAACAGGCAGTGGATGACGGCTGGAAGTTCGTGCGCTGGGGGCAGCCCGAGACCCACGGCGAGCTTGAGTACATAGGGGACGCTGGCCGACTTGAGCCGTTGAAGTCCATGCGTCTGGCGGTCGAACAGATGGGAGCGGTACGTGACGCTGTCGGTCCGGATATCGGTATCTGTTTTGATGTGCACACGAGATTGGACACGCGGCACACAATCGAGATGTGCCGTGACCTCGAGTCATTCAAACCGTTCTTCATAGAAGACCCGATCAGGTCAGAAAACCCGGCGAGCTACCGCAAGATTGCCGCCAACATCAACCTGCCTATCGCCGCCGGTGAACAGTGGGCGTCAAAGTGGCCATTCCGCGAGGTGATTGAACAGGAGACGATCGACTACGCACGCATTGATCTATGCATTGTCGGCGGCCTCACCGAGGCGCTCAAGATCACTCACTGGGCGGAGACGCACTATATCGACATCGTTCCGCACAATCCGCTCGGACCGGTTAGCGCGGCCGCCTGCGTATCGCTCACCATGGCCTCCACAAACGTGGGTGTTCAAGAAATGCCGAAGCGCCCTGGGACATTTGCCACTGACCTGTTCCCGCAGCAGATCGGCTGGGAGGACGGTTACGCCTTCTGTCACGATGCACCGGGGCTTGGGATCGTGTTTGACGAAGACGCAGCGGAAGCAAATCGGGTGGACCCGCAGGGTTGGGTGCCGCAACTGTACAGGGATGACGGCGCACAGACGAACTGGTAACCGCCAAATGGAATGAACGTCTTCTCCTTCACTCCGCTCCTCTTCCGCGGGAAAGGGGGCAAGCACCAGCCATACGAAAATTATCACATCGGACGATCGCTTAAGGAGCCCCCATTGAAAGTCAGCGCAATTAAGTCTTACCCGGTCCAGGATGGCGACGGGCGTGGTTACTTCATCGTCAAGGTGGAGACGGACGCCGGCATCTACGGCCTTGGTGAGATCGGTATCCGCAACTGGGGCAATGCCATAGAGACGGCCATCGCCCACCTCTCCGAGGTCGTGATCGGCCAGGACCCGTGGTCGACGGAGAAGCTCTGGCAGAAGATGTTCAGGGCCAACTTCTTCCCCGCAGACACTGTTTACGGTTGCGCTATCAGCGCTATTGACATCGCCCTGTGGGACATCAAAGGCAAGTCGGTGGACATGCCGGTTTACAAGTTGTTGGGTGGACCGGTCAGGGACAAGGTTGTGTGTTATCCACACGTCAACGGCAACACGCTCCAGGAGCTTATCGACGACTGCAAGGCGCACGTGGATCGCGGCTGGAAATTCGTCCGCTGGCATCAGCCGCAAACGTCGGGCCTTTACAACGACCTCGACGGGCACGGCGTATTGGAACCGCGGGAGTCGATGAAGTTGGCCGTGGAACAAATCGGTGGCGTTCGCGCTGCCCTCCCGGATGTTGAAATCTGCTTCGACGTACACACCCGCTTAGACACGACCCACGTGATCGAGATGTGCCGTGATCTAGAAGAGTTCAAGCCTTTCTTTATAGAAGACCCGATCAGGTCAGAGAACCCTGCAAGTTATCGGAAGATCGCAGACAATATCAATCTGCCGATCGCCGCCGGTGAACAGTGGGTCTCCAAGTGGCCGTTCCGAGAGGTGATCGAGAACGAAACGATCGACTACGCACGTATCGACCTGTGCATCGTCGGCGGCCTCACCGAGGCGCTCAAGATCACCCACTGGGCGGAGACGCACTATATCGATATCGTCCCGCACAACCCGCTCGGTCCCGTCAGTGCAGCGGCCTGTGTGAATCTCTGCATGGCAACGACCAACGTCGGTGTGCAGGAGATGCCCCGCCAGCCGGGCACGTTCGCCAACGATCTTTTCCCGAAACAGATCGAGTGGGAAGACGGTTATGCCTGGGTACCGGACGCACCGGGGCTGGGTGTTGACTTTGACGAGAGCGTGGCGGAGTCGAATCGTGCTGACCCGCGAGGATGGGTCTCGCAGCTCCGCCGAAACGACGGCGCGTTTACGAACTGGTAAGGAAGAACCGAATTGCAGCTAGACGCGGCCGGGTCGAATACATGAATCGGAATCACCTGGTCGCGATCGCCGTCGGGGTCGTTTTGCTTGCGATTCTGTGGTTCTTCGTTGTTCCACTTTTACTAGATCTCGGTGAGAGGAGCGGAAGGGACGCGGGGCTGGGGTGGATTGTGCTGATCGGGGCGACCCTCATTGTCAGCTGGGTCATGTTCCGCCCGCCGGGGTTCCAGGCCGAGGCTGAAGCGAGAAATATCCGCCGTCGACAGGGTCTACGACGCTCGGAAAACGAGCGTCGTAGACGCGATCGGTCTAATCGCTAGCGATCACCTCGACCTCAGCTCCTACAGCCTGGTTGAACCGTGGCAACAACTCTTTGTTGAACAACTCCATGCTGTGGTTCCAGGCCCGTTTATCATCGTCGTCATTCCAGTCGAAACTCATCACGTCGATGGCTCCAAATGGGCCAGTCTCTTCCCATAATCTCAGTAGTCGATCCAGAGCCGTATCTACGTCGCCTGCGATTATCTGTTCGCCGAGGAAGTAGTCCATATTGACCTCTGAGTCGGACATCGACAGGTCTTGCTTCATTATTCCGAGCCCTGGTCCGGCTTTGATCGCTCCCGTGAGATGCGTATACGCGGTCTCGATTGAATTGGTGCGGGCACGTTTCTCCGCTTCCGCCGTGGTATCCGCCAGAAAAATAGTTCGAGCGATTTTCCATGTTGACCGATCTGCCGGGTTACCCACCTCCAGGGCCGCTTGCTCGTACGTAACCCACTGATCTTTCAGCACATCTGCCGGAATGATGGAATGACTGAAGAGTTGAAACCCGTGGCGTGCAGCCGCCTTAACGGACCCTGAACCTCGCGAAGAGACGGGGACCGATATCGGTGGATATGGCTTCTGATACGGCTTCGGAGGATAACCATAACCAAGCTCCTCGTTCACCGATTTCAACTTCACGGTCCAGTGCTCACCCTTGAACTCATATGGCGGATCGGACGACCAGACATTGAGGATCATGTCGATCGCCTCAGCCATCCTGGAATGCATCTGCTTGGGGTCCTGGTCATACATTTCAAAATCAGAAGGCGCACCTCCAAACCCGAATGCAAGTTCCAACCGACCGTGGGAGAAGTGATCCAAGAATGCAAGACGGTTGGCGACCTGAGCCGGATGATGCATGTTCACAAGCACCGGCGCAGGTCCCATTCGCATCTGTTTGGTCTGCCGAAAAACGGCGGCAATGAACATCTCTGGGCTGACGATGGGCTCCCAGGACAGCGTGTGGTGTTCGCCCACCCAGAATTCATGTACACCCAGCTCATCTGATCTGATGGCGAGTTCCATGTCCTCGTCGTGACATTGAGCCAGATCTTTTGATGGGTGATGGAACGGCATGATGAAGATGCCGCTTTTTACGGAGTGCAATTTAGCCTCGAACTTCTACCCCTGAGTTGGGGTGGATCAAGTAAACAGGTGTTAGTGGCCGGTAATGTTTTCGGGAGCGATACGGATGATGACACGTGTTTCTGTCGGGTTGTGCCCGCCGTATGAATCCGCACCGGTGTATTTCTTAGCGAGCATGTCGATATGTGCATCTGCGCCTTCTTCGGTCATCACCGTGACGCGGCCCCGGATGTTCACGACCCGGGAGTAGGAATTCTCGGGATCGTACACGCCTACAGCGACCCGGGCGTCTCTTTCGATGTTGTTGGTCTTGATTCGGTCGAGCGCCGAATTGACCAGGACATCTGTGCCATCCGTGTCCACCCAGACCGGCGATATCTGTGGCGATCCGTCTGCCATGAGGGTGACAAGTTGAGCGATCTGTGGCTCTTTCAGGAGGGCGATCTGTTCAGAAGTCAGGCTTGCCAAAACTACTTCTCCGGATAGGTATGTGGATTTGATATGAACTGTCTACTCTGACGCCGCATTGTATGGATCAGACCATCTGCCGAAAACCGGTGGGTGTGCATTTATGTCATGATTTTCTTGCAGACCATAGTCAGCTTAAATCCATCTGGATGAACGGACTTGAACACGGAAGCCCCCTGACGCCGTGTGGAGGCAAACATCAACTATCGATGACAGGGGCCGGAGCCGCGCACGCAGACACGATTCGTCGGTAGATCGCGCGGATGGTTCTGTACGGTTAGCCGATCGTCGCTCCGCCGTCGATCACGAGATGTTCACCTGTAATAAACGATGCGTCATCGGAGGCCAGGAATAGCACTCCGTTGGCGACTTCTCGAGGCTGTCCTACGCGCTTCATCGGTGCACCCTGTCCAAACGCGACCAGCGCTTCTTCGTGATCGAGGCCGAGCGAATCAATATGTATCGAAGTGGCCCGTGTGTATATCGTTCCCGGGCACACGGCATTGACCCGGATATTGTCCGGTGCAAGATCCATAGCGAGACAGCGTGTCAGTTGCAGAACAGCGCCCTTTGACGAGTTGTACGGGATGAATTCCGGCTGGGCGATAAATGAGCTGACAGAGGCCAAGTTTACGATCGCACCCCCGCCATTGGCGCGCATCACGGGTAGTACCGCTTTCACGCAATTGGCCGGCCCGATCACGTTGACACCAAAAACGCGTTCCCAAGCGTCACGCGTCACATCTTCGACCTTGCCAAATACGAAAACGGCGGCGTTGTTGACGAGGATGTCCACTGTGCCGAAGGCGGACACGGCAGCCTGAACTGCAGATTCGGCTGACGCCTCGTCTGAGATATCGGTGTGCTTGAAAACAGCTTCACCGCCCATCTGATGGATTTCATCCACCACGGCGCTCCCGGCGTCATCTTCGATGTCGGCCACCAGGACACGTGCGCCCTCTTGGGCGAAAAGCATGGCGATCGCCCGCCCGATTCCATTTCCAGCGCCGGTAACGACGGCCGATTTGCCCTCAAGTCTCATTCGGAATTCTCCTCGCGTGATTAACCTGTTTTGATGCGACCAATTGAATGTGCGCCGGAGTATAGACGCGTCGATTTCCCAGACGGGACGGGATCGAGAGGTTCGCTAATTCACGGCTCGGGATACAATCGGACCCCCGTGGCTCTCTTCGGCATACCGCTTTGCCGTGCACAGGAGTACGGAACCTCCCCGATACATATCCGGGAGGTGGCCAGAATAGTTGTGAGGAAATGTCGCCGTGCTCAGTCGAGGATTCTCTGGATTCCGCCGTCCCCAACCTCCGCGAGAGATACCCGAGGGGCAGTATTACGAGACCGGATTCCCGGTGCTCACATACGGGCCAACGGAACGTGTGTCTCAAGCAGACTGGAAGTTCACGATCGATCTCGGCGAAGGCGGCTTCAGGTCCTGGACATGGGACGACCTGATGGCTATGCCGCAGACCGATATCCACACCGACATTCACTGCGTCACAAAGTGGTCGATGTTGGACAGCGACTGGAAAGGTGTCGATCTCGACGTCTTTTTCGAGCAGGCGGGACTGGGAGAGAATATCGCCGAGGACTATTTGATGATTCGGTCGTTCGGCGGGTACACGACGAATCTGCCGGTCGCGGATGTCCGTGGCGGGAAGGCATACATCGTCCACGAGTTCGACGGAGAGCCGATCACCCCTGAGCACGGCGGACCGGTCCGTATGATCGTGCCGCATCTGTATTTCTGGAAATCCGCCAAGTGGGTGGAGAGCATCCGATTCATGGACGAGGACGCCCCCGGTTTCTGGGAGGCGAACGGCTATCACATGTACGGAGATCCCTGGAAAGAACAGCGCTACTGGGGCGACTAACCGGTTGGGCTTTCCATTCCTCGACCGGAGAGGGTTAGGTTGATGGAGAAGCCTGTTGCTGAATATTCGCTCAGGATGCGGCCCACTCAGAGTTCCGGGCTCGCCGTTTTCAACGAATCAGTTCCGGACATTTGACGATGCAAGATTCTGATCGATCTCGAGATGGTTCTCAACCAGACCATCTGACATGGCAGGTGGCGACCGTGGAATCGATCACCGTTGAGACGTATCGGGTCAAGACGTTTCGGTTGCTCTTGCCCCTATGGCAGCCGTTCCGCCCCGGCATGCACTACGACGTCCGATTGACTGCGCCTGACGGTTATCAGGCCCAGCGCAGTTACTCTATCGCTACGGGGCCTGAGACGCGTAACGTTGTAGACCTCACGGTTGAAACGATCGATGGCGGGGAAGTTTCGCCCTACTTCCACGACGTCGTGGAAGTAGGAGATCGGGTTGAGGTTCGTGGCCCGATCGGCGGCCCATTCACCTGGGACGGATCGATTGGCGGACCGCTTCTGTTGATCGGCGGCGGGTCCGGAATAGTCCCGCTGATGTCGATGCTCCGTCACCGGAACAGCACAGCACGTCACGTCGAGACACTATTGCTCTACAGCTCACGTTCCCCTGAAAACATAATCTACAGGGACGAACTGGACGCTCTTTCTGCGGCTGGCAACGGTTTTCAGGTGAAGCACACTTTTACGCGGAAAACACCGGATGGGTGGGATGGATTCGCTCGAAGGGTGGATATTGAGATGATCTCCGAAGTGTCCGACCGGTTAGGAGTCATCGGTAAAGCCTTCATTTGTGGCCCGGAAGGGTTCGTGGAGACGGCCGCAAACGCGCTTGTGGATGCCGGAATAGCGTCCGGGCGTATTCGCACGGAGCGGTTTGGACCGATCGGGACTTGATAATCGGCCCGGCCTCGGTTTTTGAACGAGTGTAGCG
>Ga0302135_10002557_pt1 | contig 10876 bp, 6 predicted proteins | sample CBN3_surface_MG_FD_203119 | JGI IMG/M metagenome (GOLD analysis project Ga0302135, IMG submission 203119) | Marine microbial communities from Western Arctic Ocean, Canada - CBN3_32.1 | ecosystem: Environmental > Aquatic > Marine > Oceanic | place: Canada: Western Arctic Ocean | collected 2017-09-15 | reverse complement strand
GTAGGCGCCGATGTGCTGGGTGATACCGCCGGACTCCCCGGCGGTGATATTCGAGTGGCGGATGACGTCGAGCAGCGTGGTTTTGCCGTGATCCACGTGGCCCATGATTGTGACCACTGGGGCGCGGGGTTGCAGATCCTCCTCGATGTCGTCGGCGTCGAGCACGACTTTTTTCATCGTGGAGGTCTTGACGAGGCCTGCGCCGCGCTCGCGGCGCTCGAGCCGGAATCGGAAACCGTGCTTGGCGCAGATTTCGCGGGCGACCGGCTCCTCGATGGATTGGTTGATGTTGGCGAAGACGTTGAGCGCCATCAGGTCGGCGATCAACTGGAATGGCTTGCGCTTCATCTCGTCGGCGAGATCGCGGACGATGATCGGCGGCTTCATGGCGATCAGCGGGCCATTGGCCGGTGCCGTGAATTTTGGCTTGGGCGGGCCGGGCGCAGGTGCGGGAGCGGTTGCGGGAGCGGTTGCCGGCCGCTTGGCCTCCGGGTCCTTGGCCGGTTTCTTGTCTTTTTTATTTTTGCGTTCGCGTACCGCCGGTCGAACCGGCATGTTGCCCAACTCGATAAAGCCCACTTTTTTACCCAGATCGGTTGACTCTTCCTCCTCCTTCTCTGGCTCCTCGGCTTCCTCTTCCTCTTCCTCTTCCTCTTCCTCTTCCTCTTCCTCTTCCTCTTCCTCGGCGGCATCCTGCTCCGCATCGGCCTCGGTTTCGTCGGCAGTCTCCTCTTCGGGTTCCTCGGCGGGAGCGGTGATGATGACCGGCTCGACCGCAACCGGGGCGGGCTCTGGCTCGGGTTCCTGGGTGCCGGCGATTTTTCCCTCGAGGTACTCGGCGGTGATTTTGTCGAGGGTGCTCGAGGCAACCTTCGCGTTGGTGATTCCCAACTCTTTGGCCTTGGCCAGGACTTCCTTGCTGGATATCCCTACCTTTTTGGCAATCTCATAAATACGAACGGGCATAAAAAATATCTGTTTGCGGCTTGGCCAAGGGCAGCATCGCGCTTGGGCAAGCGGCGGCGGAATGTATCCGGTTACTCAGCCTCCTTGGGCTGGGCGGTTGCTTCCTCGGCGGCCTGAGGCTCCGCTGGCTCAGGAGCAGGTGTCTCTGCCTCGGGTACTGCTTCATCCCCGGTCTCTGCCTCGGCTTCGGGGGCCGCGTCGTTTATTAGCGGGTTGGTGCCCGCTCCCGCGCGGCGCACCTTCTCGGCGAGGGCGGCTGCCAGGACCGACTCGGCATGTTCGGCGAGGCCCGGTATGTCGGCGAGGTCGGATGCCTCGACGCCGTTCAGGGCATCCAACGTCAGGAGCCCCGCGTGCACGAGGGCGTCGGCCTGCTCCTTCTCGATGCCGGGGATGGCGGCTAAGGCGGCAACGGCATCGGCCACTTGCTCCTCGAACCCGACCCGAACTTCCTGCTCGGGATCGATGTCGATCTGCCACCCGGTGAGTAAGCTGGTGAGGCGGGCGTTTTGGCCGCGCCGACCGATGGTCAGCGAGAGTTGATCGGGATCCACCAGGACGTGAACCCGTTTTCTGTCCTGCTGAATCTCTAGCCGCTTGAGTTGTGCCGGGGCGAGGGAGTTGGTCACGTAAGTCTCGACGTCCGAATCCCAGCGGATGATGTCAATTTTCTCGTTGTTGAGTTCCCGGACGATGTTCTTTACGCGTTGGCCGCGAAGCCCGACGCAGGCCCCGACGGGATCCACCTTCTCGTCTCGCGAGTGCACCGCGAGCTTGGTGCGAAAGCCCGGTTCCCGGGCGATGGCCTTGATCTCGATGGTGCCGTCGTTGATCTCGGAAACTTCGAGCTGAAACAGCTTGATGACAAAGTCGGAATCCCTGCGGGAGAGGATAATCTCGGAGCTGCTGTCGGATCCCTCCACGGCCTTGACCAGGCAGCGGATGCGTTCGCCCCGTTGGTATTCCTCGGTGGGCACCCGCTCGCGGTTGGGCAGCAGAGCCTCAAACTTGCCCAGGTCAACGAGGACATCCGAGCGGTCGAATCCCCGTACCTCGCCGCTGACGATGTCGCCGACGCGGTCTTTGAACTCGGTGTAGACCAACGCTTTCTCCGCTCGGCGAATGGCTTGCATCAGTGCCTGCTTGGCATTCTGCGAGGCGATCCGGCCGAAATTTTTCGGGGTGACCTCGACTTCAAGCTCCTCCTCCAGTTGGGCATCCGGCTTGAAACGCTGAGCGGAGTCCAGGCTAATTTCGTTTTGTTTGTCAGTGACCGTCTCCACCACGATCAACGTGGCGAAGGCGCGGATGTCGCCGTCTTTGCGGTCGATTTCGCAACGCAGTTCCCGGGCGGGGCCGACTGCGCGCTTGGCTGCAGAGACCATTGCATCCTCGACAGCGCTGATAAGGATCTCGCGATCGAGCCCCTTTTCGCGCTCCCAGTATTCCATGCTGGCTATAAATTCTGCATTCATCGTATCCGTCTTTCGACAAGGCCCAAACCGTTCGCGCCGAACAAAAAAGCCGGAAGATTGCTCCCCGACTTCACTCGTCCGTAACAGAGTTGACTCACTACGTTGACACCCGGAGGTGGCAACCGGCTTGAGGCTAGTCGTTTGGCCCAAGCAGCGTCAAGTGCAAAAGGCGTTCCGATTTGGCTGTTTTTTGTTATTTTGCCAGAAATAGGGGACTTGAGACGAATTTGGGTTTCCCGGTTGGCTGCCTGCGGGTAGCTTGTCGGCGAAGTGGCGAACGATCGACCGAAGGACGCCTGGCTGCCATTGACATTCGGGGGCGTGGCCCGGTTTGCCGTGGCCAGTCGCTGGCGGTTGCTGGAGGTGGAACTGGTCTTCGCCCTCTTGGTTGCCGCCACGGCGGTTTGGTTTGTCCAGCAAGCTTGGATGCCGGAAATCGAAAAGGCCATCGAGCAGATGCCCACGACTGGGGAGATTCGCGGCGGCCGCCTCGCTTGGCCAAGCGAAGCGGTGCTTCTGCAGGAGGGGCCGTTTATGCGGATCGATGTGCGCCCGGGAGGCTTCACGGAAATGGGTGTCGTGGAATCAGCCGATCTTGTGTTGGCCTTTGGCCCGAACGATTTGCAGGTAGGCAGCAGCTTGGGGCTTGGCCTGCTGACGCTGCCTTATCCGACGGGATGGATTTTGTCTTTCAGTAAAACCGAGCTTGAACCTTGGTGGGGGGCTCACTCTCACATGGTGCTGGCTGGGTTTGGCCTGCTGGTCATTCTCGCGTTGCTCTGCGCCTGGTCCGCGATGGGCTGGGTGTACATGGTTCCGGTCAAAATTTTCTCCATCAACCAAGTGAGTTGGACTGGAGCCAAAAAAATCGCCATCGCCGCACAAATGCCGAGCGTCTTGGTGATGATCGCCGTCATCGTCCTTTACGGCCTGAAGCAAATCAACCTCGTGGGGTTGCTGGCCGTGTGGGGCGTCCACTTAGTGTTGCCGTGGGTCTATTTGATGTTTTCCCCGATCCTCGCACCGAAGCCACCCAAGCCAAAAACAAAGGCGAAAAAAACAAAGGCCAAGCGCCGAACGGAAGACAATCCCTTCGACGAGTCTTCAGAAAGTTCTGGCAACCCTTTCGGCAGCGACTGAAGCGACCAAGCGCTTGACCAAGCGCGGTCGAACAACACCCAAATAAGCGGGACGCGCCCTCAGTTAAGCAAGCGGGAGGTGAGACATTGTGACACACGTGGCTCGGATTTAGAGTGATTTTCGGTTGGGGGTTTTTTCGTTAATATGCTTATTACAAGTTAGTTACAGTTTTTAATGGGCGCTTGGCATTCAGGTTGCTTGAGGGCGACTGTATTTGTTATGGGAAAAGTTTTAGGAATTGATTTAGGAACGACGAACTCCTGCATGTCTGTCATGGACGGCGGCGAGCCGCTCGTCCTCGAGAACTCCGAGGGCCGTCGGACGACGCCTTCGGTGGTGGCGTTCGGCAAGGACGGCGAGCGCTTGGTCGGTGATGCAGCCAAGCGTCAGGCCGTGACCAACCCCAAGAACACCGTTTTCTCCATCAAGCGTTTCATAGGCCGCAAGTTCGACGAGGTCGGCGAGGAAACCAAGCGCGTCCCCTACAAGGTTGTGAAGGCTTCCAACGGAGACGCCGCCGTCGAGGTGGAGGTCAACGGGGAAACCAAGCAGTTCAGTCCACCGGAAATCTCAGCGATGATCCTGGGCAAACTCAAGGCCGACGCCGAGGTGCGCCTTGGCGAAACGATCACCGAGGCCGTCATCACGGTGCCGGCCTATTACAACGACACCCAGCGCCAGGGCACCAAGGATGCCGGCAAGATCGCCGGTCTCGAGGTGTTGCGAATCATCAACGAGCCGACCGCCGCCTCGCTGGCTTACGGGCTCGACAAGAAGGCGGACCAAAACATCGCCGTGTTCGACCTTGGCGGCGGCACGTTTGATATTTCAGTGCTGGAGATTGGCGACGGCGTGTTCGAGGTGAAAGCCACCAATGGCCACACTCAACTCGGCGGCGACGACTGGGATAACGCGGTCATCGACTGGGTGCTCGACAGCTTCAAGGAGGAGAACGGCATGGATCTGCGGAACCAGCCCGACGCCCTGCAGCGCATCAAGGAAGAGGCCGAGAAAGCCAAGATTTCCCTGTCCAGTTCCACGAGTTATGACCTGAACCTGCCGTTCATCACTGCGGACGCTAGCGGGCCAAAGCACATCAACCTTACGTTGTCCCGTGCCAAGCTGGAGCAGTTGTGCGAGCCGCTGTTCGACCGGATCAAAGGGCCGGTGGAGTCCTGCTTGAAGGACGCCGAGATCGCTGCATCCGACATCAAGGATCTTGTCCTGGTGGGCGGAATGACTCGCATGCCCAAGGTGGTCGAGACCGCCGAGGCCATTGTCGGCATGAAGCCCAATCAAGGCGTGAATCCTGACGAGGTGGTGGCGGTTGGCGCGGCCATCCAGGGCGGTGTCTTGAAGGGCGACGTGAAGGACGTCCTGCTGCTCGACGTCACGCCGCTCTCACTGGGCATCGAGACAATGGGCTCGGTGATGACCAAGCTCATCGAGCGCAACACCACCATCCCGACCAAGAAATCAGAAATTTTCTCCACCGCCGCCGACAGCCAGCCCGCAGTGGACATCCACGTGCTGCAGGGCGAGCGCGAGTTCTCCAACGACAACAAGAGCATCGGCAAATTCCAGTTGACCGACATTCCGCCCGCGCCGCGCGGCACTCCGCAGATCGAGGTGACGTTCGACATCGACGCCAACGGCATTCTCAACGTCAGCGCCAAGGACCTCGGCACGGGCAAGGAGCAGAAGATCACCATCACCGCCAGCAGCGGCCTCTCCGAGGAGGACATCGAGAAGATGAAGCAGGACGCCGAGGCGCATGCCGACGAAGACAAGCAACGCCGCGAAGAGGTCGACCAGCGCAACAGCGCCGACAACCTGGCCTACCAGACTGAAAAGCTGCTCAAGGACAACGGCGACAAAATTTCCGGTGATAAAAAGAGCGCGCTCGAGGAGGCGAACAAAGATCTCAAGGAGGCGTTGAAGGGCTCAGACACCAACGCGATCAAGGTCGCCACCGAGAAACTGCAGCAAGTGGTGCAGGACGCCTCCGCCGATATTTACAAGGCCGCGCAGGAAGCCCAGGCAGCCGGCGGCGCGGAGCCGGGCGGCGACGCTGCCCCGGCAGGCGATGATGAACCGGCCAAGAAAGACGAGGGGCCGATCATCGACGCTGAGGTTGTGGAGGAAAAGGCGAACTAGGATTTTAGCCGCGCTTGGCCGGGACCGGGTGGTTCCGACTTTCCGGCGCGACAAACTTTCCCGCCTCGTGCGGGAAGACCAAAATAAGTTAGATAAAAAACAAACATGGCACTTAAACTAAAACCGCTCGGCGATCGCATCATTGTTGAGCCGATCGAGGACAAGGAGCAGCAATCGGAGGGTGGTATTATCATCCCGGATTCTGCCAAGGAAAAACCCACCGAAGCCAAGGTACTGGCATTGGGCACGGGCAAGACCGACGACAACGGCAACAAGATTGCCTTCGAGGTCAAGAAGGGCGACAAGGTACTGACCAGCAAGTATGGCGGCACCGAAATCAAGGTCGATGGCAAGGAACTCAAGATTTTGAATTCCGACGACATCCTCGCAATCGTTGGATAATTTTTGAAAGGAATAATTAACTATGTCAGCAAAACAATTGAAGTTTGATGAGTCCGCGCGGCAAGCCTTGTTGAAGGGTGTTTCCATCCTGAGCAAGGCCGTGGCCGTGACCCTCGGCCCCAAGGGCCGCAACGTCGTTCTCGACAAGAAGTTCGGCTCCCCCACAGTCACCAAGGATGGTGTCACCGTGGCCAAGGAGATCGATCTCGAGGATCCGTACGAGAACATGGGCGCCCAGATGGTGCGCGAAGTGGCGAGCAACACCAGCGACGCCGCTGGTGATGGCACCACCACGGCGACCGTCCTGGCCGAGGCCATCTTCCGAGGCGGCCTCAAGCACGTCACCGCCGGGGCCAGCCCGATCGCCATCCAGCGTGGCATCCAAAAGGCGGTCGATGCCGCCGTCAAGGCGCTCGACAAGGCAGCCAAGAAGGTGAAGGACAAGGAGGAGATCAAGCAGGTCGCCACCGTGTCCGCCAACTGGGATGAGGAAATCGGCAACATCATCGCAGACGCCATGGACAAGGTCGGCAAGGACGGCACCATCACTGTCGAGGAGGCCAAGTCCATCGAGACCACGCTCGACGTTGTCGAGGGCATGCAGTTCGACAAGGGCTACCTCTCGCCGTACTTCGCCACCGATACCGACTCCATGGAGTGCCGCCTCGAGGACGCCTACATTCTCATTTACGAGAAGAAGATCAGCTCCCTCAAGGACATGGTGCCGCTGCTCGAGAAAGTTGCCAAGACTGGCAAGCCGATGCTCATCATCGCCGAGGACGTCGAGGGCGAAGCCCTGGCTACGCTCGTCGTGAACCGCATCCGCGGCACGCTGAACATCGCCGCCGTCAAGGCACCCGGCTTCGGCGACCGCCGCAAGGCCATGCTCGAGGATATCGCCATCCTAACCGGTGGCCGCTGTGTCACTGAGGACCTCGGCATCAAGCTCGAGTCCGTTGAGCTGAGCGACCTTGGCCGCTCCAAGAGCATCGTGGTGGATAAGGAAAATACGACAATGGTCGAGGGGGGTGGCAAGTCCTCCGAGATTCAGGCTCGTGTGAACCAGATCCGCCGCCAGATCGAAGAGACCACCTCCGACTACGATCGCGAGAAGCTGCAGGAGCGCTTGGCCAAGCTGGCCGGCGGTGTCGCCGTCATCAATGTCGGCGCAGCCACCGAGACCGAGATGAAGGAAAAGAAAGCCCGAGTCGAGGACGCCCTGCACGCCACCCGCGCCGCAGTGGAAGAAGGCATCGTCCCTGGCGGTGGTGTCGCCCTGTTGCGCACCCGCCCAGCCATCAGCAAGCTGGAACTCGAAGGCGACCAGCAGATCGGTGTCTCCATCATCCGCTCCGCCGTCGAGGCGCCGCTCCGCGCTCTCGCCGCCAATGCCGGCCTTGAGGGTGCCGTGATCGTCGAGGCAGTCCTGAAGAGCAAGGGCAGCATCGGCTTCAACGTTGCGACCGAGAAGTACGAGGACCTCGTCAAAGCCGGCGTGGTGGACCCGAAAAAGGTCACCCGCACCGCGCTGCAAAACGCCGGCTCCATCGCCGGATTACTGCTCACCACGGAGTGCATCATCACCGAGATCCCCGAGAAAGATCCGCCAATGCCGGCGGGCGGCGGTGGTCACGACCACGGCATGATGTAATTCAATCTGTTCCAAAAACAGCAAACCGAGGGCGAGGCAATAAAAAGCCTCGCCCTTTTTTTGTCGGTAGGGCCGACTGTCCCCGCTTGGCCAAGCGCTCGGTTTGGGGGCAACTCCAGCTTGGCAGGCGCGCTGGGCTCTGCTTAACTCAACGCCCGTTGATGTATCTCCGTTGGGCTTGTTTTTTTCTCTCACTGCTCGTCGCTTGGCCAAGCGCCGTCCGGGCAGCCGAACCGGCATCAACGGCCGAACCGGTGTGGGAGATCGAGTCGCTCGAACCGGGCGAGTTCGACTACCACCTCGACGAGGGACGGGTCATCCTGAACGATCGTTTCCGCATCACGTTCGAGGAGCAGGGCGAACGCGCCTACATCATCGCCGACCGAGGCCGCCTCGACCAAACCACCGGCGAGATCTTCGCCGAGGGCGGCGTTACGCTGCAAAACCAGGATCGCGTCGTCACCTCCGACCGCCTGTTTTACAACTTCCAAACCCGCGCGATGCAGACCGACAATTTTCGCGCGGGGCAGGCGCCGTTTTTCGTCGAGGGCACCAACATCAAGGGCGACGCCACGAGCAACCGCTACTCGGCCGACGACGTTTGGCTGACCACCGACGACCGCTCCGATCCGGTGCTGCGCCTCCGCACCCGCCACTTGAGCATCGTCCCCGGCAAATACGTCGAGGCCCGTGGCGCAACGCTTTACGCCGGAAAAGTCCCGGTGTTTTATTTTCCGTACTACCGCCACCGGCTCGACCGGCCCCCGAACCAATGGGGCCTCACGCCCGGTTACCGCAGCCGCTTCGGCCTGTTTTTCGAGGGCTCGTATGACTGGCACTTGAGCGACCGGCTGGGCGGCAAGGCGCACCTTGACTACCGCACGCGCCGGGGCTGGGCTGGCGGCCTCGACACACGCTACGACCTTGGCCAAGCCGGCAGCGGCGAGGCGTCGGTTTACTTGCTCGACGACCGCGATCCCGCCGCCGGCGCGGGCCGCCTCTCCCGCAGCACCGACTTCACCGACCGCAACAACCGGCATCGACTCAGCCTTTATCACTCGGTCAACCTCCGGCCCGACTTCACTGCCAAGCTTCTCCTGCAGGAGCAGAGCGACGCGTTCGTGAACCGCGACTTTTTCGAGGGCCAATTCCGCCGCAACCCGCAGCCGGCGTCGCACGTCGAGATCGCGAAGCATTGGCGCAACTTCAGCGTCAGCCTGCTCGCCCAGCCTCGGGTCGATGACTTTTACCAAACCGTCGAGCGGCTGCCGGAGATTCGCGTGACCGGCCTTCGACAGCGACTCGGCGCGTCGCCGGTTTTTTACGAGAGCGAAACCTCGATCGGCCACTTCAGGTTTCGCCCGGCCAACACCGACCTTGGCCTGCACGATTACGAGGCGTTCCGCGCCGACACGCACCAGCAACTGCTCCTGCCACGCACGTACTTCGGCTGGCTCAACGTCACGCCGCACGCCGGTGTACGGCTGACGCATTACGGAGCGACGGCTGGTGGCGATCCCGTGCTTGGCCAAGCCGGCGGGATGGATCGCTCCGTGTTCAACACCGGCGTCGAGTTGTCGTTCAAGGCGTCGAGCACGTGGGCCAACGCATCGAGCCGCCTGTTCGATGTCGACGGACTGCGGCACATCGTGCAGCCGTTGGCCAATTACATTTACGTGCCGGAGCCGGACAAGCGCCCGTGGGAACTGCCCCGGTTCGACCGCGAGCTACAGACGCTGCGCCTGCGGCCGATCGATTTCCCCGACTACAACTCGATCGACAACATCGACTCGCGCAATGTCGTGCGCTTGGGCATCCGGAACCGCCTGCAAACCAAGCGCAACGGCCAAGTCGACGACTTGCTGAACTGGGAACTGTTCACCGATTGGCGTTTGGAGACGAACGAACGCGAGGCGCGCTTCAGTGATGTATACTCCGATCTGGAACTCACGCCGCGCTCGTGGCTGCTGCTCGGTTCCGAAGTGCGCATCGACCCGAACGACCGTCGACTCAACGAGGCCAACCACACGATCTCGCTGCTGCCCAACGACCGCTGGAGCTGGACGCTCGGCCACAGGTACCTCCGCGATTTGTCGCCGGACGAGCTGCGCGAGCGCTACCCGTACGACCCGTTTTTCCAGCAGCAAATCGACGCCGATTGGCGCTGGGGCAACGACCTGTTGTTCAGCCGCGTGTACTATCGCCTGAACGAGGAGTGGGGGTTCCGGATGATCCACCAGTTTGAGGCCAGCGACGGTACGATGGAGGAGCAGAGCTACAGCGTGTACCGCGACTTCACCAGCGTGACGGCGGGGCTGCGCTTCCGCCTACGCGATCATCGCTCCGGCAAGGACGACTTCAGCGTGAGTCTGGTTTTCTCGCTCAAGGCCATGCCCAGCCTAGGCTTGGGCGAAGACAGCAACCGCCTCGGGACCCGCTTCTTCCGCTGATCGAACCCGCGCTCGACGCCGCTTGGCCAAGCGGTTAATTTCCCCGGCGTGAAAGCCAATCTCCGTTTCCTCTTTGTGTTCTCGTTGTTGCTCACCACTGTCGTTGGCAGGGCAGAGCGCCTGGTTTTGGTCAGCGCATCCTACGGCAAAAACATCGTCGCAATCACCGACCGCAACGGCGACGTGCTTTGGTCGCACAAGACCGAGGGCCCGCAGCAGGGCCACACCGGCCACCACGACGTGCATCTCCTGCCCAACGGCAACATTCTTTACCATGACAGTTGGACCAAGCTCACCGAGATGACGTTGGCCAAGGAAGTCGTCTGGACCTACGACTCCGCCTCGATGAACGGCAACAAGGGCAAGCGGGTGGACGTGCACGCCTTCGCGCGGTTGAAAAACGGCAACACCTCCATCGTCGAAAGTGGGGTGGGCCGCATCATTGAGGTCGATAAAAAGGGTAAAATTGTCCACGAGATACCGATGAAAAAAGACGGGCGCCAAAACACTCGCTGGGTGCGCTTCACGCCGGAGGGCAACCACCTCGTCACCTCCGAGAACCCGGGCGTTGTCACCGAGTACAACCGCAAGGGAGAGATCGTTTGGGAGTACCTCATTAACACCCGCTGCTACGG
>Ga0302135_10002556_pt1 | contig 10879 bp, 9 predicted proteins | sample CBN3_surface_MG_FD_203119 | JGI IMG/M metagenome (GOLD analysis project Ga0302135, IMG submission 203119) | Marine microbial communities from Western Arctic Ocean, Canada - CBN3_32.1 | ecosystem: Environmental > Aquatic > Marine > Oceanic | place: Canada: Western Arctic Ocean | collected 2017-09-15 | reverse complement strand
TTGGACCGCTGTAATAGAAGAAGCGAAGGCAATGGACGCCACAGGAACGGGGATTACGGGAGGTGACCCCATGATGGTTAGGGAGCGTGTTGAAGAAGCTTGTAAAGCCCTGAAAAATAAGATGGGGGATGACCATCACATCCATCTTTACACCAGTATTCCATTCCCCCCTAAACATGCAGAAAGTTTGGCAGATTCTGGCTTAGATGAAATTAGATTTCACCTTTTAGATTTGGAATTGGAGCGCTACATACCAACCATTACAGCGTGTTCAAAAACCAGCATGAATGTTGGAATAGAAATTCCATGCGAGCCAGATAAAGAAGAGAGACTTTACGAACTAATTGAGGAACTACGCGAAACATCAATAGAATTTATCAATCTAAATGAACTAGAAATTACAGTTGGTAATCATGACAATATGGAACTTCGTGGCTTTAATTTAACCAACGAATTGACAGCAGGAGCCGAGGGGTCTGACGAACTTGCAAGAGCAATTCGTAATCAAGTGAATATGGCTAACGTCGGAATAGACACTCGTGAGCCATACGGTTATTCGGTCAAATATTGTACCTCGTCTTACAAAGACTCAGGTCAACTCCGCCGCCGGTTCATGAGAAGAGGAGAGGCAAGTATCTCACCACATGAACAACTAACAGATGATGGAACTCTAGTGTTTGGCGCCATTTATTGCCAAGATGGTGACTCTGATGATTTCCTAGAAGAACTAGTTGAGACCTGTGATATACCTGAGCAATTTCTCTATCATGATGCAGACAATGGGAGAATTGAGGTCCCACTATTACTTGCTGAAGGTATTGCTGATGAGATTGCTGCACCCGCAGCAATGATTGAAGTTCATCCAACTTATGAACGATTGGAAGTCAGTCTAATCTGGCTCAATGAGCACCGACCATAATCGTCGGGTTGATGAAGGAGGCGCTAGTCGGCCGACTTAGATGAGTGATGACGAAGAGGCTGATGCAGAGCCAACGGATGCTGTCGCTGACGATGCTCCAACAATTGAAGTTGAAGAAGAGCCTCGGGAATTGACGATTGAAGAAAAACTCGCCGAAGCTGAAAGCAGAGCAGAAACTGCTGAAAAAGAAATTGCTTATCGTGACGCAGATATCGTAAATATCCGAAAACGCCACTCACAAGAGAGAGCTGGTCTTCTGCGCTATGGTGGCCAAGGACTTGCTAGGCGACTAATTTCACTTCTTGATGACTTTGATCGGGCAATTTCATCGATGCCAGAAACAACAGATGACTCCATCATGGAAGGCATCAACATGATTCGACAAAATCTAGAAACTGCACTCGTTGCTGATGGCGCAAAAATGATTGATGTAAATGGTCAGAAATTTGACCCTAAAATAATGGAAGCCATCACCACAATCCCAGCAAGTGAGGAACACGCCCCAAATACCGTTGTACAGGTGCTAGAGCCTGGTTGGATGCTACATGACCGAGTATTGAGACCGGCCAGAGTCATCGTTACGGCGGTGAAGTGATTGAGTGAAGAAGAAAAATGGTACGGTTCACCACGCCCCTTGCAAGTCATTGCATTGGGGATTACCACCCTTTACATCTGTACGATATTGCTAGTTTGGATTGCTGGACCCACGCTTGAGTTTGAGGAATATCCTACTCAATGCCCAGAGGATTCTCAAAACTGCTCACGGATTGCTCCTAATCCGTACCGCGCTACTGGCGAGCAAGGAATCGTGTTGAATGCAAGCAAAGCCGAAGTAATGTCCGAAATCATTACGTGGATAAATTCCCAACCTCGGACTGAAGTGGTTACTGAATCTGAAGATGCTGGGTATATTCATTCCGTATTCCGAACTTTTGCTATTCGTTTCCCTGATGATATGTTGTTTCACGTCGAATGTGAAAATGGGAGTGCAGTAATTTGGACCCATTCACAATCTCGGCTAGGAGTTTACGATTTCATGGTCAATGATGACAGAGTTCTCTCTTTTGCTGAACACATTGGCAACCAACAGTGGTCATCAGAATCTTGCGAATAGACTTAGCCAACGGCTTCATATGGTCTGCCAAGGAAAGCCAACCTCTTCAACCAAATCTCATCCCACAGTAGTTCTGCCACCTCTTTTGGAATTGTCTCAGCCATTACTGAGAGGGATGCTTCCCTTTCAGATACCGTTGAAAGCATCTTTAGGGTTGAGCGAATTCTCCAACCTTCCCATGATTCTCTTACTTGTAATGGTGATTCAACGACTTGCCAATCGGAGTTCCGATAAAGGTCAGCCGTTTTTTCATCGCTAGTAAACAAAACTCCTGCTATGCCATGATATTTCTCTGCGTGTACAACCCAATTAGGTGGGTCATCGATATCAGGTACTGCGATCACATCAACCTCAACATTAGGATGATTTGTTGCCAACCAACAACATATCATTTGTTTTCGCTCTTGCCAAGTCCAAGGGTTATCAAGAGATTCTGGTTGATTTGCTGAGCCAATAATAATACGAATTGGCAAACCAATTTCGTTAGAGTAATCAAGAGCGGCATCAACTAACTTTGCATGACCGCGGTGAAACGGCTGAAATCGACCTAACACAATCAACGCAGGTTCTGGTATATCCTCAGGAGGTTCGGGTTCGATTAACAGGGGTACTTCATCTACTGCAAATGGGTTTTCCCACTCATCTTCTGTCATCATTTACCCTCCACTACGCCTGAGATGAGAAGCTTTCTAATGTTGAACTCACCGAATCCGGTATTTAGGTAAGATGACCAATCTCTTCTTGTTAGTAGAATCGTTTCACCCTCTGTGAGGAATCCTGCCAAGCCGTGAAGTGACTCTGCGTGCCTTTGATGACTCTGCATTGTTGACAATATACGAGGGTCATTTTTCTCATTTAGAGTCTCTCCTAACTTTACTCTACGGCCCATCCAGTCAACCACTACTGCCTCGGAGTACTGCTGTTTGGACATAGTATTGATACTCGAAATCGCCGCGTCCCAAGTTCTCTGCTCATACAGTTGACCTACTTGATTCATAGACTCCCCAATATATGGTTCTAGGTACAAAAAACCCCTTCCTTCCATACATCTCCAAGTGCCTATACTTGCCCATTCCGCTAACAGCCAAATTCCTGATGCAATCTCCTCAATATCAGCGCCAGCCGCCATTCGTTGTGATGCGGTGAGCAATACTGAGTCAGCGCCCTGAATGATATCGTGTTCTTCAATCCAGTCAAGGATTTCTGCCTCAACATCAACATCAAAGCGGCGCTCGATAAAATCCGTCATCTCAGGCCGTAATTGTCTTCCCGATTTGTCCTGCATTTGCTGATGCAAATCAGTGGATGAAGTATTCAACAGACTTAGCCAAGCATCGCTATCAACGACCATCGCTAGCAAGTCTGCCATGACACTGCGTCACAGCCCTGCCCCATGAATATCTCCCCAACGAATTACGGCAAATAAGAGCAGTTGTAAACGCCGGATTGAAAAGTCACAGGCCTGACCGAAGGTCATAGTGCAAGGTCAAGCCGACTTGGTAAAATGGGGGTGAATCGTTTGGCAACCATCGTTGAACAGATTGCTGACATCCAAGCTGAGATTGATAAAACTCAGAAAAATAAGGCAACTGAGCACCATGTGGGGAAATTGAAGGCTAAAATTGCTGCCCTCAAAGCCAAACAGGAAAAAGTCGCAGCCCACACAAAATCGGGCGGTCCCGCCAAAGGATTCGAAGTCAAGAAGTCGGGAGATGCATCGGTTGCCCTTGTCGGCTTCCCAAGTGTTGGAAAATCAACCTTAATCGGGCAAGTTACAGACGCTGATTCCGACACTGCTGGTTACGCCTTCACTACGCTAACTTGTATTCCCGGCCTAATGGAACACCGCGGTGCAAAAATCCAGATTCTTGACTTACCCGGACTTATCAAAGGCGCCGCTGAAGGCAAAGGCCGCGGCAAAGAAATCCTTGGTGTTGTCAGAAGTTCTGACATGGTTCTGTATGTGGTTGACCCATTCCAAGACGCACATTTCAAAGTTCTACACCGAGAACTCGAAATTGCCGGAATGAGGTTGAATCAAGAAAAACCTCCCGTCTTCATCACTCGTAGAAACAGGGGCGGGGTAGAGGTAAGGACCACCGTTGAACAGACCTATCTCACGAAAGAAGAAATGCAGGACATCGTACGCTCATTTGGTTACACTAGTGCGCTGGTTACTCTACGAGTTGACGCCACTGCCGAAATGTTAGTTGACACCATGGCATCTAACCGAGTTTACTCAAAGGCGGTTGTAATCGTCAATAAAATTGACCTTGCTACCAAAAAAGATCTCGATAATATGTATGCCATGCTTCCGAAAGGTTGGCCTATTCTTCCGATTTCAGCAAAAACCGGCCAAGGAATTGAAGAGTTGAAAGATTTTATCTATGAAAATCTCGGCTTCATGTCGGTTTTCTTAAAGCCGCAAGGTCAAGAAGCTGATTTGATTGAACCAATGATTGTCAAAGACGATAGTACTGTGAGAGATGTTTGTGTTTCCTTGCATCGAGATTTTATCAGAAAATTCCGCTTTGCCAGGGTCAAAGGTCCAAGTGCAAAATTCGATTGGCAAAGAGTTGGCTTAGACCACCAACTCAAACATAACGACCTGCTGACTATCCTCATTCGCCGCTAATCACAGCGGCAAATTGACGATGAATGTTGAGCCAACACCAACCTTGGATGTCACAACTAGTGACCCACCATGCATGTCAACGAAGTGTTTGGAAAGAGCAAGCCCTAGACCAGTGCCGGGGCGTTGGCGCCCATCTGAACCTTTTACTTGGACAAATTCGCGGAAAATTAGTTCTTGGTCAGCATCAGAAATACCGGTCCCTGTATCACGTACCAATATATGCGATTCATCTTCAAATTTTGTGCATGAAATAACCACTTCACCACCCGTATCCGTGAACTTTATTGCATTTGAAACGAGATTAAGAATCACCTGACGGATTGCCCTTTTGTCGACCATCATTTCACCCAAATCTTCTAATTCAACGACCATTGAAATACCCTTTTTCCTTGCATTTGGAGAAACCATTTTCACAGCTTCTTTTATGATTGGAGTCAATTCTGTTGCTGATCTGTCAAGTTCCATTCTTCCAGCAACAATTTTTGACAAATCTAGTAAATCAGTAACCAGTGATAGTAGGTGGTCTGTTGATGAGCGAATTGATTGTAAACTCTCTTTCTCAAAAGTGCCATCTTCTGCTTCTTCAAGTAGTAAATCGGTATATCCTACAATACCTTGCAGAGGCGTTCGTAGTTCATGACTCATACCGCTGTAAAACCCGAGACGCTGTTCATTCATATCTTGTAACTCGTTTTGTAGATGGACGAGTTCGGTTACTTCATGAAAAACTACTACTGCTCCAACCAAATCACCTTCTCGTGATGTGAGAGGAGTTGCCGAGAGACGGAAATGGCGTGCCTCACTACCCTCACCCCTAGAAACGGGGAGTTCATGGATAGGTTGACCACCATGTAAAACACCTATAACTGGAAAGTTTTCTTCAGTAAATGGCTCATCATCACTATCCCTCCAATCAAATTGAGCAGCAAAAGCAGCCAATGTAAGTTCAGGAGAGTAAATTAATCCTAATTCTGTACGGGCTACATCGTTGAGAAGAACGATATTACCCATGACATCTGTGACAGCAACAGCAGCATTGATGCTACTGAGAATGTTTGACAATTGCTCGCCCCTTTGATGCAACGCATCGAGCAATTGCTCCTGTTCCGTTGGTGGTGGTTCAGTCATCTTCCCACTATAGGCGAATTGCTTTTGTCATATCACAACTCCCCCGTTAGGAGGTAACAAAGCAATCATACGATGTCACACTCACGAAGCGAGGCTTGAATATGGATGAGTCTATCACGGATTCTGAGGGAGAGGTTGATGGAGAGGCGGTATCCGAAAATTGGCAAACTCGCAATGCTCATTTCCATATCCCAATTTTTAGGTGTTCTGCTAAATGGAATACTTGGCTGGTTCCCTGCAGGTGTATTAGGTACTGGGAGTTCGGGTCAGAAATTTCATATCATTCAATACATCAGGCAGTCCTTGAATTTACCATTCAAAGAAGGTGGTTTCTGGTCAGATGCTGGTAATTTAACTGGTCAGGAATACGCTATGACCTCTCTGATGGTAGTAACATTGGTAATTGCGATTGTTGGCCTCAGACCACGCGAATCTATTGCAGGACCCTCAAAAATTAGTGCTGACATACAACGTGAGGAACTGGAATCAGGTCAAGTATCAGTATCAAGACCTGGCGGCTTGAGCGTTGTGAATCCCACTACCGCCGCTATCGTGTCAAATATTATCGGTGGTGACGGCACTCCAACTTCAGATATCATTGCCGATGCACTTGGTGAGATGAAAGCCGTGGCTGTCGAAATGGGAGTTGATGACGAATTAATAAAAGGAAAAATAATCCAAGAAGATAGTGAAGATATTACTATGGATAGCCGCTTTACAGTCACAGCCAATAATGATGACATGGAAGTTATTGATCTCTCTGAGCCAATAGTTGAGACTGATGATGCTGATTCAGAGGATGACGATGTCTCAGATAATGATGAGATTGGCTGGCTTGATGATTCACCTTGGGCTGAAAACGATGTCACAATTGATTCGCAAAAGATAACTGAGCCAGAGATAAAAGAAAAACCATCCTTGCCAAGTCTACCAACTTCACCGACTAGACAACCTGCGACCGAACCTGAGGTTGTTGAGGTAAAGCCCCCTCCTGTCCAAAGTAAATATGTGAAACCAGTTGAAACTCCTGTTGTACCTCAAGTGAAAGAAGCACAGAGTGGAACTATGCCAAATCGGCCAAGCGGACTTCCTAACAAAGCAGTATTTGACATTGAGTTGAATTCTTGGACATTGTTCGGAAGACCAATCGAATTCACAGATACTCCTCCAATGCCTGTTATCAAGAAAGAAACAACATCTGCACCTACACCAGCAACAAATACGCGCACACCGCCTTCGCTACCAACGATTCCAACCCCTCCAAAGAAGGAATCTCAGCCAAAACCGCGCCTACCCTCTATCCCTCAAATATGATGGGGGAGAGCCGTCTCGCACAAGGTAATGGCAGTTGCTGGGACAGAAAATTTGGCCCGCGACCTAGAGTCATTACTAGACAGTGAACAAGGTGAAATGCTGACATCTGCAAGTGATTTTTTCAGAACAAGAGTGAAACGCTTCGCCATGACATTTTTCGTGGGAATAATTGTCGGTTATCCAATTGCAGGAATGGCATTGACTTGGTTACTTGCACAAGCAAATTTAGTACCGAATGAGGTTTTAATTGTTGTATTACAACCCTTAGAAGTAGTTATTCTCCAACTTAGACTGGCTGCTCATTTTGCAGTATTACTCGTAGCACTTACAATGACATTTGAAGCCGCATTACTGGCCGCCCGTAGTGAACAATTTAAAGCACGATTGAAGGGTGTCGAATTGTCAAATTTTTCTTCATTCAGCAGTGTTATTTTGGCAGTAGTGTGTGCTATCTTACTGGGTATTGCAGGCATCTGGTATGTGGTTGATTTTCTGCTACCTATTTTACTTGAATATCTACAAGCAGACGCAGCAGCCATCGGAGCAACTACAACTTGGCAGTTATCCGCTTGGATTGGTTTTATTGCCGGCCTATGCCTTGGAGCGGCTATTGGTTTCCAAGTACCTCTTGTAACCTTGATTTCCCTTCGAGGAGGATTGGTTGAGAGGGAGATGTTAACCCAATATAGGCGACACTTCTGGTTCGCTGGTTTCTGTGTTGGAGCAATGCTTTCTCCACCAGACCCACTGTCGATGTTTCTTGTCGCAGGACCAATGCTAATTCTATTCGAAGTTGCCCTAATACTTGACCGAATTTTCGGCTGAAATCCTTCAACAGTTGTTGGAGGTTAGCATGTCCTAATCGCTACTGTCAGCCTTCTTGGCTCGATTTCTTACATCCTCTGCCTTCGCTACCGCAATACCATCCTCAACATTAACCCAGAACATCATGACTGTCCCCGTAATTATCAGAATTGACAAACTGGCTACAGCTACCCTGCTGTCATACATCGTTGACAGTATACCATACATCATAGGTCCAATCAGCGCGGCTACTTTACCAAAGAATCCGAAAAATCCGAAGAACTCTGTGCTCCTAGATTCTGGAATCATTTTCCCAAATAGACTTCGAGCGAGTCCTTGAGAACCACCCATTAGAACTCCAGCAAGACATCCCAATAATAGAAATTGCATTGTTACACTAAGTCCTAGTGGAGCCCACACCAACTCTCTTGCCTTAATACCAATAGAATCGAGTTTACCATCACCAAGACTAGTTGGGTGGTCAATACCTAACGCGGTTCGTCGCTCGTCAAGGCTATTGCTCTCATTCACAGAAGCTGAAAATCGCGTATCTCCTAGTGATGTAAGAAAGTGTATCACTTCTGCATCTGAAGCATTACCAACACCGCCTTCTTCAGTCGGTAAAAAGTGGCCAAATTGTGCTTCAAGAGCTCGGTCTGATGAGCCGTCTCCAAGAACCTCATAGTCAAGCATTCTGACTTCGTAATAGTCATCCACCGAATCAAACTGGAAATCATAATCTTCATGGTTTTCTAATTCTAATGGTGCAAAAGCAAGGGCACCTCCTATCATGAAACACCAACCAACTAAAGACACCACTAGCGCTTTCTTGGTTGATGTTTTTCCAGCTAACCAAGTGAAGACGTATGCGGATGGGAAAGCGACGAATTGAATTACAACAATTGTGATAATAAGATCGGTGATTGAAAGACCGAGGACAGCAACTCCGTACACCCCTGCAAGCGCTGTTACGCTGTTGATTCCATCAATGAAGAAGAAATATGCAAGCATGTAAATGAATAAAGTCTTGAATGAGCGCCATTCACTCAATGTTTTCTTCAATTCTTTTATTGCCAATTTGGTGGCAGATGCAACATCCAAATCTTCAACCTCATTTTCAATTTCTGGTTCAGGTACTGTTGCAAATGTCCAAAACGCAAATCCAAACCACCAGAGTCCTGAAGTGGCCATACAGAATGGAATCACCCAAGCACCTGAAACACCCATAACTAGGCCTAAGTGGAACACCAATAGTAACCCACCACCAAGGTAACCATATGCGTACGCTTTGTTAGAAATGCCATCCATTTGTTGCTCTGAGCCTTGGTGAGGCAGTAGGGAGTTGTAGAATACTCCAGCACCGTTTAATCCAATATTTGCAAACAAAAACATCACAAATAGCCATACCCATTGGTATGATATTGAAAATAGCGGGGCTAACGCAAGTAAGGTGACCGAACCTGCCCCAACCCAAGTTAGAATTTTCAACATTTTAATCTTGATTTTCGTTCTGTCTGCTATTACACCAAATCCAGGACTTAGTACAGCCACCAGTAAGGCAGCGCCAGTAACAGCCCAAGCCCAGAAAGTATCTGAGGTCATTTCTCCGAATCCAGTTGATACTGAGATGCCATTCGCTTCCAAGAAAAGGTAGGCAAACCACGCCGGAAGAATGGCGGTGGTCACACTGGTTTCAAACGCGGATTTCGCCCAATCATACATACAATAGCCGCGAACCTGTTTTGAGTCGCCAGCTATTTGTGAACCAACTATTTCCCCAACCGCAGTAGCCGTATCACTCATAGATTGACTTCCTTCACTATCTGCCATGTTTCTCCGAAGGCACCCACAGACTATGATGGTTCCACCAATCACAATAACACCCCTTTAGGTTCAAGTGTAGACCCTGTAACGGAGAGTAAGGGGGAGTGGGTGTGACTTGGGAACAACCGAGACAAAATTCTGTTGAAGCACTTTGCTATGGCATCAATCATTTTGATGGTGTTGAATTTGACCTCCGATTAACTACTGATGGGGAATTGGTACTGCATCATGATAACACTACAAAAGATGATAATTATGTTGAATTATTGAGTAGTGACGATATGAAGCCATTTTCAGATAGATTTGATGATTTACTGGCAAGAAAAGATTTCACAACCCCTTGGCAAGAACAAGGCAAGACAGTTTGTATTGAACTGAAATCACCCCACCCTAGTAGTGGAGTTGGAGGGGGTTGGAGAGGTGGTTCAAAACGGGTTGAATACATTTCATCTATGATAAAAATGGTTGATGATGCCATTGCTCAATTTGAACTTCCAGAAGGAACCACTGTCCTATATTCCTTTGACAAAAAATTCCTATCTGCAGTTAAAGCAGCGGGATGGCAATACCCCAAAGCGAGGCTAATGCCAAGATTGAGGGAATGGGGTTCAGGTACATTCCAAAGAGCAGTTGCAGCACCGTCTTTTATTGCCCACTCACTTCCAAGATTAATGAGAAAACATCAGAAATGGGGAGCCCCAATGATTCCCTGTACTCTAGATTATCTCCATGGTATGAATCGTCACCTTACATTAGGCACGACTGTTTCCCTTTCAGGAAAAGGACTTGATAAATTGACCAAAGCAAGGAAAGGATTTCCTGCCTTCGTTTGGCCTGTTCGGGTACCCCATGAAAAGTTGATTCTTGATGCCGGGCTCACGGCTCTCACTGATGATGCATCTCCAGAAATCACACATCTACCAGACGGCTCACCTAGGATAACTAGGCCAGCTAGTGAACCGCTTTTTGACGGCCAGCACATCCCGTGGCATGAAATGACAAATGATAGCCGAAAAGAATTCCTTTCAGCCCAGAGAAATCGATGGCAATGGAGCCGCTCTGTAGATCAATTAATGGCCGCAACTAGCGAAAACCAAATCCCATGGGAAGTACCGCGAATAATTGGTCACCGTGGTGCTGG
>Ga0302135_10002553_pt1 | contig 10884 bp, 4 predicted proteins | sample CBN3_surface_MG_FD_203119 | JGI IMG/M metagenome (GOLD analysis project Ga0302135, IMG submission 203119) | Marine microbial communities from Western Arctic Ocean, Canada - CBN3_32.1 | ecosystem: Environmental > Aquatic > Marine > Oceanic | place: Canada: Western Arctic Ocean | collected 2017-09-15 | reverse complement strand
AGGTAGCCAGAGCGTTGAAGCCAGGGGGTTCCGTGATCATCCTCGATATGCGCGAACACCAAAGGGGAGTCGGCTATCTGGAAGACATGGGTCATGTCTGGCCCGGTTTCGCTACAGCTGACCTCCGAAGCTGGCTCGAGCGATCCGGCTTCTCCGGAATCAACGTCACGTCATTACGGCCGGATCTCAGCGCTTCCGGCCCTCCGCTTTTCCTAGCCTCGGCGCGCAACAGCTGACGCCGACACTCGAACAGACCCACTCAACGAACCTGCCCATAGAGGATGTCATGAGCGATACCGCAGTAGCACCAGAAAAAGGAATCGACACGGACCGGCCCCCGTTCAAGGTGGCGGACCTGTCTCTCGCTGAGTGGGGCCGCAATGAAATCCGCCTGGCCGAACAGGAGATGCCCGGCCTGATGTCCGCGCGGGCCGAGTACGGCCCCGAGCAGCCACTCGCGGGGCTTAAGGTAGCCGGCTCGTTGCACATGACTGTGCAGACTGCGGTACTCATCGAAACGCTCATGGACTTGGGCGCCGACGTACGCTGGGTCTCGTGCAACATCTTCTCTACTCAGGACCACGCAGCAGCCGCGATCGCGGTGGGCCGTGACGGCACACCAGAGGAGCCCAAGGGCGCTGCTGTCTTCGCCTGGAAAGGTGAGACGCTCGAGGAGTACTGGTGGTGCACGGACCAAATGCTCATGTGGCCCGACGGATCGGGTCCGGATCTGCTCGTCGACGACGGCGGTGATGCGACGCTCGTCATGCACAAAGGTGTCGAGTACGCGACGGCAGAAAACGTCCCGACCTTCGACCCGGAGACGGAGCCAGAAGAGTGGGGCGTAATTCTCGACCTACTTCGCAGGACGCTCACAGAAGACCCCGGAAAGTGGGCGCGGATCGTCGCTGACCTGAAGGGTGTGTCTGAGGAGACCACGACCGGCGTGCACCGCTTGTACGAGATGGAAGCCGACGGATCACTCCTCTTCCCGGCAATCAACGTCAACGACTCGGTCACCAAGTCGAAGTTCGACAACCTGTACGGTTGCCGGCACTCGGTCGTGGACGGCCTCAACCGTGCCACGGACGTGATGCTCGCCGGAAAGACGGCGCTCGTCTTAGGCTACGGAGATGTGGGTAAAGGCTGCGCTCAGGCGCTGAAGGGTCAGGGTGCCCGAGTCTCTATCGCTGAGATCGACCCGATCTGTGCGCTCCAGGCCAGCATGGAGGGATATTCCGTCGAAAGACTGGAAGACTGCGTCGGGAGGATGGACGTCTTCATCACTGCCACCGGAAACAAAGACATCATCACGGCGGCTCACATGGGCCGAATGAAGGACAAGGCGATCGTCGCGAACATCGGCCACTTCGACAACGAGATCGACATGGCGGGCCTCGCCAAGGTCGATGGCATCGAGAAGACCGAAATCAAGCCACAGTACCACGAGTGGACGTTCAAGGACGGGCACTCCGTACTGATCCTGGCAGAAGGGCGCCTCATGAACCTGGGCTGCGCGACCGGACATCCGAGCTTCGTGATGTCCGCCAGCTTCACCAACCAGGTCATTGCTCAGATTGAGTTGGCCCGCAACACCGGCGAATACGCCAACAAGGTCTATGTGCTGCCGAAGCACCTAGACGAGAAGGTGGCCCGGCTCCACCTCGAGAAGCTCGCCATCGACCTGACGGTGCTCTCGGACGAGCAGGCGGCGTACATCAACGTGCCGAAGGATGGGCCGTACAAGCCTGAGTACTACCGCTACTAGGTCACGCAGCGGAGGAACTCGGGGGGGAGCGTCGCTTGCGGCGCTCCCCCCTTTGTGTTTCCCGGTCACTCGAAAAAGAGCAAGCGGACCGCAAAGAGGACAATCATCACGGTCACGATGGTCCGCACCCATTTCTGGCCCCTGAGTACCTGCAAGTGCACACCCAGCAGGCCGCCTAGAAACGTGCCGCCGGCCAGACTGAAGCCCATTACCCAGTTCACTTGACCACTCATCGCAAAACCCGCGAGCGCCAGTGGAGTGAAGCTGAGTACCAACGCCACCTTGAACGCGTTGCCCTTGATCAGGTCTAGACCCACGGCAGATGTCACAGCCAGAGTCACGAAGCCGAGACCGGCCTGGATGAAGCCGCCATAGGCGCCGACGCCGAAGAAGATGATGCGGAACATCCAGGCGCGTCGGCCTGTCGGGACGGGCGCGTCATGATCGGGTCCCGGCAACTCTGGCCGCCAGAACGTCGCCGCCGCGGCGAGCACCATCACAACAACCAACACCCGTTGAAACGCCAAGTCCCCAGCCCGGACAGCTCCAAAGGTGCCGAGGCCAGCCCCGAGAAGGGCCGGCAGAATCGCGAACCTCAGCCAATGGACCGGAATCAAGCCCCGCCGGTGAAAGCTGCCGGCCGCACCCATGTTCTGAATCAGGATCGCGACCCGGTTGGTCCCATTCGCTACAGTTGGCGGAAGCCCCAAAAAAATCAGGACCGGCAACATCAGGAGAGATCCGCCCCCCGCGATGGTATTGATCGTCCCGCCAACGAAGCCAACGAGGAGCAAGATCAGGGCTGTGACAAGGCTTTCGTACACGGTTTACTCCGGAGGAATCCAGCAGCGCCGTAGGGTCGCACGGGTCGTCATCGGCGTCTAGTGGCCTGGGGCGGCCGGGGGGCGCGCGGAACTTCACAACCCTTTTCACCGCAGTGCTGTCCATCGATTGAGAAACAACCCCTATCGATTCACGAGTGCCCCAATGTCTCCGAAAAAAAGATTCCCAAAGAGCTCAACCAGAGCTTCGAGACCAACGGCGGCGATCACTTCACCCGACCGGGTACGATTCGGGGTTTCACCCAAGAACCCGACAAGGATCAGAAGGCCGTGAACGAGCTCCTCTCGGCCCGCCTTCTGGAAGGGCATAAAGACGACGAAGGCAACACGGTCGTGGCCATCAACACCGCTCGGCAACGATATCAGCAGCAGTGCCCGCCCCGACCCCGGGCAATCGATCGAGGTCGATCTCAGACGCCAGATTGGGGTCGAGCCGCTCACCTTCCTCGAACGGCCGGCTCCGAGCCTGCTGCTCTCCCAACGAGGCCCGGCTCGAGTCGATGAGTTGGTCGATCCGCGCGGGCTCAGAGACCAGAGGCTCGCTTGTGGGTCGAGCCGCAACCCAACGAAATACACTAACCGTCAGGAGGAAAAGGGCAGTCCTACGAAGGGCACGCGTTTCAGAATCCATCCGACAGAGTCGTTACTCAAGCCGCTGAATTCCATGCCTGGATGGGCCGACGACTATCGGATGGGAAGCACCCCGGCGGAGAACTGCAGCTCACCGAAGAGCATCAATTGGAATTGGGTCGAACCGGTCCGCTGGCCCACGAACGATTGACGGTCATCAAAGCTCATTTGGACACCAACTGCGAACCCGCCGATACTCGTGTCCATAGACAGATTTACAGTCTTACTGATCTGGTCCACGAACGGGACACATTCCAAACGACCGGTCGTGGAGCGACAGTCGCGCTCGGAGCGGTAAAGCCCCAACAGCGAGAGCCGAATCGGACGATCAAGGTGACTCGCCAATCCCCACGGAGGCACAAATTGGGAACTCACCGTGATGCGATGACTCGTCTCATCTCGCTCGGTGTCACCCGTGGGATCAGTGCCCCGCCCTTCCCTGAGCTGCGCCTGATATCCGGTGACCAGCGTCCCAAGCCAGGAGATCGAGATGCTGATGGGTATGTCGACAGCCTCCTCGAAACGCCGTTGAAGACCAAGGCCGCCGAAATCCGTGGACCGTTCGGTACGAACGTAGCCCGAGGACAGGGTCACGCTGCGCATCCCTGTCATCTCCGGCATGTTCAGCGGGGGTAATTGAGCCCGGACATCGGGCCACCGTCGTTGCTGTATCTGTCGGTCGCTGCGGGTATCGAGAGTTACCGCATCCGTCCGGTTGTACGCGGCAGTGACATTCAAGCCACCAGGCAGCGTCGCTCCGGAAGACGCCGTCCACGTGGAGCGATCCGTCAGCGTCGCGGCAGTGTCGCCCGCGATGACGCGGAAGCCGTCTAGCGAGCCCAGGCCGAACTGATACCCAGCGCCGGGGTTCACAGGATCGCGACTGAAACGGGACACGATCCCGTCAGCGTAGGTGACATTGATTGGACGCACCGCTCCGAGTGCGGACCTCAGCTGCGCCACCCCCGCAGTCTCTGTATCAAGAGCCGGACCCAACCACGCCTCTGCCAATCGAGCGGGACTGACCGCGATTGAGGCTCTCCAGTCTCTTTGGCCGCTGGCATTCCGTGTGAGGCTTAGCGTCGTATCCGTTTCCTCGACCCGTGTCTCGACGAAGTTCGTGTTCCGCGCGGACCGGTACTGTGTGGTCCAACTGAAGTCGTTGGTGACCCATGAGAGGATCGACGGTCGGAATCCGACGCGGGTGATGAGGGAGCGGTTCGTCTCCCACCCCCAGTCGAGGCCAGCTGCGCGGAATCTCTGGGCATCGATCAACGCCTGAACTCCCACGTCGGAGACAGCCTCCTGGGCAGGGAGAATGTCGCGAATGGACAAGAACGTGAGGTCCGCCGTAAGCGGACCCAGCGGACGAAAGCGCGCGTCGGCCGCGGTCTGGAAGGCCTCTCTGGGAGCCCGGGTCACCAACGCGAGCGAGTCATCCGGATGGGAGATGATTCGGTCGAACCGGAGAATCCGATTGTCGAGTCGCGTATAGCTGGTTCCAACAGAGATCCTCTCCGGTGTGAGCCTGAGACGCGACCCAAGAACCTTGTCCTCCAGGAAACCGGGGAGAAGGGTGCGAACGGCGCCTTCTGCGAAATCTGGGACGATGGAGACCTCCTTCGTCTCTGGTTCACGCGCCCAGGACAAGCCAGCCTCTACGCCGTCGGTGTCGTATTCGGTGGTCACCGAGGAGCCTGCCGTCGACGCATACGAAAGTCGAGCTCCGAGTCCATCCATGAGAAGCCCAACCCATGGGTTGGGGGACTCCGTCCGCTTCCTGAAGGACACCCCGACACGAGTCTGGCGAGACTCGGTGGCACGAAGGTCTCGGAGTTGGTCGGCGCGGACATCGGAATTCGCCAGGAAACGCGGCGCCTGTGACGACCGGTCATGGTCCAATGTCACCGGCATGTCGACGCCCCACCCCGACGGCATCCACCGGTCCAAGGCGAGTTCTGAACTCAGATTGACATTTCGGTCATTCTGGTACGTCGGCTCATCCCGGAGCTGCCGGAAGAAGGCCCCACGACTCGTCACGCTCAGGCGCGACGACAGCACCCCTCCCCCATCCAGTTCCACATCGAACGAGGTCGCCAGTCCCGCATCACGAACCGATCGTCCCAGCCTGAGTTCGTCGACCCACACCTCTCCAGATATGGAGGCGAAGCCTTCATTCCAAATTCCTAGGGAAACTTCTCGGACCGCGGCGAGATTGGGTGCGCGTCCGCGGTCGCGCAGCACCACCGCGTAGGTGGAGTCCGATGCCCAAACGGTGATAGGCGGATCGCCTGGGCCAGGCGGGCTGAGTAGGAGCGACTCTTCCGCTCGCTGCCGAAGATCGAACCACTCATCGAAGTCAATACGGACTTCAGGCAACCAATCACCCGGAGTCACCCCGGCCGGGTTCGAAGGCGGCTGGAGCGGAGTTCGGAACAAGTAGAAGTTCTCTTCGTCACTCCCAACCTTGAGATAGAAATAGTGCGGACGATCAGGTCCGAAATCACCCTCTCGCGGCACGACCCACATGCGCGCCTCTCGGTACGCCAGAAAATTGCGGGGTCGCTGAGGGAAGCGATGGTAGACCTCCGCACGGGCGCCCGGCGCGACATCTTCGAACGTGATTCCGAGCGACTTCTCGTTGAACTCGATGCCCTGCCCTGAGATCGCGATCGTGGGGTCGACCAGTTCCTCTAGAACTCCAGGAGGCGACGCGTAGGACTCGCCCTCTGTCACACGCGAAACCGTCGAGACCTCCATGCGGCCGAACCCAGACAGCGTGTCTCCGACGATTCCGTCCAAGACACCTTCTCCGGATCGTTTGATCCAGCGCGACCCTACGAGTCGCATTCGGGCGATCTGGAGACGCTGATTCCGAGCGCCGGCCAGTGTGAAACGCATGTGACGGACGGCACGCATGTCGGATTCGCTGAACACGCCACCGACCTCGACCGAACCGGCACCCCGCAATGGGATGCGGTAAAGCTGGAAGTCGGTACCCGTCTCTTGTCTGGTTCGAGCGAGAAACGGTGAGGAGCCATCCAAACGCACGACGTAGCGGAGGTGGCGTTCCTGAAAGTCGGGATTGCCGTCCTGATCCAGGTCTTCGCTGTCCTGTCGCCCGTTACCCCGTGTGCAGTTCGAGCGTGGATCCCCGATTCGATAGATCTGAGCACGCTGGCCCTCGCAGCTCTCGCTCCAAACACCCCGCCGGTCGGCCTCATCACTCCAGATCTCACCTTTTCGCGGATCCGCTTCCTGATCGAGGATGCCCAACCCCCATGCTTCCCCATCGTCCATGCGTGTACCGCTGGTGTGGCCGAGCGAGTCCACAAAGAACGCATCTTCGCTAACGGTCCCAAGGTCGAGCACGAGCGTGAGTTCATCCGCACCAGAAGCATAGAATTCGATGAACTCGGTCTTCGTCATGTCGAGGCCGTTCCGAGACAGCGACGTCGTCATCGACCTCCACGACGGACCCTCGACGAGACCCTGCCCGAAGGAGAGGATCATCCCTGGTTCTCGAATCTCCGAACCTGCGACGCGGATCTGCCGGTCAATGTCCAGGCGGGGGAAGAAGCCCTCATGGACACCTACGCTGTCCCCGAGCACGGACTCGACCACCCAGGAATGTTGCCAAGCCAGAGGAACGGATGTCGAACCGTTCAGGGCGGGAGGAAGTACAGACTGCGCCCCGACACGCGACGTCGGGGCACTTCCTGTGACCCAACTGGAGGAAAGCAGTGAAACCGGAAGTTGAGACGCGGCATCAAAGTCATCCAAGAAGGCGCGGTCGGACGTATTCGGGTTGGGCAGAGAAACCGCGAACTCCCCGGCAATGGAAAGGGAGGTCTCCCCATCGAAGCGAAGCCCTGGAAGCCCGTCCAAGACACGATCGAGCCACTCGACCGGGGCCTGATACGACCCGCTCACACCTCCCAAGAGCGCGGCGCCAGGCTCGGTGCCCAGAACGGGTCGAGTCACCACCGAACGCTCCGACCGATACAAGCCGAGAACATCGATCCCGCCGCGGCCAAACAAGTCGACATGACTGCGCATGCCAAAGACTTGCGTAGGTGAGATCTGAAACAAGGAACGCTGCTCCCAAGTCGCCCGCACCGAGGCGTTGGGGTTGGACGCGAAGAGCTGTTCCGCCTCCAAGAGCGTGACCTGACCCACGTCGTAGTCGATTTGATAGTCGACTCCCGAACTCAGGAGGCGCTCCCCCAAGAAGATCCGCTCGCTTCCGTCTCGAATGCCAAAGGCACCCAAGGAGAACGACGAAATGACGCCTTGGCTGCGCAATCGATAGGCTAGTGTCAACCTGAATCGCCCACCGTTGTCGCGCTCGAAGGGATCGTCCTCCACGTAGATCCGGTCGTTCGCGTCATCCGCGAGCACCTGTGCGGTCTCGAGCTCCGTGAGTCCCAAGGAGGGCAGCGGAGGCGGCTCGGCGAATGGGCGGAGTGTGGGAAAAATGACAAAGGTCCCCTGCACCGTCGGCTGAGCGTCGAAGAACTCATCACCAGGCGAATACACGAAGGACTCGTCGAGGTCATCGGCTGGAGCCTCTTCATCCAGCCCGAGCAGCCGGAGGAACGTCAAGTCCTCCCCGGTGGGCCCACGCTTAAACGTCCGCCCCGCCGACGGCTCGCCGAGCGAGATCGTGAGGTCGACCGATCCTGGCTCGACGTCTGGCGAGCCGGACACCCGATAGACCTGGTGCATTTCCTGGTGCCACGTCGGTTGCCCCGGCTGGTGATTGGCGCCCGATGCCTTGAGCAACCGTAACTGTGGCCGTCCACCGGCGTTGTGAATCCGCTCAGGATTGTAGTCCCCCACGGTATCGCCGACCGCCGTGATATAGGTGACACCGAGCATTTCGTCGCGTGAGAGGGGCGCACGAAGCGCCAGCCACAGCCCGCTCGAGTGTACGAAATAGTCGAGGCCGGGCTGCAGGTACCTGAACCAACCGGATTCCGTGGTAGTGACGCCATCTCGCTCCGCCGTCACATCCGCCTGGATGAAGCCTTCCACCTGCTGTTGGAAGGCCGGATCGTCCTCGAAGCGGTACAGCTGAATCGGCTCAGCTCCTGGGGATACACCAGCCGGCGCGTGGGACGGGTCGAGCGAGAGAACGTCGACGTGCGGATAGTCCTCGATGTCTTCGGGGTCGATGAGGAAGAAGAACTGTCCACGAACGTAGTCCGCATCGTCCAAGACGAGTGTGTCTTCCTGCACGAAGGCACGCTGATCACCCAGACCCGTCAGCTGGAAGACACGCGAGTTCAGGTCTCCGCGTTGCTGTGCCCAGACTGCCTGGAACTCCATGGGACCGAGCTGCCCGTCCGCCTGGAAACCGAAATTCCCGGCCGGAATACCTTCGGTGAGAAAGCGCGACCGGGGCAGGTTGAACGTCACGTCACCCACTTCCAACCGGCGGAGTACGTCATCTTCGCCGCCTTCGTAGAAGATGTTGATACGATTGGCAGCGTCGAATTCGCGGCTCTGGTCGAAATCGACATCGACTCGAACCCGGTCGGCGATCGTGCCATCCATCTGCACGCCGAACCGCGCGTCCGGCGTAAGTTGAGGTATGAGGTTGGGATTACAACTGACCTTGAACTGATTGTCGCATGGCTGGAACCGAGTCCAATCCCCCCCGAGTTCCATCCGACTCGTGACGTTTAGCGCCAAGTCGGCATACTCCGTCTGGAAGCGCGGTGAGCCACCCTGTGCCTGTGGATTCGCGAGCGCAGCTTCGCGCGGGCTGATGGGCCGCGGCGGTAAGAACGCATCGACTCCGAGCTCCCCAGTCCGGCGCCCTGCTGCTACCCAACGGACCACTTCGGACGAAAGCGGTGCAGAAGCCAGAGTCCCGCCCGGCCATCGAGCACCGAACACCCACGGGCGCTGCCGTGAACCGACGCCGCCGTCGCTGACGGGGAGACGGGTCATACCCAACCGCACATGAGGTTCTTCAGCCGTCGCGGTGAGTCCGATGCGCACCGAGACGGGAAGCTCCGAAAGGTCCCTTCTGAGAATGGAATCGAGGGACGCTTGTCGAAGCTGGGGCGCCTCCACAGATGCCACTTGCGCACCCTCAACCCACAAGGGCGAGAGCGCGGCGGCGATCAGGATCAGTAGGAGTTTTGACACGCGTCAGATCAACGGACGAACAGAGTGACGACAAAGGGTGTAGGGAGTGACGGCAATCAAACGCAGCGCCTTGAGCGGTGCGGTCGCAGCCGGCTAGCTTCCGGCGCCCTGAAGCCCCGAAAAAGGAAAGTCTGTGACGCAGCGATGCGCATGGGTGTAATCACGAGGTACCTGATAAGGGTCCACATCGGCCCCTTCCTGTTCGCGCTGTCTGCGCTGACCGCGTTGATCTTCTTGAACGCGGTTGCCCAGCGTGTGGAAGGGCTCGTTGGCAAAGGGCTCCCGTGGACGGTGGTGGTCGAGTTCCTGGTCCTCTCCTTACCTCATACGATCGCTTTGTCCCTCCCTATCTCCGTGTTGGCGGCGGTGTTGTACGGATTCAGCGAACTCACTTCGTCCAATGAGATCACCGCCATGTCTGCGGGCGGAGTCAGCCCGTCTCGTGTCATGGTGCCGATGTTGTGCATGGGACTGGTGATGACCGGTGTCATGCTCTTCTTCAATGACCAAGTCCTCCCTGAGTCGAACCATCGGTTAAAAAACCTCATGGTAGACATCGGTCGCAAGAGCCCGACCCTGGAATGGCGCGAGCAAGTCGTGAATGAAATCAGGACCAACGCCGGTCTCGACACGTACTTCCTCACCGCTGATCGTATCGATGCGGTCACCAACACGCTCGAAGAAGTCACGATTTTCGACGCCAACAACCCTGTTCACCGCCGGACGACCTATGCGGCCCGCGGGGAGATGGCCTTCAACGAAGCCAAGACGGACCTCTATCTCACGCTCTACGATGGCGTCGTGCACGAGGTACAGAGCGACCGGATTGGAGGCTTTCAACAGCTCTACTTCGAAAAGCAGATCGTGCCGTTGCGAGGCGTCGGCAACGAACTCGACCGACGCCTAGGTGGCACTGACCGTGGAGATCGGGAGATGGGCTTCGCGATGTTGTTGGAGAACGCCGCTGAACGCGAAGCCGAACTCGATTCGGTTCATGCGGAGATGCGCGACAAGTCGATGCAGGCGCTTCGGCTGGCCCTCGGGCGCGAGTCCGCCGAGGACTCGGCAGTTGTTAACACGGTTCGAACCCAACAAGCGCGAGGCCAGATCGCTGTCATAGGGAATGGGGCTTCCCTACTTGCCCAAGATCCTGTGACGCAAGGCGTCGTAATCACGGCCCGCACCCGAGCCTCACGCGGTGAAGCCCTCCGTCAAACGGCAGGCCGGTACAGGGTCGAAATTCATAAAAAGGCAGCCATCGCGGTGGCATGTTTGATCTTCACCCTTTTGGCGCCCCCGCTGGCGATCCGCTTCCCGACGGGCGGGATCGGCATGGTAGTGGCCGCATCGAGCGGAATCACGGCGATCTATTGGGCGGGTCTAATCGGCGGAGAGACGCTCGCCGACCGGGGTGTGGCAGGTCCCGCGGTAACGATGTGGCTTACGAACTTCGTCTTCCTGATCGTGGGCCTCTATCTGGTGGCG
>Ga0302135_10002552_pt1 | contig 10884 bp, 7 predicted proteins | sample CBN3_surface_MG_FD_203119 | JGI IMG/M metagenome (GOLD analysis project Ga0302135, IMG submission 203119) | Marine microbial communities from Western Arctic Ocean, Canada - CBN3_32.1 | ecosystem: Environmental > Aquatic > Marine > Oceanic | place: Canada: Western Arctic Ocean | collected 2017-09-15 | reverse complement strand
TTACGCTGCTGTCGGGGCCGGCGGCGGGACCCGGCGTCGGGCTCGGTTACGCGCGGGCCCACGGCCGCAACGATTGCCTCACCGTCGACATGGGCGGCACCAGCTTCGACGCGGCGCTGGTGCAGAATGGCGACCCTCTGACGATCAGCGACGGCGAGATCAATCGCTACCGCATCGCCCTGCCGATGCTCGATATCAACACGATTGGTGCCGGCGGTGGCAGCATCGGCTGGATCGACGAGGGTGGACTGCTGCGGATGGGCCCGCAGAGCGCCGGCGCCGACCCGGGACCGGCGTGCTACGGCCGCGGCGGCGAACGGCCGGCCTGCACCGATGCCGATCTGATGCTTGGCTATCTCGACCCCGAGTTCTTCGCCGGCGGAAAGATCAAGCTCGATGCCGACGCCACCAGGCGGGCCATCGAAACCCATATCGGCGAGCCGCTGGGCATGACAGCCGAAGAAGCGGCGGCCGGCATGTATCGCGTGGTCAACAACAATATGGCGCAGGGCGTGCGCGAGATCACCATCAAGCGCGGCTACGACCCGCGTGAGTTCCCGATGGTGGTGGCCGGCGGTGCCGGTGCGCTGCACGCCTGCATGATCGCCCAGGAACTGGAAATCCCGATGATCCTGGTGCCGCGCGAAAGCTCAATCTTCTGCGCCGCCGGCATGCTGGCGAGCGACCTCAAGCACGATTTCGTACGCTCGTTTGTGCGCCGGCTCGGCGAAGTCGATACCGCCGAGCTCAAACGCATCTACGCCGAGATGCGGGCCGAGGGCGACGCGCTGCTCGATGGCGAGCACATTGCGAAAGCGCAGCGGCAATATGTGGCGCGGATCGATTGCCGCTATGTGAAGCAGTATCACGAGGTCTCGTTCCCGGTGCCGATGGCGGTGATCGATGACGGCGACATGGCCGCGATCGCGGCGGCGCTCCACGTCGAGCACAACCGCATGTACGGCTACTCGCTGGAGGAACAGGGCACGGTGATCGAGATCATCAACATCCGCTTGCAGGCGATCGGCGTGACGGACAAGCCGGCGTACCGCGAGGAAGCCTATGCCGGCACCGACGCGTCAGGCGCGATCAAGGGCGAACGGCGCATCTACATCCCCGAGGAAAGCCAGTTCCAGACCGCACCGGTCTATGACGGGCACAAGACCAAATACGGCAACCGCATCACCGGGCCGGCGCTGATCGAGCAGGTCAACACTGCGATTCTGGTGACGGCCGATTTCGACTGCGTGTGCGACAAGTTTGGCTCGTTCGCGGTGTACAAGCGCGGTCGCGAGGACCTGGTTGAGAGCGCGCTGCAAGGGTGAGCAACAACCCACAACACAACCCTCACCCCACCCTCTCCCAAACTTGGGAGAGGGTGCTTCACCGTGGGGTCTAGTGTCCTTCTTGAAGGCAATCGTGCGATCCCGCGACAGGTCCTTAGGGAGAACGTTCTCGCGGCGACAGCGAGCGCTTAACTCCCTCTCCCAAGATTGGGAGAGGGTAGGGTGAGGGTTGTGTTTGTGATAAAACCGGGGTCTTCGCGGGTGTATATTTTGCAGAACTTAAGGAGCGAAGGACATGGCTGTTAACATCGATCCGATCCTGCTGTCGGTGTTTGCCAAGGCGTTTCGCTCGATCACCGATGAGATGAGCATCTCGCTGCAGCAGACCGCGCGCTCGCCGATCCTGTGCGAGGCCAAGGACTTCGTGACCGGCCTCTATGACGGCGACGGCAATATGCTCGAGCAGACCGAGAACCTGCCGATTCTGGCGTTCTCGCTGGCGCCGGTGTGCAAATACATCCGCGAATTCTTCGGCGATGAGATCTATCCGGGCGACGTTATCTTCCACAACGACGTCTTCAGCATGGGCAACCAGAACAACGACCTCGCGGCCTATAAGCCGGTGTTTTTCGAAGACGAGTTGGTGGCGTGGACCGCGAGCAAGGGCCACCAGGCCGACATCGGCGGCGCGGTCGCCGGCGGCTACAACCCCAACGCGACCGAGGTGTGGCAGGAGGCGCTGCGGATCCCGCCGGTCAAGGTCTATGAGCGCGGCGTGCTGCGTAAAGACGTGTGGGAGCTGATCTTCGCCAATATCCGCTTCGAGATCGTCGAAGAAGACATGCGTGCCGAGATTGGCAGCTGCGTGGTCGGCGAGCGGCGGCTACTCTCGATCCTCGAGAAATACGGCCACGACGTATTCGATGCGCACAAGGAAGCGCTGTTCGACTCGACCCAGAAGATGATGGAAAACGAGATCGCCTCGATCCCCGACGGGGTCTATACCGGCGAGGGCTACGTGTTTTACGACGGCCGCAACGTGGGCTCGAAATACACCATCCGGGTGAAGATCACGGTCGACGGCAAGCACATCACCTTCGACTATTCCGATACCGATGAACGTACCAACGGTTTCGTCAACGGCACCTATACCTCGAGCGCGTCGGCAACGATGCTGACGCTGTTGCAGATGTCGAACCCCGACATGCCGCACAATGAGGGGATGACGCGGCCGGTCGAGATCATCATCCCCGAGGGCACCATTCTCAATGCCGGCTTCCCCAAGGCGACGACCTTCGGCAACCATCTGTGCCCGCCCAATGCCGATGCCATCATCAAGGCGCTGGCGCCGGTGATCCCGGACCGGGTGACGGCCGGGTGGAACCATCTGCTGTGCTCACTGTCGACCGGGTTCGACGACGACAAGCAGGACAATTACGTCGACATCATGTTTTTGGGCTCGAAGGGCGGCTCGGGCGCCATGAACGGCACCGACGGCTATGACCATATCGGCATGATCGACGGCTCGGGCGGGGTGCTCGACCAGGACTATGAGATGTATGAGCAATCCTCGCCGCATCTGCTGCTCAAGCACGAGCTGATGTGCGATTCGGCCGGCGCCGGCGAGTGGCGCGGCGGGCTCGGCACCGACATGGCCTATCAGGTCGGCTCCGACGACACCCAGATGGTCACCTTCGGCGACGGCGACTTCATCCCGGCATTCGGTCTGTACGGCGGCGGCGACGGTGACCTCAACTCGATCGAGCTGACCTACCCCGACGGCACCACCACGGTACCGCGCAACAAGGACCTGATCACCGGCGTGCCGCGCAACACGATCTACGCCCAGATCGCGTCGGGCGGCGGCGGCTACGGCGACCCCAAGAAACGCCCGGCGGCCCGGGTCGCGGAGGAGGTGCGCAACGGCGTGATTTCGTTCGCAGCAGCGCGTGATACCTACGGCGTGGTGGTGGATGCAACGACCTTCGCGGTCGATGAAAGCGCGACCGCCGCGCTAAGGACTTAGACACCGATGAACTTTGAACTCGACGAAGACCAGCGCGCGGTCCAGGACACGTTTGCGCGCTTTGCCAACGAGCAGATCCTGCCGCACGCCGAAGAGCTTGATCAGGCGCACCAGTTCCCGCGCCAGGTGTTTAAGCAGGTCGCCGATCTCGGGCTGTTCCGGATGCGCTACCCCGAAGAAGATGGCGGCCTCGGACTTGGCTTCCTGCCCTATTGCCTGGCGGTCGAGCAGCTGGCGCGCGGGTCGATGGCGGTGGCGGCGTGTTGCTCGATGCAATCGCTGATGGGCACCAACTTCCTGTGGGCACTGGGCAATGACGAGATCAAGGAGCGGCTGTTTCAGCCCGCGCTTGACGGCGATAAGATCGGCTCGATCTGCATGACTGAGCCCAATGCCGGCAGCGACCTCAAGGGCATGCAGACCCGGGCCAAAAAGGTCGATGGCGGCTGGCGGCTCAACGGCCAGAAGATGTGGGTGACGCTCGCCCCGCTGGCCGACTTCTTTACGGTATTTGCCAAAGCGGGCGAAGAAGACGGCATCACCATCTTTCTGATCGAAAAAGACTTCGAGGGCCTGCACATTGGCCGCAACATCGAAAAGCTCGGCGTGTGGCCGCTGACCACCTCGGAGCTGGCGCTCGACGATTGCTTCGTGCCCGATACCCACAAGCTGTGTGAGATCGGCGCCGGCGAGGATCATTTGCGCAAGATCCTCGCGAAAATCCGCATCATGACCGGCGCGCTGGCGCTCGGCATCGGCCGCGCGGCGATGGATGCGGCGGTTCAATATGCCGGCGAGCGCAAGCAGTTCGGCAAGGCCATCAACCGCTTCCAGGCGGTGCAGATGCGGATTGCCGACATGGGCACCGAGCTCGAGGCCGCCACCCATCTGGTGCACTATGCCGCGTGGTGTGTCGACAATGACAAGCCGGTCCACAAGCAGGCGGCGATGGCCAAGCTGTTTGCCAGCGAGGCCGCCGCCAACATCGCCGAGCACTGCGCGCGGATTTTTGCCAGCTACGGCTACGCAATGGAATATCCGGCCCAGCGCTTCCTGCGCGACGTGCGCTTTTTGCTCATCGGCGGCGGCACCAGCGAAATCTTGAAGCTGGTGATTGCCAAGGAAGTCACGGCGGAGGCGAATTAGGTGGTGGGAAAATTTCAACCCTCTCCCAATCTTGGGAGAGGGAGCAGGACTGTGCGAGCCGCACCGCCAGGTTCCCTCTCCCCGCCGTGGGTTCGCGGGAACGACCGTCGCGCCAGTGGCGCGGCGAAAGCGTGCCCGCGTGGGGTTGGGTGAGGGGGTCTACATAGATGCCGCAAGCATCTGAAAACGAACGCAAGATCAAGATCCTCATCGCCAAGCCGGGGCTCGATGGGCATGACGTGGGCGCCAAGGTTGTCGTGCGCGGGCTGATGGAGGCCGGGTTTGAGGTGATCTATACCGGCTTGCGCAAAACGCCCGAGGAGATCGCGCAGCGGGCCAAGGACGAAGGCGTCGACGTGATTGGTTTGTCGATCCTGTCGGGCTCGCACACGCCGTTTTGTGTACGCCTGCGGCAATTGTGGGACGAGTATGATTTGGGCACCAAGATGTGGATCGTCGGCGGCAACGTGCCCGCCGCCGACCATGACGCGCTGAAGGACATCGGCGTCGACGCGGTGTTCAACACCGGCACCCATCTAGACGTGATTGCGGATTACATTAGGGAGAACGTGTCGAAATGGCCTCGCAACTAAAGCGCAAACCGGTTCCGCTGCAGCAGCCCATTCCCGCAGGGATGAAGCCGGTCGTCAACGAATCCGGTATCGAGATCAAGCCGCTCTATACGGCCGACGACATCAAGGACTCGACCATTGCCGGCGAGCAACCCGGCGCGTTCCCGTTCACCCGCGGCATCCACGCCGAGATGTATCGCAAGCGCTGGTATACGCTGCGCCAATACACCGGCTTTTCCAACGCCAAGGCGACCAACGAGCGCTTTCAATATCTGATCAAGACCGGCAATACCGGCCTCAACGTCGCCTTCGACCTGCCGAGCCAATGCGGCATCGATTCCGATGATCCGCGCGCCGACGGCGAGGTCGGCCGGGTCGGCATGGCGGTCGACTCACTGCGCGATTTCGAGATCGCCTTCGACAACATCGATCTCGACAAGATCACGGTGTCGCTGACCATCAACGGCTCGGCCGCGATCATGATCGCGATGTATCTGGCGATGGCCAAAAAGAAGGGCTTCGACGTCGCCGGCTTACGCGGCACCGCCCAAAACGACATCCTCAAGGAATTCGTCGGTCGCGGCACCTGGATTTTCCCGGTGGAGCCGTCGGTCAAGCTGATCGGCGACACCATCGAATATTGCGCCGAGCACGCGCCGAAATATTCGCCGGTGAGCGTGTGCGGCTATCACATCCGCGAATCCGGCTGCGACCCGATCGAGGAGATGGCCTATGCGATCTGCATCGCCAAGGCCTATATCGACGAGACCGTGAAGCGCGGCGTCGACGTCAACGAATTCGTCGGCCGGCTGTCGTTCAACTTCGACATCTTCGGCTCGATCTTCGAGCAGGTCGCCAAGTTCCGCGCCGGGCGCCGGCTGTGGGCCAAGGTGTTGGCCGAGGATTACGGGGTGACCGATCCCAAGTTGATGGGCCTGCGCATGATCGCCGGCGGCGGCGGCTTTGGGCTGACCATCGAGCAGCCCGAGAACAACATCATTCGCGGCACGATGTATGCGCTGATCGCCTCGCTGTCGGGCTGCCAGACCACGGCGCTGTGCTGCTATGACGAGGCCTACACTATCCCGACGCCGAAGGCGCAGCAGATTGCGCTGCGCACCAACCAGTTGCTGATGGAGGAAGGCGGGCTCGCCGACACGGTCGACCCGCTGGCCGGCTCCTACTACATCGAATCGCTGACCGACACGATGGAAGCGGAGATGCGCAAGACGGTGGCGACGGTCGACCAAATGGGCGGCATCAAGAAGCTGATCGCCGAGGGCACGCTGCAGGACCACGTGTCGCAGCAGGCCTATGAATATGAGCGCAAGCTCGAGAGCGGCGAATTCCGTAAGGTCGGCGTCAACTGCTACCAGACCGACGAGGATAAAGACGCACAGAAAGACGTCGAGATGCACAAGAACAGCCCCGACGACCTGCAAATGCAGATCGACAGCGTCGCCCAAGTGAAGGCCGAACGCGACGACGCCGAAGTGCAGCGCACGCTGACCCAGCTACGCGCCGACGCGGTCGCCGATGTGAACCTGATGCCAACGATCATGGACGCGGTGACGGCCTACGCGACCGTGGGCGAGATCACGAATGTGTTGGCGGATGTGTATGGGTTTTATCAGGAACCGATACGGTTCGAGGCGGCGGAGTAAGGGTTGGGGGGCGTGAGAGCTCTAAAATAATTGTGAGTGCCAAACTCATAATCTGAAGGTCGTAGGTACAACTCTTCACCACGAGAATTTAGAACGTGACCGCCAAACAATCCCGTTCAATCAAACAACAGATACTCCCCTTGCCTGATGGGGGCTTGACACGTGCAACTGGTCTCAATGATTGGGGCGGGCACACAAGAGAAGGCGTTCGTTGGGAAGTGTTAAGAGGGGACGTTCGTTCCGTGCTAAAAGATCTGGAGGAAAACAGGTTCGATTGCGCTGTTACATCTCCACCCTATTACTGGTTGCGCGACTACCAGGTTGAGGGACAAATTGGATTAGAAAGTTCAATCGACGGCTACGTCAAGGCGATCGCAGATTCCATGGATGGAGTTCGGAGAGTCTTAAAAAAAAGCGGAGTATTATTTCTCAATATTTCTGACACCTATTATTCTGCCAAGGGAAAACCGGGCCCGGAGATTTGGTCTCCGCGCTGTTGACGGTCCGGGGCTAGGAGTTCCACGGAAGACCCTGATAGGAATTCCGTGGCGAGTCTCTCTCGAAATGATCAATCGGGGCTGGGTTCTACGGTCCCCAATTATCGGGCAGCGTGAAGCAGCGATGCCGGAGCCTACTGCGAAAGACCGACCTTGGCGCACATACGAATTGATTTTCATGTTCAGTAAATCGCAGCACTATCATTTAGATAGAAATGCCTTGGCCAATAACGAAGACATCTGGACTATCTCCACTCGGCCAAAATCAAGCAATGGTTTACACGCAGCTGCATATCCTGAGGAGCTAGTAAATAGATGCCTAGCAGTTGGATGTCCAGAAGGAGGCGAAGTGTCGGATCCGTTTGTAGGCACCGGCACAACGCTTGAAGCAGCCGTCAAGACTAAACGTCCAGCAGTAGGCATCGATCTGAATCAGGAATTTTGCGAGTATTCGGCGCGGCGCATGCGCAGGCCATAGCCGACATTGGCGGCGACCTTCATGTGCGGGAACAGCGCATAGTTCTGAAACACCATGCCGATATCGCGCTCGTAGGGCGGCAGGTCGTTGACGATTTCGCCCTGCAGCGTAACGGTGCCGGCATCGGGGCGCGAAAAACCACCAATCATGCGCAACGTCGAGGTTTTGCCACAGCCGCTCGGCCCCAACAGCGTGACGAACTCACCACGGGCGACCTGGAACGAGACGTCGTTGACCGCGGCAACGTCGCCGAACCGCTTGACCACGTGGTCGAGGCTGAGAACAGTTTCGAGCCCTGTGGTGAGATCGGCAGTGGAATCGGTTTGGAGCATGGCTGATGGATCGTCCGTAGAGTTGTTCGCGTCGACACCTTACGTATTCACCGCAAGGAATTCACGCTACGCCGGTCAATTCGATGCCGCGAATGTATCGCGTTTGCAGCGATGATGCTTGACCCATTGCCTCGGCCCAGGTCAGTTCGTCAGAACCGGATCGTTGATCCGGCACGAGCGGAAACGAAGGACGACGACGATGAAGACGACGCGTATCGGCGGGGCGCTAGGGGCCGAGGTCACCGGTGTCGATCTGTCGCAGCCGCTGGATGCGGCAACCCGCGACGGCATTCGGGCAGCGCTGCTTGAACACTTGGTGCTCTATTTCCGCGATCAACCGCTCACCCACGAACAACACACCGCGCTCGGATCGGCGTTCGGCACGCTCAACGTCCACCCCTTCCACAAGGCGATCCCGGACTACGAATACGTGCTCGAGATCCTCAAGGAGCCCGGGGATCCCATGAACATCGGCGGCTACTGGCACAGCGACGTCACGTTCCTAGAGGAGCCGGTGATGGGATCGATCCTCTACGCGGCCGAGCCGCCGCCGGCCGGTGGCGATACCATGTTCGCCAACACTTACCTCACCTACGAGGCGCTATCGCCCGGCCTGCAGGCGATGCTCGAACCGATGAAGGCGATGCACAGCGCGAGCCGCGGGTTCGGCGCGGCCGGGCTGAAACGCGGCCTACGCGGCATGGCGAACGAGGCCGACGATCCGCGGGTCCATGCAGAGGTCACGCACCCGGTGATACGCACCCACCCCGAAACCGGGCGCAAGATCCTGTTCGTCAATCCCTACTTCACGATCCGTTTCGCCGATATGGAGGAGGCCGAGAGCAAGCCGCTGCTCGATTATCTGTGCAAGCTGGTGGAGCGCCCGGAGCATACGTTCCGCTTGCATTGGCAGAAACACACGGTGGCCTTTCTCGACAACCGCTGCACCCAGCATTTCGCGATCAACGACTATCCGGGCCATCGTCGGGTGCTGTATCGCGTGGCGGTCGACGGTGAGCGGCCGGTGTGAGGCTGATTGGGAACGACGTGTCGATCTAAGAAGGCCCCTCACTCAACCCTCTTCCCAGAGGGGCGAGGGCTTTCGGTGGTACATCTCGCTCCCTCTCCCTTGGGGGAGAGGGCTGGGGTGAGGGTATTAATATGGCGGAATCTCGTGAGTCGACGTAATACGTTGGGCAACGTTCGACGTCAGGAATGCTCGCGGTGCTTGCCGGCGCCGTAATAGTCGCTCAAGGCGCTTTGGTAGCGCCGCACCAGCGGCAAAAGTTCCATTTTTTCGTCGATTCCGTGCGCGGCTTGCGCGACCAGATCCGCGCTCAATGCGTCGAGGTCGACGCCGGTGGGGTAGCCGTCGGCAACGATCTCGCGGCCGTTGGCGACGACCGATGTGACGTGCGTTTGGGTGGCCCGTCCTAGAATCAGGTCGAACTCGCCGGTGAGGTTGTCGCGTAGCACGTCGGCGGCGAGCGCATCTTAGTCCAACACGACGAGGTCGGCGGGGTGGCCCGGGGCGAGTTCGCCGTAGCCGCGCCGGCCGGTGGCGGAGCAGGCGCCTTGAGCGCAGGCCGCGGTGACCACGCGTTCGGGGTTGAGCACTTCGTCAAGCGCGGTGCCGGCATGGAGCAGGTAGGTGAGGCGCAGTTCGCGCAGCATGTCGTCGTCATCGTCGAGCGCGGAGCCGTCGAGGCCAATGGCGATCGGCACGTCCTTGGTAACGAAATCGGCGACCGGCGCCAGGCCGGAGCGCCGGCGCAGGTTCGAACTGGTGTTGACCGAGACGGTAACCCCGCGATCGGCCAGGATTTTGCACTCATCGGGCCGCAGCCAGACGCCGTGCGCCAGCGTGAGGCGCTCCGATAGGAAGCCGATGCGATCGAGATAGGCGACATAGTAGCGCTGATAGCTGGCGTCCACCCATTCGCGCTGCAGGCGGGTCTCCAGGCAATGCATGTGCACGCGCCGACCGCTGGCGGCGGATTTGTCAGCCACACGTTCGAGAATTTGACGTGATGCGAAGGCATCGCCATAGGGGCCGAACTGGACCTGCACGGTGTCGCTTTCGCAGGCCGTGGCGACTGCATCAACGAAGGCGAACTGTGCGTCGAGTGGCGGTGGCGCGGCGCCCCAGCGGGCGCGAATGGTCTCGCGGTCGCCCGCGTCGGCGTGTTCGAGAATGCGCTCCGGATCGCCGTAGCCGAGCAAGTTGATGTCACGTAGCGGCACCACGAAGGCCAGGCGAATGCCGACGTCGCGGGCGGCGCGGCAGGTTTTCTTGGCTTCCTCGACGATACGGTCCCAGCGCTGGGGGACGTGACAATGCACCACCGAGGTGATGCCGGAACGTGCCATGCGGGCAAACGCGACCGCGTGGATGGTGTAGGGGTCGACGGCCAGGTGAGTGACGCCCAATTGCGGTAGCCAGATTTCCAGCGCCGCGTCGGTCGCGCCGTAGGCCAAGCGCTTCAAGCCGCGGCCGTGGTCGTGCGCATTGGTGAGCCCGGGCAGTACGAGCGTGCCGGGGCCGCCAACGTCGGCGGTGAGAGGCTCGGTATCGGTGACGGCGGTGATCGTGCCGTCAGCTAGTTCGAGTAAGGCGTTGCGGCGAGCGGGGGCGCGGCCGGGCGTGGCCAGCAGGCGGTCGGCGGCGACGGGGGCGACCGGACGGAGAGCGGATGGGATGGCCATGGCTGGGAGATTGTTCCATCGACGTGCGCCACGGGCAATGTGCTGATTGCTTGGGCGCGCACCCTGACGCACGATCGTTCGTTCGTGATGGATCATTCCCACCGGTAGGATCTTGAGGAACCCGGGGGGAAATATGCACGACGCTGATATCTGCACGGTGCCGATGGCGGGGCCGGC
>Ga0302135_10002545_pt1 | contig 10895 bp, 7 predicted proteins | sample CBN3_surface_MG_FD_203119 | JGI IMG/M metagenome (GOLD analysis project Ga0302135, IMG submission 203119) | Marine microbial communities from Western Arctic Ocean, Canada - CBN3_32.1 | ecosystem: Environmental > Aquatic > Marine > Oceanic | place: Canada: Western Arctic Ocean | collected 2017-09-15 | reverse complement strand
TTGCTCTACGCTGGCGGGTGGTCGTCGCTATTCCAACCTTCGAACTGACAACTCGCGAAGCCCGCACTGTCCTCTCGGAGGAGATCAACCGGTCCACCGTCGTCCGCAGCCTCTCAAGACTCATCTCCCTCACCGAAGGTCTCCGCCGAGGAGATGCCGACATCCTGTCCCAAGCCGGAGGCGACGAACTCCACGAAGCCCAACGGGCCAGCCTTCACCCCACAGCAAATCTACTTATTGAAACTGCTCGCAACGCGGGCGCAGCCCACGCAGCCTGGTCTGGAGCCGGTCCAACCATCATCGCCATCTGCGAAAGGCAACACGTAGACAAGGTTCGAGACGCCTTAACCTCGGCCATGCCCGACTGCGATGCCCGCGTGCTCGACATCGCTACTAGGGGCCTTACCTAAACACGGCGAGGACAACTCACAATAACCAGACCTGCGTGCGGCTTCTTTTCGGCGGCATCGACCCCTCGTTGAGAGCTCGAGCCTTGCAGCATGTGCGGGGAACCTAGGGGCGACGGGGAGATGACTGCCTAACTCCGACCCCCACCCTCGCGACTGGTTGTTCCCTCAGGTTGCCCCATCCGAATGCCCGCGTCCGCATCAGCTAACCCCAACCCCCTTCCCATCTCAAGACTGGTAGATCAAACTGGCTGCCCGCTCAGAGTCCCTTCCGGACCGACCTCCCCGCTCTCGTTGGGGAGGAAGCGCTCAAGGGCGGGTTGGCATTCGCACTCGCACTCGTAGGGTTGAGCTCAAGTTGTTTTTGTGGTTGTCGTTGCCGTTGTATATCCTACGGGCTGCAAATCATCGTCCTCAGAGAAGGCCTCATGGGTTCACTCATTAAAAAGCGGCGCAAGAAGATGCGGAAGCACAAGCACCGCAAACGCCTAAAAGCCAATCGTCATAAGCGCAAGCGTTAATCGCTGCGCTGAAAAACCACACTTAGGGGCGGCGCGTTGGCGCCGCCTCTTTGTCGTGTCCTGAGGTCATTTGGGTCGAACTACGAACTCTTCTCAAACGTCACAAAGTAGCCAGCGGTTGCAGCCACGCCCAACAGGCCGAGGAGAATCACTAACTGGGCGGCCAGACCACCAGTGAGGTTGATCCGACCCTGCCGGCCGCACCACTGCCTACCGACAAGATCCCTAAAACCTTCGATTGTTGTTTCGATGCCTTGATGAAGCACGCCGACGGGAGGGATGTCACGAAGGAGGAACTCAGCTCCGTGCACATCGTCGAAAAGCACCTCGACACGGAACCGTTGGTCATCCTGCAGGATCGTTTCCAGCGGTTGGGACACCTGCAGGGGCGATGCCGTCTGCCCAACCACAAAGGCAGAACGGTTATGCCTAACGGTGCCCTGCACCTCCCAGACCACTCGGTCATCGATGTTCCGGATGAGGGTGAGGCGATTCAGTTGCTGATCACACGACACCACGTGCACCACCAGAGCGCTCCCATCCTCTGTGAACCCCACAGCTACCCGACTCGGAAGAGCATCAGCTGGAGGCGACTGAAGAATCAAGGCTCCCGCCACCATTAGCAGGATGGCGAGGCTCCCGACGATCAACACTGGGGTTCGGACCTGTCGCAAATCATGGCGGGCTTTGCTAGCGGGGAGAATGTCCGAATCAGCCATGACCCAATCCTAGGGCTTGATGCCCGCTCGCTACTCCGTTGAAAAGCTCCTCAGGCGCAGTGAGTTAGCAACGACGCTCACCGATGAGAAGGCCATCGCGGCCGAGGCCAGCATGGGGTTGAGTAAGCCAGCGGCCGCAAGAGGGATCACGGCGACGTTGTAGCCAAATGCCCAAAATAGGTTCTGCTTGATCACTCTAAATGTACGCCGCCCGAGGCGGATGGCGGTCAAGGCCAACTGCGGGTCACCTGACATCAGAATCACTTCTCCAGCCTCAATGGCGACACCAGTGCCGGTTCCAATGGCCATACCCATGTCCGCAGCTGCGAGGGCCGGAGCATCGTTCACACCATCACCAACAAAGGCGACCTGTAGACCGTCGGCCTGGAGCCTGGCCACTTCTTCTGCCTTCTCACCTGGCAAGACGCCGGATCGGATTCTGGTGATTCCCACCTCTTCCGCGATTCTTTCTGCGGTAGCGTTGTTGTCACCGGTCACCATGGCGACCTCAACGCCTAACTTCTGCAACCCTGCCACTGCAGGCTTTGCGGATTCGCGTAGGGAGTCAGCTACCCCAAGAACGCCCTTGGTTTCTCCGTCCCAACCCACTAGAACCGCAGTAGTGCCGAGTACCTCGAAGCTAGTCAGCGCGTCCTGATGATGTTTCTGCACTTCCCATCCGAGATCCCCAAATAGCTCCTTGCGTCCAACAACCACCTCTTCGCCATCTATCTCGCCCATAACTCCCCTGCCGGGAAAGTTCGAGAAATCACCTACGGGGCGCAACACCATGTCACGCTCCTCGGCACCCAAGACGACGGCCCGAGCTACGGGGTGCTCGCTAACGAACTCAACACTCGCTGCCTTGAGAAGCATTTCAGGAGTCCCGTGAATCCGGGTGAGCGTCATGGCCCCACGTGTCAGCGTCCCGGTCTTATCAAACAAAACGGCGTCTATATGGGTCGACCGCTCAAAGACTTCTGCCCCTTTGAACACTACGCCAAGCTCGGCTCCTCGGCCAGAGCCCACCATGATGGCGGTTGGAGTTGCGAGGCCCAGGGCACACGGGCACGCGATAATCAGCACGGCCACAGCTGCACGAACAGCTTGCTCTATATCCCCGCTCTTGAACATCCAAAACGCCAAGGTGGCGAGGGCTATACCAATGACTGCTGGAACGAAGATGCTCGATACCCGGTCAGCGAGATGCTGGACCGGGGCTTTGGAAGCCTGAGCGTCCTCAACCATCCGAGCGATCTGATGCAGTGCAGTATCTCCACCGGTCTTTGTCACTCGGACAACCAAGCGTCCGTTCTGATTGACCGTGGCACCAAACACGCCCGAGCCGACCTTCTTGTCGACAGCTACGGACTCTCCAGTCAGCATCGACTCATCAACAGATGAGAACCCCTCAACGACTTCTCCATCGGTCGGAATCTTGGCCCCTGGCCGCACCAACACGAGATCCCCAACAACCACTTCTTCTATGGGAGTCGCCACTTGCTCACCGTCACGCAGAAGAACAGCTTCCTGAGCTCCGAGTTCAAGGAGCTTGGTGACCGCCGCGGAGGCCTGACCCTTCGCTCGAGCCTCGAAGTACTTCCCGAGCAGAATGAAGCTCACAATGGCAGCAGCGGTTTCAAAGAACACCGTATGTCCGGCGAGATACGCCCAAACGGAGTAAAAGTAGGCCGACAGTGTTCCCAGAGAGACCAAAGTATCCATCGATGACGTGAGCTGCCGAGCTTGCTTCAGAGCCACCTGATGAAACTGGACTCCGAAATAGAAGACGACTGGGGTGGTGAGCGCCCACTGAATTCCTACGTTCAGGACCGACTCAGGGCCGAACATTGCAAGAGCGAGGAGTGGGACGGTGAGCATTGCAGCACCGACGAACCTTCTCCACTGCGTAGAGCGCTCTTCGTCGTACATTTCTGATAGATCGCGGCGTTCCTCGCCAGGTTGTCGCTCTGTGATCTCGTAGCCAATCTTGGCCACTGCTGCTTGCAGGTCGTCTGCGGCAGCGCCGTCCACGACCACTCGAGCTTCTGAGGTAGCAAAGTTGACGGCCACCTCAGCAACGCCTTCCTGCTTACCGAGAACGCGTTCAATCCTGACCGCGCAGGCAGCGCAGGTCATCCCATCAACGGAGAACGTTATGTCGCCTGTCTTGGCCATGGATCAGTCCTTACTTGGCTACGTCGTACCCTTGGTCTTCGATTGCGTTCACGATCTGATCGAGCTCCGCAGCGTCGGACAGATCGAGGTCAACAGTCCTTGCTTCGATATTCACCTCGGCAGAGTTCACCCCAGGCATCCCAGAGACCGCTCCTTCGATAGATGATTTGCAGTGCCCGCAGCTGATGTCGGGGACGTTAAGTGTGGTGGTCATAGTTCCTCCTTGAGATGCGCAGCCCCAGTCACGGCTCGGGTGTAACGCATAGTTTCCATTAGTTCTTCTACTACCTCTTCAGTGCGCCCTTCATTGACTGCTGTCGTGAAGCACGTTTCCAGATGATTCTGGAGTAACACTCGGTTGGTTTTCTCCAACGAGCCCTGTAAAGCAGACACTTGTCGCATCACTTCTGGGCAGTAGCGCTCATCCTCCACCATCGAAATGACGCTGTCGAGGTGGCCTCGGACGGTCTTCAATCGGTTGAGAGACGATCGCTTGTGTTCTGGTTTCATGAAGATAGCTTACCCCACCCCCCGTGGGGTGGCAAGGCCCTCGATTAACAATCGAAGAAACCGTTCAAGATCCGACCTTTCATCTACTACCCTTTCCCTCATGTTCAACAAAAAAGAGCCAGAAGCACGATTCACACCAGAGCAGTACGCGGTGACCAAAGATATGGACCTGCGAGAGAAACTGAGCGACGAGGAGTACTCGGTGACACAAGAGAGCGGCACCGAACGGCCGTTCAGCGGTGCGCATCTCGACGAAAAGCGAGCTGGCATGTTCCGCTGTGTCGTCTGTGATGAACCCCTATTTGGCTCAGAGACCAAGTACGACTCGGGAACCGGATGGCCCAGTTTCACCGCACCTGCTGAGGGATCCATTGTCGAGGAGCACGAAGACATCAAGTTCGGGATGACTCGCACAGAAAACCGCTGCGGCAACTGCGGGGCCCATCTGGGCCATGTGTTCCCTGACGGGCCGGCGAGCGACGAGATGCGGTATTGCATCAACTCAGCCGCCCTCAACTTCGAGCCCAGCGAGGACGCTGAGGCCTAGGTCTGGGGCACCAAAAAAGACGCCCTCCGGGGAGAGGCGCCTCATTTTGGTTTACTTGAGTGTTACGCAGATTCGGTAACGAACCGGCCACGAACCCGTGGATACGTGACTGGTGCGTGAATGTTGCAGTGGTCCCGCTTGTTATAGCGAGAAAGCTTCGTCGCACATGCCTCATCTACGCAGATTCGAAGTCCTTCGGTGACCTTTGAAGGTCGAACTCCGCCCCGTAGATGACGTCCTTTGAGCGTTGTTTCAGCCATTCGGCAGCTCCTTGCTTCAGAGGGTGCCGACCCGAAAAACCTGCTGGTTTTTGTGCCAACTTCCTAGCCAAGCACCCTATTAACACTATGGTTGTGTTGGTAATTATCGCGGATTCGGAGCCAAAATCCAAATCGGATCATTTCGGCCGCATCCCGAGGCTCTAACCTCGGGGGTTGGCCGTAGGTCTGGGGTTAGCTGATTCTGATGCGGAAGCAGACGCGGATGTAGGTTCGCTACGCGAACCTACATCCCGAGCATCTCTACGAAGGCGTCGTTGTTCGGCTCCCGTCCCAAAAAGGACCTCAGTAAGTCGATAGCGTCCTTGGTTCCGTTAGGTTCAAGGATCTCTTTGCGATACCGAGCCCCCACTACTTCAGACGTGATGCCTTCTTCTTTGAAGACCGACCACATGTCCGAGCCAAACACGTTCGACCACAGATACCCGTAGTAGCCAGCGTCATAGCCACCCATAAGGTGACCGAACGAGGCGGGCATAAAGGTGTCGTTATGAACCGGCAACCCTGATTTGGCCATGGCCTCTGCAAGGACTGCATCGAGATCTGGCATGGTTTCGGTTGCGTGATAGCCCATGTCCAGCCAACCCAGCGAGAGCTGTCTGATATTGAAACTTCCGTTGTTGTGCTTTTTAGCGGCAACTAAGCCGTCGATGGTCTCCTCAGGAAGCGGGGCTCCGGTCTCGTAGTGACGGGCGAATCCTGCCAGCACTTCCTTCTCCCAGCACCAATTCTCCATGATCTGAGACGGCGCCTCCACAAAGTCCCACTCTGTGCTCGCCCCTGAGAATCTCGGGAAGGTGGCCTGACTCAGAGTCATGTGGAGTACGTGCCCGAATTCGTGAAATAGGGTCGTGAGTTCGTCATGCTTGAGGAGGGATGGCGCCGACTCAGTCGGCTTTGTGAAGTTGCACAGGAAGGCCGTAACGGGATGCACCCACTCCCCGTCGGGACCCATATGGGCGGCCAGAAGCGGGAACGCTGCGGCGTGGGTGAACTTCCCGTCTCGGGGGAACAGGTCAGCGTAGAAGTGCCCGATGAGCTCCTTGGATGCGGTATCTGTGACCTTGTACAACCGAGCATCCTCATGCCAAGTGGGAGGGTTCTCCACTTCTTCGAACTCGATGCCAAAGACTGAGCCTGTGAGATCGAACATGCCTTGCATCGCTACATCAAGGGAGAAGTACTCCGCGACCATTTCCTGATCTACACCAAAGAGCGCCTTTCGCTGCTTATCGTCGTAGAAGGTGGTGTCCCACCCTTCAAGGGGCCCTACCTCACCGTCCTCGATGAGGAGCTTTTCCATGGCGGCGTAGTCAGCCTGAGCCATGGCCGGCAGTTTCTCCAGAAGGTCGTTATAGAACTCGAAAACAGCCTCCGGAGTCTTGGCCATCTTCTCTTCAAGCCGATAGTGAGCCCACGTTGGGAGATCAAACAGCTTCGCCATCTTGAGACGCAAGCCAATCATTTCCTCCAACAACGGGCGGTTCTCGTTCACAACTCGATTATTGAACTTGGTACGCAGATCTCTGCGCAGATCCCGCCTAATCGAGTTTGTGAAGAACGGAATCACATGGGGGTAGTCCATGTAGATCTTAAAAGTGTCCTCTTCGTCGCCAGCTTCAAGCATCTCCTTGTAGGCATCAGGAAGGCCTTCGAGGCCGTCAGCCTCGACAATCAGCCAGTCCTTGTAGTCAGCAAGGTTCGCACTTGCCTGGATAGACAAGACGGCAGCGCGCTCCTTCATCTGCTTGAGTTCGGCTTGCGCCCCCTCAGCCAATTCATGCCCCGCTCGACGTAGGTCCCGCAGTTCAAACTCCATCAGGCGCGCAGGCTCCCCCTCAAGTGCAGCAGCCTCTTCAGTGGCGGCGTAGGCCTTGATCCCCTCATACAGATCCTTACGGAACTGCACCGAGATACCCCAAGCTGCCAGTGTCTCCTGCGCTTCACGTGACGCGTTACGGACCTCCTCGTCGGGATGTGCATCAGCCATGAAGAGGCCTTGGCCGTACATTCGGGCAGAGAGGGATGACGCCTCACCGAGGGGAGCCATGGTGTTAACCCAGGTTCGCTCTCCTTCAACTGCAACGACCCGGTCGAACAGCGCGTCGGAAGCGGCCATGAGCTCTTCGGCCATACGTGGAATGTCATCTGCAGTAAGTGTGGAGTAATCAAACATGGAAGAGAGAATAGTGCCCTCCGGCCACTGACTCCGCGCGCTTCCTTCCCCGTTTACGGGGAAGGTGGGCCCGAAGGGCTCGGATGGGGCAACCCGAGAGAACCACCAGTCTCGAGATGGGAAAGCCGTTGGGGTTAGCTGGGGCTGACGCTGACGCTGAGGCTAGATCGGCCACTCGGTCGGTTGGGAGACATCCATCGCTTCACCGTCAATCCAAGTGGCCACTACTTCCAGATCTGACACAGCTTTCGCTTCGCACGTCACAGGGTCATCACCAAGGATCGTGAAGCTGGCGGGAGCACCGTCGCTAAACGGGGTTGGCAGGCGCAGCGCATCATGCACCCCATCGGTGAACAGACCCAATGCGGCCCCGCCATCCACTTGCTGAGCGGTTCCCAAGCCGGCCCGATCCCTCGCCCAGCGCATGCCCCAAAGCGGTGACGGCGGCTCCACAGGGCAGTCAGAACTACCGCCCAATCGAACCCCTGCGTCCAACAGGCTTTTGATGGCGTACGTCATCTCGGTCCTCTCGGGGCCCAGTCGATCCTCCAGCCAGCCCAGCTCCGAAGCCACAAAAGCTGGCTGAACAGTCGCCAAAATGCCTAGGTCGGCCATCCGCTCCACATCCGGCTGGGTCAACACCGAAGCGTGTTCTATCCGCAGGTCTCTGGGGTCGGCACCCTTATATATGAGTGTCTCCATCAGGTCCATCACTTCGTGGTTCGCCGCATCACCAATGGCGTGGACCGCGACCATTCCGCCAAGGGCCAACGACCTCTCAGCAACCGGAAGCATGTCCGCAACTGAAAGTCTCAACGTCCCCAGAGTCTCTTGATCGGAAAAGGGTTCTCTCATGGCGGCTGTACGTCCGCCAAGCGCACCATCGGCGAATAACTTCACACCCAGAAACGAGAGTTGTGCCGAAGTTGACTGGGACAAACGTTGAGCCGCCTGCTCAAGCACATCGGGCTTCTCGGTGTCGATCAGAACCCACATGGGCACAGGCAGATCGGGTGCCACCGAGAGCAAGTCGCCCAACTCGTCGCCAGACCCTGCCCACAAACCTTTCCCGGGTGACACCATCGCTCCCAATCGAGTCATACCCAACCCAGGTAGCCCCCTCATCTTGGCTATCAATTGCTCAGGACCGATAGAACCTGTTGCCAACACTCTGCTCACAAGGGTGATGGCCTTCTCACGCAGGATCCCAGTGGGAGCTCCAGAGGAATCTCTGTCGAAGCTACCCCCGCTCGGGTCTGGCGTATCGGGGCCAATGCCCGCCAACTCCAAGGCTGCGGAGTTGGCCGAGGCGACATGACCACACACTCGAAACAGCAACACCGGAGCGCTCACAGCGTCAAGCTCAGCGCGGGTGGGCAGACGGCCCTCGGCCAGAAACTGCTCGTCCAACCGATTCCCGACCACTGGGGCAGTAGGTGACTGTTGGGAGGCATACTCAACAACCGCCTCAACTACGTCATTGAGCGAGCGTGAGCCTCTCAAGGTGAGGCCAGTAAGAGTTCCAGTGAACCCAAACGGGTGAAAGTGCGCATCGCCCAGACCCGGGACGATCACAGCCCCTGGATACCGCTCATGGCGAGACGCTAGGTGCTCCAACTCAGAAGCCCACCCAACTGCAACGACTTTCCCCCAGTCGATCAACACTGAATCTCCAAGAATGCCGTGTTGACTGCGAACACTCGCAGCACTGATCAGGATCCGCGTCATAGCCAACAATCTGGAGATGGTAGAAGCCGATACTAGGCCTCTCAACCGACGACCTCACCTTGTCAGGAGATCGCTTTACCAACCGATATTCAACTCACTAGTACAGTGCTCCGCGATGGCGTATTGGCTACACCTTCTCATCGCCGGTCTCCTACTGGCAATTCCGCAACTTGGGCCCGACCCGATCCCGGGCGGGGCACCTACAGAGATCTCGCAAAGCGGAACTGTGTCCTCCAGATCGAGCGAACCCGTAACCCTAGATATCACTTGGGGTCCCATTGGAATTGTCGAAACCCTCCCACCGGGAGTTATCGACACCTCGGACCTGCGGGCGACAACTCTGACTGCTGACTTCGACTTGGTTGGCCTGCTGTGGAATAGCGGAGAGGTTGACCGTCTCTGGATTCAGACACGCGGTAGCGACGGAGAGTGGAGCGAGTGGTCCGAGATTCCTGTCGATGCTGATCACGACGAAGATCGGTCCAGGCGAGCCGGCTCGGCTCCGGTATTCACCGGCCGATCAACCGCTGCTCGGTTCGCGATCGAAGGAGACCCCCGGGGCACCCAAGCCATGCTCATCGACAGCCAATCAGGCAGCACGACATCCTTGTCTGCACTCATCCCAAACCGCACCAATGAGTTCCCAACCGAGTCCGTGCGAGCCGGCTTAGCCCCGGTATTCACCGGGCGATCAACCGCTGCTCGGTTTGCGATCGGAGGAACGCCCCGGGGCACCCAGGCCATGCTCATCGACAACCAAGCAGGCAGCACGACATCCTTGCTTGGGCTCATCCCAAACCGCACCAATGAGTTCTCGACCCAGTCCCTACTCGACCCCCCTAAACCAAGCTGGGCGGGCCCAGACTTCATCCGGGATCGTTCTACTTGGGACACATCTGGATGCCGAAACCCAGAAGCCAACCTTTCCTACAACCAACCCCAGGCTCTGGTCATTCATCACACAGCTGGGTCAAACTCCTACTCCGAAGCAGACGTGCCCGGCATCATCTCGGCCATGTGTACCTTCCACGTGACGGGTCGTGGCTGGGACGATATTGGCTACAACTTCCTCATTGACAAGTACGGCAACGTCTGGGAGGGCCGAACGTCTTCCAAGACTGCCCCCGTCCAAGGAGCCCACACAGCTGGCTACAACAGTCAAACTCAGGGGTTGGCGATGTTGGGCACATTTTCCACTATCCAGCCTCCAGTCGCCCAACTCAACGGTCTCACCCAGACTCTTGAGTGGCTCACGGGGTGGTATTCGATCGACCCAACCAAGGAAGTCACGCTCACCGCCGGAGCTTCGGACAACGGGCCAGCCGAGGGCACGCAAGTATTCGTTCCAACCGTTCTAGGGCACCTTGACTTAGGCTCAACCTCATGTCCAGGTGGCGCTTTCTACTCCACGTTGGGGAGCCTCCGCCTTCAGATCACCCCAGTCAACTTTGGCTTCCAACCCTCAGATCTTCGTTGCAACGGCCAAGTCCCGACGATCTTCGGCACACCCGGCAACGATCGAATCTATGGCACCGACGGTCCGGATGTGATCGTCGGCATCACCGGTAACGACTGGATCAGCGGCCAAGCCGGAGATGACATCATCTGCGGCGACGACGGTGACGACGAACTCTTTGGTGGAATCGGTAATGACTGGGTCTCTGGTGGAATCGGTGATGACGCCTGTTCTGGAGAAACCAGAATCGAGTGCGGGAGCAGCGTTGATATCGCCGTGTTCTACGACTACGGATCCGGCGCACGCATCCACACCTTCCTCTCCAACGGCACCGAATTCACCTACCAAAGCGACAACGGCTGGTGGGAAACCAGC
>Ga0302135_10002537_pt1 | contig 10907 bp, 14 predicted proteins | sample CBN3_surface_MG_FD_203119 | JGI IMG/M metagenome (GOLD analysis project Ga0302135, IMG submission 203119) | Marine microbial communities from Western Arctic Ocean, Canada - CBN3_32.1 | ecosystem: Environmental > Aquatic > Marine > Oceanic | place: Canada: Western Arctic Ocean | collected... | reverse complement strand
GCAGTTCTCGCACTGGTCTCCCCGCGCCTTGCCGTAGTCGCAGTGGGGGCAGGTGCCCTCGACGTAGCGGTCGGCGAGGAATCGCTTATCAACCTCGCTATAAGGCTGAAGAGTCGTGTCGGGGTAGACGTAGCCGTTGGCCTTCAGGACGCTGAACATGTCCTGCGCCACGGCTGCGTGGTTATCAGTGTGTGTGGACGTGAACAGGTCGAAGCTGATGCCCAGCCGCTCCCAGTTGTTTAGGAACTCGGCGAGATAGCCATCGGCTATCTCTTTAGGGTTAACGCCCCGGCTCTCGGCTTCGAGTGTCACCGGAGTACCGTGAGCGTCCGCGCCCGAGACCATGAGCACGTCGTCGCCAATCATGCGGTGGTAGCGGGCAAATATGTCGGCCGGCAGGTATGTACCGGCGACGTGGCCAATATGGATTGAACCGTTGGCGTAAGGCCAGGCCACAGCGACGAGTATTTTTTCGGGTTTATCCGCTGTCATAGGGAGTGCTGAGCGGCCCAGTCGTTCGCTTTGCGGCCGACTAACTACTCAGGTGAAATGGTATCACCGCCGCGCCACATCTCGTACACACGGCGCTTGGACAAACCCGTAATGTGGGTGACTTCGGCCACTGCATCACGGCCTGTCGAGCCCGCCTGTCTCAGTTGCGCCAGCATGGCTTGCGCCTCGGCCTCTAACGCGACGGGGTCGACCTGCAACTCCGGCGCTCCTGCGACTACAAGCGTGAACTCGCCACGCGGTTCGACGAAGTGCTCTATTGCTCCTGAGATCGACCCGCGAAAGACCTCTTCGTGCAGCTTGGTCAGTTCCCGGCACACAGAGATGTCGCGGTCGCCCAGAACGCCCAGCATGTCCGTCAGGGCCCCGACTATGCGATGCGGCGTCTCCAGCGCGATTAGTGCCAGTTGCTCGTCGGCCCGTGCTGCGAGCAGTCGCCGCCTGTCAGCCTTGCCTCTCGGTAAAAACCCCAAATAGACGAACCCGTCCATGTCCAGTCCGGAAAGGGATATGGCGGCCGTCACAGAGGACGGACCGGGCACGGCGACGACTTCGACGCCCGCGCTTGCCGCCGCGCGCACCAGTTCGTCGGCGGGGTCGTTTATGCCGGGGGTACCTGCGTCGCAAACAAGAGCGACGTCGCCCTCTTTGAGCGCCGCGATTAGCGACTGGAGCCTGGCGGGGGGGCTGTGGCGGTGATAGCTGGTAACCCGCGTCGAGATGCCGTGGCGGCTGAGCAGGCGGCGGGTGACGCGGGTGTCCTCAGCGGCAATAAGGGCGACTTCATCCAGCACCGCGAGGGCACGGGCCGATACGTCCTGGAGGTTACCTATGGGGGTGGCGACTATGTGTAGTTTGTGCATTCTCAGGCCAACGGCCTGAGTCTAATGGTTTCAGGTGATGCCGGGGGCGTGTGTGTGCACCGGAATGACCTTAATGTCGAACGACTCCCAGATTAGAAACTTGCGTATTCCGATCGCAAGACCCCGCGACCACTGGGCCATTTTTTGGGATACGAGAACCTGAATGGGCTCGTCGCCTTCGGTTGCGATTTGGAAAGTGCGATAGGAGTCCAGCTTCTTCCCTCGCAGGTAGGTGTCGACCGACACCTCGGGCTTGCCCCCTCAGCCAATGGGGGGAATGAAGTCGATGGCGGCGGTGCCGCCCCGGCTGCGGATGAGTTCAAACGCCTGTGGGGTGAGGTCGATCTGCATTCTGGAAGTGCTCCAAGTTAAGTCTACGTCGGTCGGTCACTTGGCCGCACACCAGTTGGATGCAAGATGCCTGGCTTCGGTGCGATCGGCATGGCCGGGCGCAGACTCACTGCCGATTTTAGCGATTTCGCGGCTGTCGTTCCCGCGTCACCGGGGTGCCACCGGGGTGCAACTGGCCCGCATGGTAGTATGCCCTCACTTCGACCCGGCCCGCTTCCCAGCGGGAAAGAATCAGAGGAGGCCATTATGGCGAAATCTACCGATTCAAGTTCCGCAGACTGGGGCAAGCTGGTGGCTCTGCCCGAAGAAGAACGGACGGCGAGCATGGCGGATCTCTTCATCGAGATCCATTCGCTCGACGAGGGCACGAGGGAGAGCCGCCTCGACACAATTATCCGGGGGGAGCACGAACTCTCGGACGATCTCATGGCCAGTCTGTCCCGGTCTCGTCTGTTGGCCTGGCTGTCGATGGACAAGGCCATGGCCACGCAGGTCGCCGAGGAGTTCCAGACTGCGATGGATGGCATGCCTGGCAAGATCGCCATGAAGCACGCCACGATGGACCAGACCGTCTCTTTGCACTTCGACAGTGACCAGGTGACGCTTCTGGCCGAGTTGGACCCGAAGATTTTCCGGTCCATGCCCGGAGTCGCCATCAAATCGACCGAGCCAGAAGCACCCGCTGCCCCAGAGAGTTCACCCTGGTGGAAGTTCTGGTAGGCGAAGTTCTGACAGGCGCAGGAGCCGACTAGAGCAATGGACAGGGGTAACGAGGCTCAAGGGGGCGCGTTGGACCTGGACCGGCTGCGCCATGAGAACCCCGACTTTGACTCACTCGCCTCACAGCTTTTCCTGTCTATGTTCGCCAATTCGCCCATTGGCGTGTACGTGGTTGACGACGGCGTCTTTAGCCTGACCAACAGGTATTTCCAGGAAGGGACAGGCTATGAGCATGAGGAGCTTATCGGCAAAGAGCCAAGGTTCCTCGTGGTGCACGGTGACAAAGACGAGGTGCGCAGGGCGGCCACCGCGATGCTGCGCGGCAAGCGCAAAGAGCCCTACAAGTTTCGCATTCGCACCCGCAGCGGCGACATTCGCTGGATTGTCGGCGGGATAGGTTTTTCCTACTATGGCGGCAAGCGAGCCGCTATTGGTTACTACATGGATGTTACGGAGGAGGAGCGCTTGAAGGTGGCCCTGAGAGACTGCGATCGCCAGCGCCGTGGACTGGCAGCCCAGCTAGGTATTCCCAGTGCGCTTTAATTGGGGAGCGGCTTGATGGGCACCAACGGAGCAACAAGGGGCGCTGAACCGGTACCCGACACGATGAGGGCCGCCGTCTACACGGGGCCTCAGCGATTCGAAATTGAGAGCCTTCCAGTCCCCGAGCCGGAAGCTGGCGAGATTCTTGTCCGCATCGAGTACGCATCCATTTGCGGCACCGACGTGCACGGCTTCATGCACGACGTGGTCCCTCATGGTTCCACGCTTGGGCACGAGTACTCCGGTTCCGTAGCCGCCCTTGGTCCGGACGTAACCAGATGGGCCGTTGGCGACGCCATCGTCGGCGGCGGGGGCGAGCGACCCCCAGGCATGCCGCGTTTCGTGGACGCCGACCCGAGACTGAACTTCCGCAAGGCGGGCTGGCAGATGCAGCCGCCGTCCTCGCGCGCCTACGCCGAGTACGTGGTGATGAAGGAGTGGCAGCCGCTAATGCTGCCCGAGAACGTTAGCCTGCTGTCCGCGTCGATGACTGAACCCCTGTGCAAGGGCGTTAGATCGATACACAAGGCGCGCTTTCGCATTGGCGACTCGGTCGCCGTCATTGGCGCTGGCCCCATCGGCCTGCTGTGCATACAGGTCGCCCAGGCGGCGGGCGCGTCGAAGGTAATCGCCATCGAGCCCGCAGCAGCACGAGCAAAAGCAGCAACAGAGTCAGGCGCTGACGTGGTGCTCGACCCGCGCGAGGTGGACGTAGAGGAAGCGCTGGTGGAGCTAACAGACGGCAAGGGCCCCAACGTGGTCATCGAGACGGCAGGCGCGCGCAGCACGCTGTCGGACGCCATGTCGGCGGTGCGCAAACGCGGCTCGGTGGTGCTGGTGGCGCTGTCGTGGGACCCGGTGCCGGTAATGCCGGTGGACTGGATCGCCCGCGAGATACGCATGGTCACGACCATCTCGGACGAGCCGTCCGACTGGCGCACCGGGCTGGACCTGATGGCGCGAGGGCTGGTGAACACCGAGCCCTTGTTGGCCGAAGGCGCAATAGTCCCACTGGACGGCATCCAGGGCGCGTTCGAAGCGCTGACCACCCCCAGCGATCAGATCAAGATGATCGTCCGGCCTTAGGGCCGGGCCGCTAGCCGCCTCGCTTGAGGGCTCGGCCGGGCAGCGCGCCGGTGTGGCGGCCCTGGTCGATTACTACCTCGCCATTAACGATGACGTAGTCAATACCAGTAGATAGCTCTTTTGGCTTTTGCCTCGTCGCGTGGGCGCGAATCTCGTCGGCGTCGAAGATGGCGAGGTCTGCCTTGAAGCCGTCTTTTATCAGGCCCCTGTCGGGGATGCCCACCCGGAACGCCGGGTAAGACGTCATTTTGCGGATGGCGTCGGGCAGCGAGACTTTCTTCTCTTCCCTCACTATTTCCGAGAGGATGACGGGGAAGCAGCCGTAGCCCATGGGCGCGGGGAAGTCGCCGATGAGCAGCGCGTCGCTACCGACCATGTAAAGCGGATGAGCGATGAGGTCGGGAATGATGCTCGCGTCCACGGCGTCGGCGAAGTACGACACGCGCAGGTTCTCTTCCAACAGCAGGTCGCACAGGGCGTCTACCGGGTGCTGCTTGCGCATCTCCGACACCATGGCGATGGACTTGCCCTCATAGCGCTTGTTCTGAGGCTCTTTGAAGTACGTCAGCCACATTTCATCCCAGCCCAGGGAGCGGGGGATGACCTCTTTGCGCAGACGCTCGCGGCCCTCCTCTGATGCCAGTATCGCCTTGAGCGCGTCCGGTCCGCCGTCGTGTGCCCAGTCTGGGAAGACGATGAGTATTCGCGTGCCGCCGTACTTGTAGGGGAAGCAGTCGAAGGTGACGTCGAGCCCCTCGTCGCGCGCAGATTCCACAAGGTCGAAGATGCGGTTGACGCCGCCGGGGTTGGTGGTGCGCCGGAACATGTGCGTCAGGTGAATGGGTATGCCGCTACGCCTGCCGATCTCCAATGCTTCCCTGAACGGGTCCAAGAACCTGTCGCCCAGGCGATAGCGCACGTGCGTGTGGTAGAAGCCGCCCAGCTTAGCCGCTTCTTTCGATAGCTCGACCAGTTCGTCGGTCTGGGCAAAGTTGCCGGGCGGGTAGTCCAGGCCGGTCGATATGCCAAAGGCACCCTCCGCCATCGCTTCCCTAAGCAGGGACTTCTGATTCTCCATGTCTTTCTTTGTCGGAGCGTTGCTGCCCCAGCCCATCGCGCCCACGCGCAGCGGCGAGTTACCGACGACGTAGGCGATGTTGACCGCGACTTTGCGGTCGAACATGGCCAGGTACTCGGTCACGCTGCTCCAGCGCTGGGGCAGAGGCGGGTCGCCGTCGAGGCCGGAGTTGATGCGGATCATCTTGTCCAGATCGCCCGGGTTATGGAACGGGGCGTAGGAGTTGCCGTCTATACCGATGACCTCGGTCGTCACCCCCTGGTGCACTTTTGGCATGTGCTCGGGCTCGCTCAGTATCACCAGGCCTGAGTGGGCGTGTACGTCGATGAAGCCGGGGCTAACGACGCGCCCCGTGGCGTCGATAGTGCGCGCGGCCTTCACTTCCGACACGTCGCCGCGCAGGACCTCCAGCACGCCGTCACGCACGCCAATGGACAGGTATTGACCGGGGTTGCCCGCGCCGTCAAGCACCAGGCCGCCGGTTATCAGAAGGTCGTACATCGCCTCTCCTATAGCTGGAATTGTGGGGCCAGACTAAGCGCGTCGAACCCGCCGGTCAACGACCACGGATGGCTTTGGTATCCTTGCCGCGCAATGAGCCTGAACTCCCAAGCAGTCGTAACGCTCGCCGAGCGCCTTGCGGTGGCCAGCCTGGGCCCGCGGGCGGTGGGCTACGTACGCACCGCGACCCTGATGCCTCCAAACGAAGACCGTTGCCTGGAAACAATAGCCAGCGCCGAGCTGGGAACAACACCACTAGGAGTCCTTGATGCCTCACCTAACTGAAGGGTCCGTAACAGTCGTGACCGGTGCCGGTCGGGGCATTGGCCGGGTAATCGCCATCCGGTTTGCCCGGGAGGGCTCGGACGTGGTGCTGGCCGCCCGCAGCGTAGACGGCATGAAAGAGACGGCCAAAGAGATCGAGGCCCTCGGCCGCAGGGCGCTCGTGGTGCCGACCGACCTGACTGACCGGCTCCAAGTTGAGAAGCTAGGCACGACCGCGCTCGCCGAGTTCGGCCGCGTGGATACGCTCGTCGCCAACAGCGGCGCAGGCGGGCCGGTGGCGCCGATGTGGGAGATTGATCCGGACGACTGGGACGAGACTTTCGCGGTAAACGTGCGGGGGACGTTCCTGTGCTGCAAGGCGTTCATGCCGCAAATGGTCGAGCGAGGCAGCGGGTCGGTCGTCATAATCGGCTCGATGACCGGTAAGCGGCCGTTGCCCAACCGCACGCCCTACTCGGCTAGCAAAATGGCGCTGGTGGGCATGGCGCGCACACTGGCGCTCGACGCCGGGCCGCACGGGGTACGGGTGAACGTGGTGTCGCCGGGACCGGTGGAGGGCGAACGCATCGCGTGGGTCGTCGAAAATCTGGCGAAGAGTAAGGGCATCACCGAAGAACAGGCCGAGGCCGAGCTAGTGGCCGCGTCTCCCCTGGGCCGCTTCGTCAAGCCCGACGACATCGCATCGGCAGCGGTGTACCTAGCGTCCGACGAGGCCGCCTCAATAACCGGCGAAGACATGAACGTCTCCGCTGGCGTCGTCATGTATTGAGAAAAAACGGGAACGGTTAATTGCCAAAGCGATGAGGCAATAAGCCGAAGAGCCCTAGAGCGCGCCCTGCGCGCGGAGAGCCTAGCTAAAGCTGAGCACGGTGCGGGCTTGCCTGCCCGCCACCATGTCGTCGAAGGCCTCGTTTAGCTCGTCCAGCGGCCGCGTGGCGGTGAGAAGTTCGTCGAGCTTGAGCCGCCCGTCCATGTACATGTCGATGATCCAGGGAAAGTCTTCCCTGGGCCGGGCGCTGCCGTAGAAGGTGCCCATGATGGTGCGGTCGTAAAACAGCGACATGCCGGGCACCGACACCTCGGCACCGGTGCCGGGGACGCCCACCATGACGCACGTCCCGCCAGGGCGGATGGCGGCGAACGCCAGGTTGATGGTCGGGGTAAGGCCGACGACCTCGAAGGAGTAGTCAGCACCGCCGCCGGTAATTCGGTTGATCTCCGCTAGCGCGTCCTGCTTGGACGAGTTTATGAAGTGCGTGGCGCCCACAGACTCGGCGTATCCCAGCTTGGAATCGACGGTGTCCACGGCGATGATTTTGGACGCAGAGGCGAGTGAGCAGCCCTGCACGACGTTCAGGCCGACGCCCCCGCAACCGATAACCACGGCGGTCGACCCCTGCTCGACTTTCGCTCTGTTTACCACCGCGCCGATGCCTGTCATGACACCGCAGCAGACGAGGCAGGCCTTGTCCAGCGGCACGTCGTCGCGGATTTTGACGAGGTACCCCTCGGCAACGACCGTGCGGTCGGCGAACGTGGCCAGGTCGGCGAAGATGGGTGCGCCGTCCCTGGTGAACCGGTGGGTGCCGTTGGGCATAAACCCGGAGCCCAGGGCGTGCCACTCGCACAGGTTGGTCTTGCCCACGGTGCAGTTCCGGCAGCGACCGCACTGCGCCGTGAGGGAAAACACGACGTGGTCGCCCGGCACGACTGTGGTGACGCCGTCGCCGACCTCTTCCACCACGCCCGACCCCTCGTGGCCCGGTATGTACGGGAGGGTTTTTATGGCCAGGTGGCCGTCGATGCGGTGGTAGTCGCTATGGCAGACACCGGCGGCGGCCATCTTCACCCTCACCTCGCCCGAACCGGGGCTGGCCAGGTCTACCGACTCGATGCTCAGCGGGGTGTGGGGTGCGTTGAGGATGGCGGCTCGCATAGTTGTTGCCCTTTCGACTAGGTCAGCTTGGCGATGAGCGCGAGGCTCTCGGGGTGAGACGTCTCGCCGGCGGCCGTTAGCTCGGCCTCGCGTTTGACCAGTATGGCCAGCACGGCGGCGTCCAGGTCGGTGTCGGCAAGCTCCCGAATGGGCGCGAGCGCGGCGTCGGCCTCTACCTTCCAAGGCTCCAGCTTGTCGGCGACGAAGACGACCTTGCCCACCTCGTCGAAGCCCGACCAGCCGTAGGTGTGCCAGCGAACGGCGTTTATGACGCTGTCGTCGTCGAGGCCACCTTCAGCCACCATCCAGGCCGCCGCGACGGCACCGTGCAGCAGCATGGGTTTCGCGCTCTCTAGCGGGCCTATTTCTACGCCGTACTTGCCGGCCATCTCGATGAGCACGTGGTTGGGCTCGGCCTTGAGCAGGTCATGCGTCGATGCAGCGAGATCACAGGGACCGGAGGCTACGCCGTGGCGTTCGGCCAGATCGACGGCGAGTATGCGGGTGCGGTTCATGTGCACCTGCACGCCGCGCTGGAGGTTGTTGAACTGCTTTGCGGTCAGGACCAGTAACGAGGGCATCAGCCCATTCTCCCTAGTTTTTCTCCCCCAAGTACGTGGAGGTGCAGGTGATCGATTAGTTGGCCAGCATCGTCTTTCTGGTTGATTACAAGGCGATACCCGGTCTCGGCAATGCCCTCGGCCTCGGCCATCTGCCGGGCGACCATGACCATATGCCCGACCATACTCGTCCGTTCGGGGTCGAGGCCTTCAAGATGGGTGAAGTGGTCGTTTGGTATGACGAGCAAGTGGACCGGCGCTGCCGGGGCGATGTCCCGGATGACGAAGCAGGTGTCGTCGCTATGCAGCATGTCTCCGGGTATCTCCCCGGAGCGTATTTTGCAAAATATGCAGTCGTCTGAGCCAGCCATCGCGTCGGTCACCTAGCCTGAGCCAGGAGCGCCGTCCACTATGGCGACCGCCTCTATCTCGATGAGAAATTCGGGCTTTACCAGGGCGGCGATTATGACGGTCGCCGAGGCCGGTCCGTTTTCCGGGAACATAGCCAACCGGGCGGCGGCGTAGGCGTCGTAGTCGGCCACGTCCACCAAGAAGGTGGACACCTTCACCACGTCATCCCACTGGCCGCCCGCAGCCTCTAGCGCCGCACCCACGTTGCGCAGGCATTGCTCGGCCTGTGCACCGCAGTCGCCGGGGCCGACCAGGTTGCCGTCGCTATCGAGGGCGACCTGCCCGGAGACAAAGATCGTGTTACCCACCCGGGATGCGGGTGAGTACCCGGACGACTTACCGTCCGGGTTGGGGAAAAATACCTGCCGGGCCATGTCGGACCTCTCTTATCTGCCTGTCTCCCATCTAGCTAGACGGGGTGTTTAACTGGCTGGCCAGTCGCCTAGCCGGGCATCTGGAGTATTTCTACGCGGGTGTCCTGCGGGCACTTCACGAAGGCAATACGCAGGCCGCCGACTACGTCGATGGGGCCTTCCAGCAGCTCGGCTCCCAGTTCGCCCAGGCGCTTAATCTCGGCGTCGAGGTCGTCGACGGTGATGCCGATATGCTCCAGGCCCCAGCGGGCTCCGGAGTCGCCGCCGTCGAGGGTCTCGCCGGTGCGGGCATTGGAGATGTTTATGCGGGTGCCGTCGACCGTGTCGCAGGCGATGAAGCGGTCGCCGAACTCGCGGGTCCAGTCGTTAGCTACGGTGAAGCCGAAGGCCTTGCCGAACCACTCGGCGGCGGCGGCGGGGTCTTCAGCTTTGATGTGCACGTGGTTGAATTCGTAAGCCACAATTCCTCCCAAAAGTCGTAGAAAAGTTCTATTTGAGCAGCCCCGTTTTGCGAGCGTTCGGGTGCCTTTCTCAGCGCGTTTCGCGGCCCCTGGCGCAGCCCCTGCCGCGGCCTATGCCACAGCGAGCGGGCGACTCGCCGATCAGGCTAGGGGACAGCTACGGGGGGTGTCAAGGACGAACGGCGGAACGGACGGCGGCGGCGAAGGCGCGAATTTTGACTTCGTCTTTGGTCCCGTCGGTCTCTACACCGCTGGAGACGTCTACTCCCCAGGGGACGACCCTGGTTATCGCCTGGCCCACGTTTTCGGAGGTCAGGCCCCCTGCCAGGACGATGTCTCTTTGCTCTGCGATAGCGCGAGCGATAGCCCAGTCGAAAGAGGTGCCGGTGCCGCCCAGTTGGCCGGGCTCGTAGGCGTCGAGCAGGGCCCGGTGGCCCGCCGTTAACACCTCGTCAACTCGTACGAGCGTGCGTTTGATGGTCTCATCGACGGAGCCGTCGGACCGGACCTTGATCTGCTTGATGATGCCGGGCCTAACCAAACCCCAGTAGTCGGGCTGCTCATCGCCGCATAGCTGGACGAAGTCGAGGCCGCAGTCGGCCGCAACTCGGTTGACGAAGTCGGCGGGCTGGTTAGCGAAGAGGCCGACCAGCTTTGGACCGCCGGGGCCATGCTCGCGGCGATACTCGGAAATGATCTCGGCACCCTGCGCGGGCGTTAACTGACGCCGCACTCCCTCGACAAAGACGAAGCCGAGCAGGTCGGCGCCCGACTCGGCGGCAACCAGGGCGTGATTCGGGTCGCGCAGGCCGCAGATTTTGAGGTGCGTCTCACTTACCCTCATCTCACTCACGGGGGGCCAGCAGTTCGCGCAGGGCTGCACCGGGGTCGGGGGCGACGACCAGCGACTCGCCGATAAGTGCGGCGTGCGCCCCGGCGGCGGCGATGCGGTCTATGTCGGCGCGGCCGTGTATGCCGCTCTCGCCGACTATTATTTTGCCTTCGGGAATGGAGGGAGCAAGTTGCTCCGTGGTGTTGAGATCGGTGATGAAAGTTCGCAGGTCGCGGTTGTTTATGCCGACGATCTCGGCGTCTATATCCAAAGCAACTTGTAGCTCAGCCGCGTCGTGGACTTCTACCAGCACCTGCATCCACAGCGCCTCGGCGTGATGCTTGAGCGAGGCAAGATCGGCCTGGTCCAGCATGGCGACAATTAGCAAGATAGCGT
>Ga0302135_10002534_pt1 | contig 10919 bp, 9 predicted proteins | sample CBN3_surface_MG_FD_203119 | JGI IMG/M metagenome (GOLD analysis project Ga0302135, IMG submission 203119) | Marine microbial communities from Western Arctic Ocean, Canada - CBN3_32.1 | ecosystem: Environmental > Aquatic > Marine > Oceanic | place: Canada: Western Arctic Ocean | collected 2017-09-15 | reverse complement strand
CACCACCTACGACCAGCATCCCGGAGCCCTTTAACCGTCCCCGGCTCGCCATCCACAGCGTCACCGTTATGGAGCCCAGGCCAAACGCGGCCAGCATCCACCCCATCCCCAGGGCGCCCACGCCAAGGATGTCATCGGCGAACACAGGCATCAGTACCAGGTACCCGGAGCCAAAGAAGCTGGAGAACATCACCATGCCAATAAGGAACCTGAACTCGGGCTTCTTGCGCACGAAGCTCAGGCCCTCGGTAAGCGCTTCGGCCGCGTTTTTCCGTTCGGCTTCGTCAGATTCGGGCCGGTCCTCCGGCTCCAGGCCAGTGCGCACGAATGGCCGCACGGCCAGCAGCAAAATGGCCATGACTGCGAACCCGATCGCCCCGACTACGAACACGGCGGACGTGGCGATGGAAGCGACAAGAAATCCGACGGCAGCCGGGGCCGCCACCCTCACACCCTGCCATACGAGCGCGTTCATGGCCACGGCGCTCGTGAGGTCTCGCCGTGGGACCAGGCTGGGGTAAAACGCCTGCCGGGCCGGAAAGTCGAACGCACTGACCACCCCGACCCCGGCGGCTATGGCGACTATATGCCAGGGTTCGACCACATCGAAGAAGTTGATGGCGGCCATGATCGCGGCCAGCGTCGCGAGGATCAGTTGAGATCCGAAAATTATCGTCCGGCGGTCGAGACGGTCGGCATAGACGCCGCCGATCAAGGTAAGTAGAAACATTGGGACTGCGTTGGCAGCCGCCACCAGCCCGAGGTACAGCGGGGTCGTGGTGAGTTCATGTATCAACCAGATCTGGCTGAAATAGACCAGGCTGTAGCCCGATACCGAGGCAACGGCACCGGCCCAGTAGCGCCGGTAGGGTGCGTGCGACAGGGCAGGGGGCAGGCCGGGTAGCCATATTCCGAACTTGGTTGGGCGGGGGCGACGAGACGCGTTAGCGGCTTCGCCCTCGTCAGGGGAAGGCATGTTCGAAGGCCGGGTCAAGAGGCCCGGCTATTCGACCGTAACGGACTTGGCGAGGTTGCGCGGCTGGTCCACGTCGCAGCCCCGCCGTACGCCAACGTGGTACGCCAGCAACTGCATGGGCAGCGCCATGATGATGGGGCTCAGCATGGGTGAGCTCGCCGGGATGGTAATAACGTCGTCGGCCGCACCTTTCAGGCCGTGCGCGTCCTCGGTGGTAATGGCCAGGACGTGGCCGCCGCGCGCGCATACTTCGTTGACGTTGCTGAGCATCTTTTCGAACAGGTCGCCCGAGGGCATAAGGGCAACCACTGGCATCCGTTTGTCTATCAGGCTTACAGGACCGTGCTTCATCTCACCCGCCGGGTAGCCTTCGGCGTGGATGTAGCTGATCTCTTTGAGCTTTAAGGCGCCTTCCATAGCCAGCGGGTAATTGAACCCGCGACCGAGGTAGAGGAAGTCGTTGTATTCGGCGTACTTTCTTGCCAGGTCCTGGTACTGGTTCTGGCGGGCGAGCACTTCCCCGAACATGCGAGGCAGGTGGGCCAGTTCGGAAACTGCTTGTGCCTCGACCGCATCATCAGCCACTCCACGTACGCGACCAAGATGCAGGGCGATGAGATAGAGCGCCGTCAGCGAACAAACGAACGTTTTTGTGGCGGCTACACCGACCTCGGTGCCCGCTCTAATGTGGATGGTCGCCTCGGCAATTCTTGTGGTCTGGGTGCCCTCGTAGTTGGTGAGCGTGATCTGCTTGGCACCCTTAGATTTGGCCTCACTCATGGCTGCGAGGGTGTCGGCCGTCTCACCCGACTGGCAGATTGAAATGACCAGAGTGCTCTCGTCGATTACCGGGTCGCGGTAACGAAACTCCGATGAGTTGTCTACTTCTGCCGGGAGTCTGGCCAATTTCTCTATCCACATACGGCCGACCATGGCAGCGTGCAGGCTGGTTCCCATGCCGATGAGGACGACCCTGCGCACGTCCCGGAGGTCGTCATCGGAGATGGCCAGTTCGTCCAATCGCACCCGGCCTTCGTCAAAAGACACCCGTCCTCTCAGTGTATTGACGACGGCTTCGGGCTGTTCGTTGATCTCCTTGAGCATGAAGTGCTTGTAGGCACCCTTAACCGCCGATATCTGGTCGGCAGGAGCGCGAGTCGCGGGTTTGGTAATCGAAGTCCCGTCCAGGTCGGTGAACGCCGCGCCGTCGGGCGTTATGACGGCGACTTCGCCCCCTGCTAGATAGACGACCGAACGGGCATGCGGCACTATTGCCACCAGGTCGGACCCGACCGTCATTTCGCCGTCTCCCACGCCAATTACCAGGCCTCCGGCGTGGCCGAGCCGCAGCGCGACCAGTTTGCCCGGTTCGTCCGCCGACATGGCGACCACGGCGTTCGCGCCTCTGAGCCGTTTGGCCGCGGTCCTGACGGCCTCGGCAAGGTCCATGCCCTCGGACATGTATAGCTCTATCAGGTGAGGGATGCACTCGGCGTCTGTTTGCGAGGAGAATTCGAAACCACTGGCGGTCAGTTCCTCGCGCAGATCGGCATAGTTTTCCACTATGCCGTTTTGTACGACCACGACCTTGCCGTTGCGGCTGCGGTGCGGGTGGGCGTTGGCTTCGGTAGGTGCGCCGTGCGTCGCCCACCGGGTGTGGCCCATACCGGAAAAACCGCCCGGCATGTCCGTGCCAACGCGCGCGCGCAGAGCCGACAGCTTTCCGGCCGCCCTTATTACCGGCAACTGCCCGGGCTCCGATTTGGGGCGCTTTGACTCGGGGGCTACGGTCATGCCAGCGCTGTCATAGCCCCTGTATTCAAGTGCAGCCAGCCCTTCGAGTATCAGGGGTGCTGCGGGCCTGGGTCCGGTGTAACCGAAAATTCCACACATATCCGTTAGTCCGCCGCCGCCGTCAATTCGGCTCCGGCCGCCGTAGAAAGGCCATACTCGCCTCGATATTCAGGGGGCAGGAGCATTGCGACTCGGTCCATCATCATGTCGGTCAGCGACCGTAGGACGTCCCTGTTGAGCCTGCCCTCAATATTCGGAAGGGTGAACGCCCTGCCTATGTTCACCCGGATGCGGGCCTTGGGGTAAAACACGTTGGCCCACGAACCAAAGACCTCGGAACCGGTGATACCGACCGGGAGTATGGGCGCTTGTGAGGTGAGGGCGATGTGCGTCGCGCCGTCCCGAGCCCTGCGCATGCCTCCGATGCTGCGGGTGCCCTCGGGGAACAGCACCAGGGTGCCGTCGTGGTCGAGCAGGTCCATGGCCCAGCGATACGCGGCTATGTCGACGCCCTTGCGGTTGAGGGGGTGGCCCCCGTAGCGTCGAATTAGCCTGCCAGCTATGGGGTGGGTGAACAACTCTTTTTTTGCCAGAAAATGAGGCCGCCTGGGAATCGCCGTGCCGACGAACGAGGGGTCGGTCTGCGAAAGATGGTTGGCCACCACTATGAGGGGACCACCCGGCGGGACGTTCTCGACCCCGGTCACCTTCCAGTCGGCAACGGCTCGAAGCGCGCCACGCTGCAGGAAGTTACAGAAGGGGTAAAGAAGTTCCATGCCAGGGGTTATATGCCCTCGATCAACTCCTGAATTTTGCCGACCACCTGGTCTATCCGGAGCCTATCCGTTTCGACCGTTACGGAGTCTACGGCGGGCCGGAGAGGGGAGTCTGAGCGCTCGGTGTCAATCTTATCACGCAGCTGTATCTCTTCAGCCAACTGGGAGGGGTCCCTTATGTCGCCCTTTCTCCTCAGTTCGTCGAGTCGTCGCCTGACCCGGATGGTTACGGACGCCTGTAGGAACACCTTGACCGGTGCGTCGGGCAGCACCACAGTGCCGATGTCTCGGCCGACCATTACGATTGCCGCCGCGCCCGCTCCATCCTCTCCGTCTGTTGTGGCCTCTGTGGCCACCCTTCGCTGCTGTGCAACCAGCGCCTGCCGAACCCCCGGGATTGCAGATACTTTCGAAACCCGGGCCTCTACTTCGGGCAGACGTAGAAACTCGGTGATGACAGTACCGTCGACCGACAGCGACTGCTCGCCGTCCTCCACGCTCACCCGTATGTCCAGGCCCTCCGCCAACTTTGTCAACGCCTTTGTGTCTTCGAGCGCGACACCTCGGTCAATAGTTGTCCAGGCGACGGCTCTATACATGGTGCCGGTGTCGAGAAAGCGGGCACCGAGGCGCCTGGCCAGCGCGCGGCCGACGGCGGTCTTGCCAGAGGCTACCGGTCCGTCGATGGCGATTTGCAGCGTCACAGGGAGCCCCGTCCGGAGGGAGCGCAGGTTTCGTAGTGGGACGTGGGGTAGACTCGATTGTCGAGAGTTATGGACATGGATTCACCAACAACAATAAAACCAATTGAACACCAAATCGACCTGTCGGAGGGCGAAGAGGTGCTTTTCGAGCGAGATAACGTGGTCCTGACCAACCTGCGTCTCATGGCCGACTGGTCTGACGGCGAGGCCGGGTCGGTTGTTTTGGTCAAGGAAATAGACGGGGTGCGCAACCTCAACGGGGGGCAAGACAGCAAGCTCGGCTCGGGGATAAAAGTGCTGACCGTGGGGGCAGCGTTAATGGCCTTGCAACTTCTAGTGGAGAGGTTCGTCATAACGTCCAGCGCCAATTCCGGGTTGAATATTGTCAACGTAGTTCTCTTTGTCGTTGCCGCGGTCGGCCTGGGCATCGGCGCCCATCTCATAGTAACGAGCCTGGTCAGGGTCAAGCCGCACACTTCACTGTTTTTCGTCCGATTCAAAAATAAGGACGTTCGCGTGTCTTTCCCCGGTCGTGGCAATGAAGACGCCGAGCGGCTGTTAGCGGCTTTCAACCGGCAGAAGCGGGCGATCCCCTACTAGCTTCCAAGAAAGCTAAGCGGCCCTAGCCCCTGCCAACATAATCCTGGCGGTAAGGCAGGACTATGGCGTCGAGCACAGAAACGTGAGCGGGCAGGGCGGCCATGGCCAGCGCTACGCTCGCCAGTTCGTCGACGTTCATCATCGGCTCTGCGTCCTGTACAGACTGGCTGAACTCCTTGGAGGTGTTGCCGGGGTGCAGGCAACCCGCCGATATGTTGAACGCTCGCCCTTCCAGCGCCGTCGACTTTGTGAGGCCGACCAGTCCGTGCTTGGACGTGGTGTATGGGGAGGAGTCCATGCGGGGCACCTGCGCCGAGATGCTGCCAATGTTGATGATGCGCCCGCCATTTTGCTTTTTCATGATCCCCATCGCCTCACGGGTACACAGGAACACGCCGGTGAGGTTTACCCCGATCACCTTTTGCCAGGTGTCCAGGGAGATGTCCTCAATAGGCCCACCGTCGAAGGCTCCGGAGTTGTTGACGAGCAAATCGAGCTTGCCGAACCGGCTCATAGTAGCCTCGAACAGGGCTCGAACCTGGTCTTCGTCGGTGACGTCGGTCGTGATCGTCTCGACTTGTGCGCCCAACTCCCGGAACTCTTCGGCGGCCGAAATGAGGTGCTCTTGACGCCGCGCTGCTATCACGAGGTTCGCACCCTCGCGGGCGAACGCCCGGCCAATGCCCTTGCCGATGCCGGTGCCTCCGCCGGTGATGATGGCGATTTTCCCGTCCAGTTGACCCATTGATTTCTCCCGATTTCTCCCGATTTGCCCCGATGCACAGGCGATGGCGTCGGCCTCTGCCAGTGCGACAGTAGACGTTTTAGCCTGAAAAAAGTCAACTTGAACACCGGGCTCGCTGATCGTACATTGAGTGTCGAAAACTTAGGGCGATATAATCGAAGAAGAAACCCCCCTTGTTCACCGATGAGGTGCCCAGATCGGGCCGCCTCATCCGGTGGCGCGAAACATGGGAGTCAAACTAGGAGCTTAGACGCGGAATGACTTACATCATCACGGAGCCTTGCGTGGACGTTCTCGACCGGGCGTGTATCGACGTCTGTCCGGTGGACTGCATATACGAGGCTCCCGAGCACAAAATGCTGCTCATCAGCCCTGAAGAGTGCATCGACTGTGCCGCCTGCGAGCCGGTATGCCCGGTGGTTGCCATCTTCGCCGAAGACGACGTACCGGAAGACCAGGACAAGTTCACCGAACTCAACTACACGTACTTCGGCCAAACTCGCTAGGCGTTCGTCGCTTTTAGCATATGGCCCAACGGTGCCGTCACCGTGACGGCACCAACAATACAGGCCCGGGCGAGTTGGCTCGTCGGGGCCGTTTTTTGGCTGGCGCTTTAGCCGGTTTTCACAGCATTCGAGAGGCAAGATGGTTCAGATAGAGTCCACTCCCCAGTTCGTCAGCGAAGCCTACGCCAAGATGCAGACGCGTCTAGCAGCCCTACGGCGCCGAGTAGCAGCGCCGCTGACCCTCGCCGACAAGGTGCTGCTTTCGCACCTCGACGACCCCGACGGCGCGGACCTTGTGCCAGGGGAGAGCTACCTGCTGCTGCGGCCCGACCGGGTGGCCCTGCAGGACGTGCTGGGCCAGACGGTGATGCTCAACTTCATGCAGACCGGGAAGACCCAGGTCGACGTGCCGACCACCGTGCACTGCGATCACCTGATACAGGCCCGCGTCGAGGGGATCTCCGACCTTCTTGAATCCAGGCAGGAAAACGGCGAAGTTTACGACTTCCTGCGCGACGCCTGCGCCAAGTTTGGAGCAGGTTTCTGGGCCCCTGGGGCCGGTATCATCCACCAGGTCGTCCTGGAGAACTACGCCTTCCCTGGCGCGCTAATGATCGGCACCGACTCCCACACCCCCAACGCCGGGGGCCTGGGCGCCTGCGCCGTTGGCGTGGGTGGCGCCGATGCAGTAGAGGTCATGGCCGGTCTGCCCTGGGAGCTTTTGCACCCCAAGCACATCGGAGTGAAGCTGACGGGCGAGATGAACGGCTGGACCGCCCCGAAAGACGTCATCCTGAAACTGGCAGGCGAGCTAACCGTGTCTGGCGGCACTAACGCCATAATCGAGTACTTTGGCCCTGGTACCAAGAGCATCTCTTGCACTGGCAAGGCGACCATTACCAACATGGGCGCAGAATTGGGTGCGACGACTTCGATTTTCCCCTACGACGAACGCATGGCCACCTACCTCGCGGCCACCGGCAGGGCAGAGCTAGCCGAGCTTGCCAACGCCAACAGGGAAATGCTCCGGGCCGACAGAGAAGTAGAGGAGAACCCAGCGGACTTCTTCGACAGGGTTGTTGAGATAGACCTCTCGAAACTTGAGCCACACGTGGCCGGGCCGCACTCGCCCGACCGTGTGCGCCCAATTTCCCAGCTCGCGGCAGAGGTCGCAGACACCGAGAACGGGTTTGTGGACGAGATCGCTACCGCGCTGATCGGTAGCTGTACCAACTCTTCTTACGAGGATATGAGCCGGGTGGCCGACCTCGCAGAGCAGGCCGGTGCGCACGACGTCACGTGCGGCATCGACCTGTGGGTTACGCCCGGCTCTGAGCAAGTCAGGGCAACGATTGAGCGCGATGGTCAGCTAGACTCGCTCGCCAAGATAAACGCGACAACCCTCGCCAATGCCTGCGGCCCCTGCATAGGCCAGTGGCGACGGGAGAAAGTACTCGACGGGGTGCCCAACACCATCGTCACTTCCTATAACCGTAATTTCCCAAGGCGCAACGACGCCCGCTCCGAGACGATGAACTTCATCGCCAGTCCGGAAATTGTCGTGGCGTTAACACTGGCTGGTCGCCTGAGCTTCAACCCTCTTACTGACACCCTCATTGGCGCAGACGGCGAGGAGTTCACGCTGGAGCCGCCCAAGCCCGCGCCAGAAGTTCCATCAGCGAATTTCACCAAGGGACAGGATTACTATTCGGCACCGCCAAAAGACGGGTCGGGTATCGAGATATCGGTCGACCCGGAAAGCGAGCGGTTGCAGGTTCTCACGCCGTGGGAGCGCTGGGACGGCGAGGACTATGTCCAGGTGCCGGTCCTGTTGAAAACGAAGGGCAAAACGACCACCGACCACATATCGCCTGCGGGCCCGTGGCTGCGCTTTAGAGGCCACCTGGAGAGGTTCTCCGACAACATGTTCATGGGCGCAATTAACGCCCACACCGGCGATGCTGGCACCACTCTTAATCAGCTTAATAGCGAGTCTGGCAGGTCGGTTTCGCAGGTAGCCAGGGCCTACAAAGCCGCCGGGCTCCGGTGGGTCGTGGTGGGTGACTACAACTACGGCGAGGGTAGCTCTCGTGAACACGCCGCGCTATCGCCCAGGCTTTTGGGCGGGGCGGCCGTAATAGCGCGAGGGTTCGCCAGGATCCACGAGTCGAACCTGAAGAAACAGGGGCTGTTGCCGCTGACTTTCGCAGACATGGGCGACTACGACAAAGTGCGAGAGACAGACCGAATCAGCCTTCTGGATCTGGCCGAGTTGGCCCCGGGCAAGCAGGTGCGGTGCGTTTTGCACCACGACGACGGGAGCACCGAGGAGATCGCGCTCAACCATTCGCTGGGCGGACCGCAAATAGAGTGGTTCAAGGCGGGTTCGGCCCTGAATTTGCTGTCGGGCTAGCCCACCCTTCCTACCCTCTTGGCTTGGGGGTAAAAAAAATAAAGGCCCCAAGGGCCTTCAGACAGGGTCGGTAACGGGGCTTTGGGTCAGGGACCGAACAGCTCTTTGATCGCCTGTAGATAGGGGCGGCCAGCCGGGTCCTTCAGCCGCACCGTGGGCTGGTGCAGCAGCTTTGCTACCAGCGACCGGGACATCGCCTCGACGTTGGCCCGCTGCTGCTCACTCAAACCGGGCATTAACTTTAGAGCCTTGTCCAACTCCCGCAGGCGCGTGGCCTCGGCCATTTCTCGCACGTCTTTAATTACCGAGGTGGCCTCGCGAGAGTCCCACCAGACGGCGAACCTAGCCAACTCGTCTTCAACCACTTTCTCAGCGTTCACTGCCGCCGCCTGGCGGCCACTGAGGTTCTCTGTAGCGACCTGCGTCAGGTCGTCGATGTTGTGCAGTATCACCCCGTCTACCCTCGCAACCAGTGGGTCTACGTTTCGGGGCACCCCGAGGTCGAGGACGAACAGCGAGCGTTCACGGTTTCGTACAGCAGAGGAGACGTCGTCAACAGACAGTACGTGCTCGTCGTGGTCCACCGCAGTGATAACTACGTCGGAGGTCTTGATGGCACCGGCCATGTCCTCAAACGGCACGGCCTCGGCGTCGAGATCGACGGCGATCTCGTCAGCCCGGGCCGCAGTTCGGTTGGCAACCTTTATCTGCCCGACTCCTGACGACGTGAGCGCGTCCGCAACCAGGCGACCGGCCTCTCCGGCACCCACGAGAAGGACGCTCAGGTCGCTGAGGTCCCCGAGGGTTTGCTGTAACAGTCTTACGCCGGTGTAGCTCACCGTGAGAGCGTTTTTGCCGATGTCCGTTTCGTCACGCGCCCTTCGACCAGAGCGTATGGCGGAGTGGAACAGTCGCGAAACGTCCGCGGACAGGGGTTCTATTTCGGCGGCCGTGGTCATGGCCGTACGGACCTGCCCCAGTATCTGGGACTCACCGAGAATCATGGAATCCAGCCCGGACGAAACCCTGAACAGGTGGCGAGCGGCGTCGAGGCCATGCTCGGTGTACAGGTAGGGGGCCAGGACGGCTTCGTGGACGACTCCGTCACCGGTGCCGTTCAGGCTTTTGGCAAGGAACTTGGCCACCCGAATTGAGCCCTCTTCAGGGTCGTCCGGAATGGTGTAGACCTCGGTGCGGTTGCAGGTAGAAAGGATGACGCCTTCGCCAGCTTCGGCCCGCAAATTGGGGATGGCTTCGGCTAACTGTTCGCGGGTGAAGGAAACCTTCTCACGAACCTCCACCGGGGCGGTGGTGTGGTTGAGCCCGACGAGAAGTATGGGCAATTTACTGGTGCCGGCTTGCGTTCGGACGGGGGCGGCCCGTCTCGGCTAGGCCCGCGCGCCCACCTTGTACTGGGTCCTGAGGCATCGAGTGCAGATTTTGACCTGCTTGCGCTCGCCGTCGATCTCGATGGTTGCCTTGTGCGTGTTTGTGCCCCAGCGACGCTTGGTGTGCCGCTTGGAGTGGCTCACGTTGTTACCCGACATGCGGGTCCTGCTGCAAATTTCGCACCTTGCCATTGTTTGCCTTTTGTTGCCCGCCAAGTCATATTGGGGGCGGACTCAGATGGGCGTTTTCGCCTGTGAACCGGCATGCGGGCCGGGGCGGACGCTCGTGAATAACTTAACAAACATACCATAGGGAACAACGGTCGGCAATGAGCGATTTCCCCATAAAAGAGCCTTCGCGCAGCAACGATGCGGCGCTCCCAAAAACTCGGGCCCCAGAATCTCGGATTAGCGGTCAACGCTTCGCCGCCATGGTCGGTGTGGCCAGCGACCTGCTTGAGTCGCACTCCCATATCGTCAACGCCCTGAACGTGTTCCCGGTGCCAGACGGTGACACCGGCACCAACATGTCACTGACCATGCGAGCGGTCGCCGCGGCCGCACACGAACAGGCCAGTTTAGGCGTTGAGGGGGCCGTCGGAGCCGTGGCCCGGGCGATGGCCAGGCGGGCGCTTATGGAGGCCCGAGGCAACAGCGGTGTCATTCTCTCCCAGTTCTTCCGGGGCATCTCCGAGGGCTTTGACGGCCTGACGAGCTTCGGCACAGGCGATCTCGCCAGGGCGTTGGAAGCCGCCTGCGAGCGCTCTTACGGCGGGGTGGGGGAGCCGGTAGAAGGGACCATGCTCACCGTAATCGCTGCCGCCGCCGACGAGGCGCGCGCCTCTGCTTCGGCGAGCGAGTCGGTGCAGCAAGCGCTGGGTTTGGTTTACGAAAGGACGAAAAAGACCGTCGCAGCGACACAGGCAATGCTGCCCGTACTCGCCGAAGCGGGCGTCGTGGACGCGGGCGGCTTTGGAGTGCAACTCATCTTGCGAGGCATGACCCTGCAACTGGCTG
>Ga0302135_10002532_pt1 | contig 10920 bp, 6 predicted proteins | sample CBN3_surface_MG_FD_203119 | JGI IMG/M metagenome (GOLD analysis project Ga0302135, IMG submission 203119) | Marine microbial communities from Western Arctic Ocean, Canada - CBN3_32.1 | ecosystem: Environmental > Aquatic > Marine > Oceanic | place: Canada: Western Arctic Ocean | collected 2017-09-15 | reverse complement strand
TCTATGACTAGGTAACCTGTCCCAGTATCAAAATCAAGGCAATCGAGGTAATCTTAGGCGTTTTCTCATTTGTACTGGAAGTGAGTAGGTTAACAGCGGTTCGGAACTGTGAAATTTCTTGTCTATATTTTTGTCATCTTGGTTTTGCTTGCGGGAATAGCTGCGGGTGGCGTGGCCTATGGACTGTACCACTATGGGCGGGGGCTTCCCGATTACCAGCAATTGGCCGATTACGAACCGCCAACGGTAACCCGCGTCCACGCCGGCGACGGCCGCCTGCTTGCGGAATATGCTATCGAGAAACGAGTTTTTGTTCCCATCGATGTAATCCCGAAACGCGTCATAGAAGCGTTTCTGGCCGCTGAAGATAAAACGTTTTTCGATCATGTCGGGATCGACTTTCGCGGCATTCTCCGCGCCGCGATCACCAACGTTAAGGGGCTCAGGGGCAATCGCCGACCAGTGGGCGGTTCGACGATTACCCAGCAAGTCGCGAAAAACTTCCTGCTTTCGAGTGAAGTCTCAATCGAGCGCAAGGCAAAGGAAGCAATCCTCGCCCTTCGTATCGAACGTGCGCTTAGCAAAGAACGAATACTTGAGCTCTATCTTAACGAAATCTATCTCGGCTTCCGATCCTACGGGATTGCGGCCGCCGCGCTCAACTATTTTAACCGCTCACTCGATGAATTGACGTTGGCCGAGACCGCGTTTCTCGCAGCGCTTCCAAAAGCGCCGAACAACTATCATCCGTTACGCCGCGCACGGGCGGCGAAGTCTCGGCGCGACTGGGTGATTTCGCGTATGCATGAAGAAGGCTTTATTACCGATATCGAAGTCTCGACCGCGAACGCCCAACCTATTGGGGTCCGCCGGCGAGATGAGACCGAGATCGTTCGTGCCGACTATTTCACCGAAGAAGTCCGGCGTGAGATTGCCACGCGCTACGGAGAGAAGGCTCTTTATGAGGGAGGGCTTTCGGTTCGGACGACGATTGATCCAGTGCTGCAGGAAATCGCCCAGCGCGTGTTACGACAAGGATTGATCACGTATGACCGCCGCCATGGCTGGCGCGGTCCGCTCGAGCGCGTGACGCCAGATCGCTATTGGCCGCGCCGACTATCGGAAATCAAGCCACCAGCAGCCATTGGCCAGTGGCAATTGGCCGTGGTTTTGGCGGTCGACGATCTGGGGGCAAACGTAGGTCTTGACGGTGGCGCCACCGGATTTATTCCGCTTGATGAGTTGAAGTGGGCGCGACCTTGGCGCCAGCATCAACGTGTCGGGCCGAAAGTTGCTCGGCCTAGCGATGTTCTTGCGCCCGGCGACGTTGTCGCTGTCGAATCTCTGGCCGATGCGCCGCAGGGGTCTTTTGCCCTGAGACAGATTCCCGAGATAAACGGCGGCCTCGTCGCGCTTGATCCCCATACAGGGCGAATACTGGCAATGGTCGGGGGCTACGAGTATGAAGTGAGCCAATTCAATCGTGTCACACAGGCGATGCGTCAGCCGGGCTCGGCGTTCAAACCCGTGGTGTACACCGCCGCATTGGAAAATGGGTTTACGCCCTCTAGCCTTATTCTCGATGGTCCAATTGTGATTGATCAAGGCCCCGGGCTCGGGAAGTGGAAGCCGTCGAATTATACCAAGAAGTTCTATGGTCCCAGCACGTTGCGGCTAGGCATCGAGAAATCACGTAATCTGATGACGGTTCGCCTCGCACGCTTTATCGGTATGGAGAAGGTCGCCGACTATGCGCGGCGGCTCGGTGTTGTTGAAGATATGCCGCTAGTGCTTTCAATGGCGCTCGGGGCTGCCGAAACCACACTGCTCAAGATTACGACGGCCTACGCTGTGCTTGTTAATGGCGGCAAGCAGATTGAGCCGACGATGATCGATCGTATTCAAGACCGCCGCGGCCGCACGTCATTTCGACATGACAAAAGGAAGTGTCCCGGATGTTCCGCCGCTAGTTGGCAAGGCCAGCGCGAACCCAAAATTCCGGACGAGCGGCCGCAAACGATAAGTGCGCCGACAGCATACCAAGTCGTTTCGATGCTTCGGGGCGTCGTTAAAAGAGGTACCGGGGTTCGCATCGGGCGAGCAATAAAGAAATCTCTTGGCGGTAAAACCGGAACATCGAACGATAGCTTCGACACCTGGTTCATCGGTTTTGCGCCGGACATAGCCGTCGGGGTCTATATCGGATTCGACCAACCTAAGACCCTTGGTCCTCGGGAGACCGGTTCGAGTGTTGCCGCACCGGTGTTTCGCGATTTCATGGCCGAAGCCCTGGCGGACAAACCCGACATACCATTTCGCATTCCTGCGGGTGTGCGCCTCGTTCGAATCAACGCGACGTCGGGTCTCCCCGCCCAACCCGGAGACAAGCTGATTATTCTCGAAGCGTTTAGGCCAGGCACTGAACCCAACGCGCGCGAACGCGAAGTGCTTGACGGTATTGAAGGTTATGTTGCCGCAAACGGTGCCCGACTTGGCGGTGGCACTGGGGGGCTGTATTGATAGCTCCAGCGAGCAATAACTCATCAATCGACGAAGAATCATGCGGGCAGAAATTCAAGCACTCACCGAAGAGGTCCAACAATCATTGAGCCTTATACGGAGGCATCTTTGACTGGGACACCGCTCAGGAACGGCTCGATGAGCTAAACGGCCGCGTCGAAGACCCCACATTGTGGGACGATCCGCAAGCCGCGCAGCAACTCATGCGAGAGCGGACACGCCTCGAATCCATTCTCTCGAATCATCAAGCGCTGGAAGAAGAACTGACGTTTAACGTCGATCTGGCCGAAATGGCGGAAGCGGAATCCGATGAGGCGGTGCTCGCCGACGCCGAAACGGCGTTGACGGATCTGCGTAAGCGCGTGCTCAAAGTTCAACAAGAAACATTGCTGTCGGGCGAAGCAGATGGCAATGGCAGCTATTTGGAAGTACACGCGGGCGCGGGCGGTACCGAGTCCCAGGATTGGGCGGAGATGCTCCTGCGGATGTACGTACGCTGGGCAGAGGCCCACCAGTACCAAGTGGAATGGATCGAGGAGAGCCCAGGCGAAGAAGCCGGCATTAAGTCGGCGACCATTCGCGTGGTCGGTGGCAACGCGTACGGTTGGCTGAAAAGCGAAAGCGGTGTGCACCGTCTAGTACGCATCTCGCCTTTTGATGCCAATGCGCGACGCCACACCAGTTTTGCCAGCGTCGGGGTGTACCCTGTGGTCGACGACTCAATCGAGGTTGATATCCAGGACAAAGACCTTCGCATCGACACCTATCGGGCGTCGGGCGCCGGGGGACAGCACGTAAACAGGACCGACAGTGCGGTTCGGATCACGCATTTACCCACCAATATCGTCGTGCAATGCCAGTCCGATCGCTCGCAGCATAAAAATCGATCTGCAGCGATGTCGATGCTCAAAGCCAGGCTCTATGAAGTCGAACTGCAAAGGCGAGACCAAGAGCGCCAAGCGCTTCATGAAAGCAAAAGCGATATCGGCTGGGGTCACCAGATTCGATCGTATGTTTTGCATCCCTATCAACTCGTCAAGGACGTTCGTACCGGTATGGAAACCGGAAATACGTCCGCAGTTTTGGATGGAGATCTCGACGAGTTTATGGAAGCGGCCCTCGCAATGCGTGCTGAGGGCGAGGGGCTGAAGCCGGATTTGCGCGATAAATGATCAGCGCGTCTACCGAATCTCGAAAGGCGGCCGCGAATTATCGGCCGGCCGCAGACTGAGAAACTACTTTGGGGGCCTCACTGTTCTCAACAATTGACGGCTTACCGGGTTCGGTCACGAGATTGATTTTCTTATCGCCGCCCTTTTTTTCGTGATCGAGGCGTTTGATATGGCCTTCGAGGTGGGCGCCGGATTCGATTGACAGGATCTCGTGCCAAATATCGCCGACAACTTTCGCTGATTTAGCGAGCTGCACTCGCTTCGCACGAATCTTGCCCTCGACAGTGCCATGCACCACAACTTCGTCAGCTGAGATTTCTCCGGTCACTTTCGCACGTTCGCCGACGGCCAGGGATTTTCCGCTAACGTCACCCTCGATCGTTCCGTCTATTTGGACTTCGCCCTGGCTTTGGAGACTGCCAACGACATGCAAATTCACGCTGATCAGCGATGGCGCGGCTCGCGACTCCCGCGTTGCATTGGCGGTGGCACTTGCCTTGTTAGTCTTTGAAAACATGTCGCCCTGCTTTGATAAATAATTCTGGGTTAATCGCCTTGCCGTCGAAGTGTATCTCGTAGTGAACGTGGGGACCAGTACTTCTCCCAGTACTACCCACCTGGCCAATTTTCTGTCTGAACTCCACTTTCTGTCCTTTTTTGACGTGAATTCTGCGCAGATGGCCGAATCGCGTAACAACTCCCATTCCGTGATTGATTTCGACCAACTTGCCGTAGGGGCCTTTGCGTCCGGCAAATGTCACGGTTCCGGGTGCCGTCGCTAGTACAGGCGTTTTTGGGAATGCAGCAAAATCCAGGCCACGGTGGAACGCCCAGCGCTTAGTAAAAGGATCGCGGCGTTTACCCCAGCCACTTACAATTCGATGGTCCTTGGTCGGCGCGGTCAGCGGCAATGCCTGGAGCACAATTTGGAGGCTGGACCAGCGCTGCAAGAGGTTTTCGAGTTCGCCCACACTATGACCGAACGAGTCGTCCATCTCTGGGTAGCTTTTCGACTGCTGGGCGTCTGACGAAGGCAACCGAACGAGGGGGCCGCCAAGCGCGACGCGAGAAATCTCGGCGGACCTTTCGAGGAGGCGCGCAGGCGGCAATCCGGTCGTTGCGACCAGCGACTCCAACTCGCGGATTGTCGCGCCTGTCCGTTCCTTTACGCGCTCCACGAGTGTGCGCTGTGAAGATTTGACGATTGTTAACCGCGTCTCGAGTTCGGCGACCTCTCTGCCCAAGTCGGCTTGGCGCAAGAGTGCGGCTAAATGCTTTTCGGCGAGACGGTTGAGCAGACTCTTCGTTGAACTTAATTCACCCTGAACAGAGTGCTTGTCTTGCACCACGCCACGGAGCGTCGATTCCAATTCGCCTACGCGCTGAGCAAGATGAGTTTGCGCGGAGAGCGCTTTGCGATGTTTCTCGCTAAGTGTGCTTAGCCGAGTTTTGGTCGAACTCAGGAAGCCCTCGACGAGAAAACGATCACTGGTGACCCCGCGCAAGGTCATTTCCAGTAAACCGACGCGTTTTGTCAGATCACCCGATAGATCCAACGCTTGGTCTCTTTGCGCCATGACGAGATCAAGTTCGGAGGATACCGATCCGAGCTTTTTCTCCAAGCTGGTTCGATGCGCGAACAGCTCAAGTAGCTGATTGTGCTTTGCTTCGAGATCGTCGGTAACCTTCAGGAAGCGTTGTTGCGCATTCGCCCATTCACCCGTCAGGGAGTCATACGCGGTTCCCATAGCCGCAATCTGGTCGTCTTTAGCGTTTAAGACACGCCCGCTCAAATACACGTGGGACGATGCGTAAATGACCCATGCCATAGCGACCAATGCAACGGCCGATATTGCCATCTGAGACGAGCGAGAAAGCGATATGTAACGGACTTTCGCTTGGCTGCGATATATTAGTTGGCGTTCCGGAAAGGCACGCTCGATCACTGCGCGCAGCGTCTCCCGCAAACTAGCTTCGCCGGCTCCCAGTTTTCCTATCAACATCGTCAATTGTTTTAGTCTCCCACTAGCCATGGAATAGACGTTTGTCGGCACTATTACAACACAGGAAAACGGCTAAAGTCATTGAATATGCTAATCTTTTTCCGATTCGTGCGCATCGACAAGGGTTATTCCGGGGGGCCGATGCCGGGTTATGCCGAGGCGAGCGGAAGGTAGTAGTTTCGTGGCAGTCCGGCCGCGTCGCGAGCGGGCTCGTTGAACGGCGCCTTGAGCGAACTCATACCATAGCTCCTCACTTTGTCGTGGAAGGCTGCTTGGGGCTCGATCCCGCGTCGATCACAAATAAACCTGAACCAGCGATGCCCTATCGCAACGTGTCGGATTTCGTCTTCGTACGAACATGCCAAGACGTTGGCGGTATCGACGTCACCGACGGAGCGCAATCGGCCGATCATGGTTGGGGTGACGTCGAGGCCGCGTGCCTCAAGCACGAGAGGCACAACAGCCAAGCGAGCGAGAAGATCATGTCTCGTCTTGGCCGCAGCTCCCCATAGTCCATCATGTGCGGGGAGGGCCCCGTAGGAAGAACCGAGTTCGGTAAGTCGATGTTGCAGGGCCACGAAGTGTTGGGTTTCATCGCCGGCAACCGCGACCCAATCTGTGTAAAATTCGTGCGGCAACTGCTCGTCGGCGAACCTCGAAATAATATCCCATGCCAAATCAATCGCGTTGAACTCGATGTGGGCGATCGCGTGGATTAGGGCGATGCGGTTACCGGGCGAACCGCCATGGCCGCGGCGCGGCATATCCCGCGGTGCATGCAACACCGGCCGGTCCGGCCGCGCTGGGCGGGTTGGCGGAACTTGGCGCCCAATCCCGCTAATTTCACCCCGCTCCCATGCGTGGACCGCTTCAAGCGAGGCTTTTGTCTTAGCAATTGCGGTTGTCGAGGTTAGTACTCGGTTAGCAAACGCGCTCAGGGACTCGTTTTGGGGTTTGACGGCCGGCTCACGATTGCACACCGTCACGAGGGGTGGTCCGCGCGCTGGAAATTTCCAATATGCCGCTGGTACTCCGCCAGAACCTGTGACTGTACGGCAACGAGGCGGTCGTGGAGTTCCGAAGGATTCTCGGTCGCACCAGCGCGCGCCAGCGCGTTGCGCAGCGAGTCAGAGGCATCGTCATCGCGATACGCCCCGGAAATAGTTAGCCGAAGCATCCCTTGAATATTGATCATGAGATGGGCTGCGCGGGCCAAATCGTCCGCAATTTTCTGGTCAACAACATTGTGCTTTGCCAGGCGGTCAAAGACGTTGGCAGTACTGCCACCGATGAGCTCTGGGTATTGACGGGCGTTGGCCAATTGCAGGTATTGGCAGAGGAACTGGAGGTCGGTGAGGCCACCACGGACATATTTTACATCCCAAATATCGTCAGTGCCGTGCTCTTTCTCGATCCGTCCGCGCATTTCCGCCACATCTCGAACGAGTGCTTCCGGATCGCGGTCGCGCTGCAGGGTATTCTTGATCACCCGATCAGTGCGTTCACGAAGGTCTGGCGGCGCGGCGACGATGCGGGCTCGGGTCAGCGACATGTGTTCCCAGGTCCAAGCAGTCTCTTGTTGATAACGTTCGAATCCATCGAGATGGATGGCAACCGGTCCTGAGTTCCCGGTTGGGCGCAATCGCATGTCTACTTCGTACAGCCGTCCCTCTCCGGTTAACACCGTCAAGGCGCTGATCAGCCGTTGGCTCAAGCGGGTGTAATATTGGCTTGATGAAAGCGGTTTCGCGCCGTCTGACTCCGGCCGGTTTGGATCAAAGTCGTAAACGAAAACGAGATCCAAGTCGGATACCGGCGTGAGCTCGCGCGCGCCCAGTTTTCCGAGTGCCACTACCGCAAATTCGCCGCCCTGAATTTTGCCGTGTTGGTTAGCCAATTCAGCGCCAACATCGTTTGCTAAGCGCTCGACCAAAACATCTGCGAGGTCGCTTAGAGCGGGCCCGGCGTCGGCGGCGGTAACTGTGTTTCGGAGGATTTGTACGCCGACTTGAAATTTGTGCTCATTGGCCCACCGACGCGAAATATCGAGGATGTCTTGATAGTCACGGGCATTTTCGAGCGCCCCTCGAAGGTGCTCAGCGAGTTCAGGTTTTGACGGCAACGGATCAAAAAACTCGGGCGAAAGCACGGCATCGAACAGTGTTGCATTGTGGCTCAGTGCATCGGCCAGGCGCGGCGCTGTACCCATTATCTCCGCCACCAGATCAAGCAGCGTCGGGTTTTCATTGAACAAAGAAAACAACTGAACACCGGCGGGAAGCCGCTCAAGAAACTCATCGAATTTCACAAATGCGGCGCCAGGGTCGGCGGTCTGGGACAATGCGTCCAACAGGCGCGGCATCAATAACGTCAGGAGTTCACGCGAGCGCACCGCTCGTGTTGCCGCGAATCGCCCGTGGTGCCAGCTTCGGATACGCTCAGATACCCGTTCTGGCGCGCGAAACCCAAGCTCGGTCAATGTTTCAAGTGTGCCTGGATCGTCAACCCCCCCGGTGAAAACCAGATTGCTGCTACCACCCAGGGGGTCCTCTCGCTCAAAAAGGCGCGCGTAGTGACTGACAACGCTATCGAGGTGCCCTTTGAGTTCGTCGCGAAACTCTCGCAGCGATGCGCTTCCCATGAATATCGCAACATTTGCGAGCTTCTCTTCATCGGTTGGCAGGGTGTGGGTTTGCTCATCGTTGATCATCTGCAGGCGGTGCTCAAGCCGCCGCAAATACCGATAGGATTGAGAGAGTTCGGTGACCACTTTGGTTTCGATCCTACCTGCTAGCGCCAAGGCCTTGAGCCCTTCGAGAGTCTGTTTCGTTCTTAAAGAAGAGTCTTTACCTCCGGCTATAAGCTGCTGAGTTTGAACGAAAAACTCTATTTCTCTGATCCCGCCACGGCCAACCTTTATGTTGTGGCCGTCAATCGCCGTTTTTGCGTGCCCGCGATGTGCTGTTATCTGTCGTTTAATCGAGTGGATATCAGCGATTGCGGCGAAGTCGAGATGCTTACGCCAAACGAATGGCGCAATGCGTTCAAGAAATTCCCGTCCTGCGTCCCGATCGCCCGCTATTGGGCTGGCCTTGATAAAAGCCGCTCGCTCCCAATTCTGGCCCACACTTTCGTAATATCGCTCGGCCGCCGCCATGGACAGCGCTAGCGGTGTAGCGCCGGGGTCGGGGCGGAGCCTAAGGTCGGTGCGAAATACGTAACCATCCGCGGTTCGCTCCTGAAGGATACGGACCAAACGGCGTGTCAGATCGACAAAAAAAGACTGGGGATCGTCCGTACCGCGATAGTCGATGCGCTCCTGGTCAAAGAGCACGACAAGGTCGACATCACTCGAATAGTTGAGTTCGCGCGCCCCCAGCTTGCCCATTCCGAGAATGGTGTAGCCACTGGTTTCAGCCGGACGGTCGATATTATATCCACCTAACCGGTCGTTGGAGATTGCCCAGCCAATCAAGTGATTTGCAGCGCGATGGATCGCGGTTTCAGCGAAATCGCTAATCGCTGCGGTGACCCGCTCAAGTGACCAAATGCCTGCAATGTCGGCGAGAGCAATAACCAGGGCGATCGCATTGCGCTTCTGCCGGAGTTCCGACATGACTGCCTCGTCAGTCAGAATCCCGGTATAGGTAACGCTGGACGCAAGGTTTTCGAAACGTGCGTCGGGCCCGTAGCAGGCAAGATTGACAAACGAATCTAAGTTGCGGAGCAAAATTTGGCTCAAGAAAGGGCTATTGCCAAAAATAGCCTCCAGAATAGCGCGCCCTTCCGGTCTTGATTCGAACGCGCGGCATTGATCGGCGGTATCCGCATTCGTTTCAGCAACTGCGTCGTTCCATTTAGCGAAACCGAGAGCCGCTAGTGCGGTGTCGGCTGGCGCTGGCGCCGAGCCCGCCTCACTCAGGAGTTGAAATTGTTCCATTCCGCCGGGTTACCGATTGCTGCACACTGGGTCAATGCGCGTAATTTGCTAGGTAGCAGTTCCAGTCTGAATCTATGGGTCAAATAACCAATTCTATCGTCCGGGCGATCGCGGCGCTGGTGATAGTTCTCGTCGTCGCGGGTACTGCGCTCGCGTGGCGTTTGGCAGCCGGTCCGGTCTCGCTCGCATTCTTAACTCCCTATCTTGAAGAAGCCCTGAACCAAGGACGCGCCGAGGACGCCAGTATTCGACTGGGGAATACCATGCTGACGTGGGCGGGCTGGCGCCGCACGCTGGATATTCGCGCGTTTGATGTCGTCGTCATTGATGGTGATGGCGTCGAGATCGCCGAGTTGCCGGAGATCTCCATCGGCTTAAGCGGACGCGCATTGCTTAATGCGCGCGTAAAGCCGAGCAGCATTGATGTACTCGGCGCTGAAGCCGTCGTTATTCGGCGCGGAGATGGTTCAATTGGATTGGGCTTTGGCGAAGCATCCATTCAGGGGGATGAGAGCCTCATACTGACCAGGTTGCTCAATGAATTGCTCGTTCCCCCCGACGCCGGCAGTCTCGAGCGGATTAGCGTCCTCAATGCGAACTTAACATTTATCGATCAAGTCAATGGCGCGTTGTGGCGGGCACCAAAGGCGGACCTGGTCTTCCTCCGTAACGGGCAGTCGATTACCGGCGATGCACGATTGGAGGTCGATTTCGGCGGCCGGCGGGCCAGCATTGCCGGCGTAGTGACCTATGACAGCATTTCGGGCAGCGCACAAATCGGGATCTCGTTCGACGATTTATTCCTGCCTGATGTCGCCAGACAGGGACGTGCTGTGTCGGATCTGTCGGGGATAGAAATGCCGATCGGAGGGTCATTGCAATTCGCCGTCGACGCCACCGGTAACCTATCGGACGTTTCGTTCTCGATAGAGGGTGACAGCGGTTTTGTCGATTTTCCCGCAACTTTCGCAGAGCGTCTCTCGGTCGTTCGTTCAACAGCGCACGGATCGTTCTCGTGGCCCCGTCGAGAGGCAAGAATAGATGAGTTGGCGGTTAATGTTGGCGGGACGTTGTTCACGGCTCGCGGCGTTGTTGATGTGGCGGCTGCCGAACCCGCGTTCAGCGGCGAGATCCGAATTCTTGATCTTCCCATTAACCGCCTGCCGGCATATTGGCCACACGGCTTTAGTGCCGATGCCCGTACTTGGTTCGCAGCTAATATCAAGGGCGGTCGTCTCCTCGAAGCAACAATCGACATTGGCGGTGACAAACAGTCCACCCACCC
>Ga0302135_10002530_pt1 | contig 10924 bp, 7 predicted proteins | sample CBN3_surface_MG_FD_203119 | JGI IMG/M metagenome (GOLD analysis project Ga0302135, IMG submission 203119) | Marine microbial communities from Western Arctic Ocean, Canada - CBN3_32.1 | ecosystem: Environmental > Aquatic > Marine > Oceanic | place: Canada: Western Arctic Ocean | collected 2017-09-15 | reverse complement strand
CACGCGTGATCCGATGTACGCGGGCAGCGATCGTTCGCAGCCGATCGGGCCCGTGATAGACAGCGTAGCAACCCGCGATGACCGCGAGCAGAACCTGGGCGGTGCAGATGTTCGACGTCGCCTTCTCGCGGCGGATGTGCTGCTCGCGAGTCTGCAGCGCCATACGCAGCGCCGGGTTCCCTTCCGCGTCGATCGAGACACCGATGATGCGGCCCGGGGTCTGGCGCTTGTAGGCGTCGCGTGTGGCGAAGAACGCCGCGTGCGGCCCGCCGTAGCCCATGGGCACGCCGAATCGCTGCGCGCTGCCGAGCACCACGTCGGCTCCCATGGAGCCGGGCGACGTCAGGAGACAGAGCGCGAGCAGGTCGCTCGCCACGGTCACGATGCCGCCCGCGGCGTGGACGCTCTCGATGATCGCCCGGGGATCACGCACCGCGCCGCTCGAGCCGGGGTACTGCACAAGAACGCCGAAAACCGCATCGGCGTCGAGGTCGGTCTCGGGGTCGCCAACGATGAGTTCAATGTCGAGGGGTTCGGCGCGAGTCTGCAACACCGCGAGAGTCTGCGGATGGCAGTCGGCATCGACGAAGTACGCAGCGCCCTTTGCCTTCGACACGCGACGCGACATCGTCATGGCTTCGGCGGCCGCTGTCGCCTCATCGAGCAACGAGGCGTTGGCGAGGTCCATGCCGGTGAGGTCCATCACCATCTGCTGATAGTTGAGGAGCGCCTCCAGCCGACCCTGGCTGACCTCGGCCTGATACGGCGTGTAGGCGGTGTACCAGCCGGGACTCTCGAGGACGTTGCGCAGGATTACCGGCGGGGTAATGGTGTCGTAGTAGCCCATGCCGATCAGCGACGTCATCGGACTGTTCTTGTCGGCCATCCCACGCAACACGGCGAGAGCGTCGGTTTCGCTCATCGCTTCGCGCTCCGTGAACGACCCTTCCGCACGGATACTCGACGGCAGTGTCTGGCCGACCAGATCCTCGAGGGAGCTCGCGCCCACCTGCTCCAGCATGGTCTCGCAGTCGGCCTGGCGCGGGCCGATGTGGCGGGAAACGAAGTCGTCTCCCATCTCGAGATCGCGGATCGCCTTATCGGTCACTGACATCGCTGCACTCCCTGGCACTAATTAGAGCCGGCCGACGGATCCGACCGGGCGCCCGGGCTCAGCTGCCCGGCGCGAAACGGGCAAAGGTCGTGCCCGCCCAGGCATTCTACTGGCTTCACCGCCCGACGATTGACCGCCGCCCGGGGGGAGGATGAGCAGGCTGGATCGCCGGCGCGGTGGCGGCGCACCCTCTGGGATCGGTACCGAAGAGATCGTCGACCAGGGCAGGCCCAGTGCGGTGAAGGCCTCGCCAAGCGCCGGCATTTCCTCCATCACGAGTCGCGTGAGCTGGATCATCTGGCGGCTGTAGCCGGACGGCGCGTTCTCTGCGATCTGGACCTGATCAGCACTCGGCCGTGAGGTCGACCGTTGCATCGCGAAGTACGCCGATCCGGCGGTACGTGAGAGCTGTCCCAGCGCGCGGACGACGACGCTAGTTTCCTCCGTCACGCGGCGCAACCGTTCTCGAAGCTCGGGAGTCACCTGTCCCTCCAGAGCCCTGGCCTCGATGGCTGCCTGGGTCCGTTCGAGGGTCCCGGCAACCTCCTGGGCCGCAAAAGTGGCAGCTCTAAATCCTCCCAGGAGGCCGCTCAGACGGCGCTGCACGTCATGCCAGTAGCGACGATCAGCTTCCGACAGATCGACCAGCGGATCGCCGACGATCTCGATCGATGTTGCGCTCACGGAATCGCCGACGGCCAGGCGAGCCTCGTACTCGCCAGGCAGGACCCAGGGCGACTGGACCGTGCCCTGGCCTCCGCCGAAGAACCCACCGCCGTTCCCCGCGTTTGTCGAGACCCAGGTCGGGTCATAACGCATGTCCCAGACGACGCGCTTCAATCCCGTACCGGCGCTCGCCTGCTCAACCTTGATCCGACGCACCGCGATACCGCGGGAGTCGTGAATCGTCAGGGTGATCGGCACCGTGATCTCCTCGTCGCTGGGCGCGATCCAGTAGTCGATCGTCACCCCGTCGCCGGGGTTGGGGGCCACGTAATAAGTGGAACCACGCCAGCCACGGGCGCGGTCCGCATGCTGGAACTGCATCGCCCTACGAGCGCCGAACACGTGTACCGGCGCTTCCAGTGCGGCCGGCGTCATGCCCTCGAGCATCGTGAGGTTGTCGAGTATCCAGATGCCGCGACCGTGCGTACCGACAACGAGATCGTTGTCGCGCGGGTGAATCACCATGTCGTGCACGGAAATGTTAGGCAGGTTGTTGTTGAGGCGATGCCAATGCGCGCCGCCGTCGATGCTCACCGACACCCCCCGTTCGGTGCCCACGAAGAGGAGGTTGGCGTTACGCGGATGCTCCACGAACGCCCGTATCGGATCGCCGTCCGGAAGATCCCCGCGGATCGACTCCCAGCTGCGACCGAAGTCGGTGCTGCGCATCAGATAAGGAGTGAAATCGCCGTATTCATGCGACGACGCCGCCGCATAGACGGTGTCCGCGTCGTGTGGCGATAGCACCAGCCTGCGGATCAGCGCCATCTCGGGTACCCCCGGCAGCGGCTCGGTCGCGCGCCAGGTGCCACCGCCGTCGTCAGTTACCTGCACCAGCCCGTCGTCCGTGCCCACCACCATGCGGCCCTGCTGCACGGGAGACTCAACGATGATCCGGACGGTCCCGAACTCGTTCATCTGGTTGTCGTAAGTGAGGCCCTTGGTGAGATCGGGACTGATGACCTCCCAGTCGTCGCCGCGGCTCGAACTGCGCAGCACGGCCTGAGCGCCGAAGTAGATCGTCTTCGGGTCCCAGCGCGAGATCACCAGCGGCGCGCTCCAGTTCCAGCGGAACGCGTCGATAGTGCCCTCCTCCGGCTCAGTCTCGTCGCCAGTGAGGCGACGCAAGTCGCGTGGGTTCGCCGGCTTAATCCGCTTGCGCTCGCCCGTTTCTGTGTCGACGCGCAGCAAGCCGCCGTTCTGTGACTCGCCGTAGATGATCGTGGTGTCAGACGGATCGGTCTGGGCGTAGAAACCGTCGCCGCCCGAGATCGGGAACCAGTCGTCGTTGACGATGCCGTCGTTGGCGCGCGTCGCGCTCGGGCCGCAATGCGACAGATTGTCCTGGGTGCCACCGCAGACGTAATAGAACGGCTCCTGCATGCCCACGCCGATCTCGAAGAACTGCGTGATGTTCATCGACGAGAACTGCCAGTTTTCGCCACGGTCGCGCGAGATGTAGATGCCGCCGTCGTTGCCCAGCACGAGGTGGTCAGAGTCGGCCGGATTGATCCAGAGGGCATGGTGGTCAACATGCACCGGTCGATCGGCCATCTCGTTGGCAAAGGTCACGCCGCCGTCATGGGAAACGTTGAACGCGGTCTCGAGTTCGTACAGCAGATCGGGATCGTTCGGATCGCAACGCAGCTGCGCGTACCAGTGCGAGCCGCGCACGCGACTCGTCCGCCGCTCCCAGCTGGCGCCGCGATCGAGCGATCGGAACACGCCGCCCTCCGGTCCCTCGAAGATCGTGTAGACCGTGTCGGGCTGAGAGGCACAAACCGAGACGCCGATCTTGCCGATCTCCGTGGTCGGTAGCCCGTTGGTGAGCTTGCGCCAGGAGTCGCCACCATCGTCGCTGCGATAGATGGCGCCGTCGTCGCCGGTGGGCAGCCAGCGCCAGTCAACGCGTTCACGCTCCCAGGTGGTCGCGTACATCACGTCGGGATCGCGTGGATCGAAGGCAAAGTCGAAGAACCCGGCGCGTTCGCCCGCAGACAAGATCTTGTCCCAGGTCTCGCCACCGTCGCGCGTTCGCCAGAGGCCCCGCGCGGCGTTGTTCTCCGCGTTGTCGTGGAACAGCGAGCCGATCACCGGAACGTAGACCGTGTTGGCATCGGTCGGGTGAATCCGCACACGACCGATGTGCTGCGACAACGGCAGCCCCATGTTCTGCCAGGTCCTGCCGGCGTCCTCGGACTTGTAGATGCCATCGCCCCAGGAACTACTCACGAGATTGCGCCCGTTCGACTCGCCCGTCCCAACCCAGACCACGTTCGAGTTCGTTGGCGCGACGTCGAGGCCGCCGATTGCGAGACTGCCCTCGTGGTCGAAGATCGGACCCCACGACATGCCGCCGTTGACCGTCTTCCAGACCCCGCTCTGCGCCGTCCCGGCGTAGATGGTGTCGATGTCGTCGGGCGCCACGGCGAAATCGACGATCCGCCCACCGCGACCGCCGGGACCGATGGTTCGCCACTCGAGGTGCGCGAGATCAGGAACGGCGGCAGGAACGCTCGATTCCTGGGCCGCAACCGGCGCTATCCCCAGAGCCGGGATCGTCAGCAACGCGGCCATCAGCCATCGGCCGACAGAAAAGGAACGAAGGCCCGACAACAGCGACGCGCTGATATTCATACGAAACGTCCCGCCCGTTCGAGAACCTCGACGCGGTAGCCGTCAGGGTCCGATAGAAAAAAATAGCGACCAAGCAGCTCGAGCTCGAAGTCCGATTCGTCGTTGCGCAGGTAGACCAGCGTGACGCTGTCGAACTCCGCCCGATCGGCGATCTCGAGATCGACCGCCCGGCGGCAGAAGGAGATCGACCGCTCAAGATCGAGAACCCGGATCATGCTGTGGATGAGCTTGGCCACAGTCGCACCTCCCGTAATCCGTTGACGACAAGCCGGTTCCGGCGCACGCGGGGAATCGCAGGAGCCGTGCCGACATGGCCGCAGTCTCGCACGCGCCCGCGCCTCAAGTCGGTGCTAGCCCGGAAGTCCGCGCCGCGCTGCGATACGATCCGACGCCCCTGTACTCAAACGAGGTTCCCATGCGTAGAGCGCTCTCGATACTTGTCGTCGCCACCCTGCTTCTGCCGCCCACGACCCTGGCGCAGGAGACCCCCGAGGAGACGCCGCGCGTCGCCGACGACCCCCGGGTGCAGCGAGCCCTGGCCGCCTACGAGGTCTGGGTTGAAGCGCAGCGCGCCCACAACCGTATGCCGGGCGTTTCGGCGGCCATCGTCCACGACCAGGAGATGATCTGGTCGGGCGGCTTCGGCTACGCCGAGATCAAGACTGGCCGCCGTGCCACCGCCAGCACTCTCTACAGCATCTGCTCGATCTCGAAGCTCTTCACCAGCATCGGTGTCATGCAACAGCGCGACGCTGGGAAGTTCAGCCTGGACACCCCGGTGCAGGAGATCCTGCCGTGGTTCGAGATCCAGGAGGAACATGCCGACGCAGGGCGCGCGACGGTCGAGGGGCTCCTGACGCACTCCGCTGGCCTGCCTCGCGAGACGGCACACCCCTACTGGACGGGGCCGGACTTCCCCTTCCCGAGTCGCGAAGCGGTGATGGACGGGGTGCAGACGCAGCAGACGCTCTACCCGGCTTCGACCTACTTCCAGTACTCCAACCTCGGGTTGGCGCTAGCCGGTGAGATCGTCGTTGCGACTTCGGGCGAGGACTACGGCGCGTACATCCGGCAACACATTCTTGACCCGCTTGGCATGAACGCGACGTACCCCGAGATTCCCGTCGAGCGACTCGGTGACGATCTCGCCCGCGGCTACACGCCCATCCCGCGCGGCGGCGAAAGGGAACCCATGGATCCCTTCCAGGCTCACGGCATCGCACCTGCCGCCGGCTTCGCCTCGAGCGTCGAGGACATGGCCCGGTTCGCGTCGTGGCAGATGCGGCTCCTCGACGCGGGCGGCACGGAAGTCCTCGATGCCAACACGCTGCGTGAGATGCACCGCGTGCACTGGGTCGACCCCGACTGGAGCGTGCACTGGGGCCTCGGGTTCTCGGTGCAGCGCGCCGACGACAAGACGATCGTCCGCCATGGCGGCGCGTGTCCGGGATTCTTCAGCAACTTTGCGATGATCCCGGAGGACAAGATCGCGGCCATCGCAGCGATCAACGCGATGGGCGTCAACTCCGGTGCCTTCACCGCAGCCGCGTTCGCACTCGTCGGCCCCGCAATCCAAGCCGTGGTGGCGAGCCCCGGCGAAGGCTCGCCCTCCGATCCAGATCTCGATGAGTACCTTGGCATCTACCGGTCCGCCTGGGGCGAACAGGCGGTCGTGCTGTGGGAAGACTCCCTGGCGACGATGGGGCTGCCAACATCGAACCCGATGGAGGCTCTGTCCCAGCTTGTCCGCGGCGACGGCGACACCTTCCACCGCGAGCGATCAGATGGCGCGCTCGGCGAGTCCTTGATCTTTGAACGCAACGCTGCGGGCGAGATCGTCAGCTTCAGCCAGCATGGCAATCAGTCGCAGAAGGTCGAATGAGCGCGATCTACTCGTAGTGCAGCGCGCTCAGTGCCGGAATACAGTTGCCCGGTTCTTCCAACTCAAGGAGATCCCGCATGGCCACGTCCGACACTTGCTGCACCATCGTTCCGTACTTCAAGGCCCATGAGGGCCGCATTGAAGAACTTCAGGCCCTCTGCGATCGCATGGTTGAGCAGACCAAAGAGGAAAGCGGCGTCCTCTACTACGGCTTCAGCTTCGACGAAGACGAGGTGCACTGCCGCGAAGGGTACATCGATGCCGAGGGCGCACTCGCACACCTGGAAAACATCGGTCCTCTTCTGCAGGAAACGCTACAGATCGCTGACCTCACACGGCTCGAAGTGCACGGGCCCGCCGACGAACTCGATCAACTCCGCGGTCCGATGGCGGAACTCGATCCGCAGTTCTTCACGCTCCTGTACGGCTTCCGCCGCTAGCCCAGGATGGGCACCACTGCGGCCGCCGCCCCGCGTTGAATGACCGAAGGCGAGGGCTCCCATTGAGCCTGGACCGTGACTTCAGGCATTCCCATCGGTTCCATGGCCCAACGACTCCTGCTCTATTGCTCCAACACCGCCAACGGGACGCTCACCTGCACTCGCTCACCCGCAATATGGTCTCGCACATCGAACGTCAGGGAGTATGCACCGGACGTTATCGAGTCGGGGAGGCGGTAGCGAATGAGCAGGCGAACCGTCTCGGTTCCCGGCTCGACTTCCGCGGCGATGACCTCATCCTCCGCTAGGTTCAAGGGCATCCCTTCCGACGTGAGCAGCATTCCACTCACACTGATTCCGGTTTCGTCGGTCGACGGATTGCGGGCCACGTTCTCTGCGCGAATGTAGGCCCACCCGGCCTGGCCGGGAGGCACCGTGGTCTCGCGAACCGGTATCAGTTCGCGGCCCGACACGATGAAGGGGTAGCTGAGGTCCTTGTCGGCACGATGCGCGGGCGGGTTGTCCGGGCGGGCTCCGCGCATCATCTGGGCGCGATCCGGCGAGACGACGAACACAGGGACTGACGCACGAAGGTCACCGGGGTCCTCAGCGGGGACATCGAATGTGATGCTACGGGAGGTCAGTAACCCGGTCTCGTTCTCGCGTATCAGCAGCTTCACGTAGTAGCGGCCCGGCGGAACTACCACCAGGTTGTAGTAGCGAAACGGCGGGGGCGCCTGGGCGATATCGAGCGTTCCGGCGGGCAGATCGAACCGCGACCGGAAGTAGTCCAGTACGGTGCCCCAAGGCGTTACCGCCATGCCAAACATCTCGAGCCCCAGTCCGCCGTCACCGCGCTCCTGCAACAGCGCGCGTACTTGCTCCGAGGGAATCGTGGCGACCAACGCCAGCGTCCCGTCGGCCTTGGGATCGAAGTCGACGGGCGCCGCAAGAAGGTCCATTTCGATCTCGTTGAGATCCGTGCCGATCTGCAACGCCTCGGCGATCCGGAACTGCTGCTCGGCATCGGTGATCTCGCGCGCCCGTGACGGCAAGACGAACTCGCGCGGAGCCCAGGTTACCGACACGTCGGAGCGCGGCACCGTGACCCGCAGATTCACCTGATCGGCATCATCAGGCAGCACTCGAAACGCCAGAACGCAGAAGTGGCGCGTCGCTTCCTCGACGCTCTCCAGCCCGGCGTTTATCGCGTGGCGATAGAACCAGCTCGTGCCACCCGTTTCGATCGCCAGGGAGTTCATCACCTGCCGATCACTCAGAATCCGGAAACGGGATCGCCCGGCGCTGAATCCCGGCGTGGCGACGCTGATGTCGTGCAGTCCGCTAGCCGGAAGGTTGTCGGGCTGGAAGGTGTGGGTCACCACGTCGGAGCGCGCAGCAACTTCGGTGGACGACATCAACGAGGATCGCCCGCCCGCGTCCTCCACGACCAGATCCGGCAAGCCGCGGGAGAACAGCAACAGATGCTTGCGGCCCTCGATGGTGGACATCGTTCCGGTCAGTTCGCGCAGAGCGTTGAGCGTTGAGCGTATTCTCGGCCTGCATCTCGACGCGGGCCATCTCCATTTCCTCGAAGAAGGCCGCGCCGTCCGCCTGTACCGCGGCGGCAAGGTCGGCAAGCGGCACGCCTTCGCCGACGTCATCGATGGACTCACCCGCCCGGCCCGTCTGGAGAACATCCAGCGTACTGAGCGTCAGTTCGTGGTCGGTCGTGAACGTCACCATGTAATCGAGGCCACGGGTGGGGCTGTAGATCGCCATGCCGATCATGTCGGCTGGCGCCGAGTAGTCGGCAACGAACCGTCGCGCCGCGTCACGGGCGTTGCGCAGCGCAGCGCGGTTCATCGTTGTCAGATCGACGAAGACCAGAAAGTGCCGACGCGCCGCCGGTGGCCGACTCCCCGTGGCGCCCACGACGACGGCACCGGTCGTTGCGGGCTCCGTCAGATCAGCGGGCGCGGCCTCCGCCGCCCGGGCATCGACCGCGTAGGCGGCCGTTATCGACCGCGACGAGCCGGCGACCTCGAGCAAGAAGTCTTCTGGGCCAAGCCCGGCAACGAACTGCCCGGCTTCATCGGCGACAGACACCTGGATGCTGACCACGTCGACCGCCGTATCGAACTGCAGCGGCGTCTGCGCTGCCTGCTGCGCGCGCGGGGCGTCTGCGACCGGTACGAGTGCAGCGCCGATCAACACCAGGAAAGAGAAGCGGCGGCGATCGAGCGGTCCCAGCGTGCGCGATGACATAGCTCTCAAACCTCGCGGCCAGGGGTAGTCCCGCCCTGTCGCGCTCGGCGGCGCAGGACCTCGAAACACTATGCCCCACGAGACCGTACTGCCAGTAGCTCACACGATGTCGCTAGATACCTTTCGCCCTCAGGCGCCTGCACATACGCTTGGCGCCTCCCCGATGCATCACAAGCCCGGAGAACTCAGCATGCGTACCCGTTTCGTCGCCCTCGCCCTCCTATCGATCGCGTCCGCTGCCGGCGCCGCAGTTGCCATGGCACCCGATCCGACCGATACCCGCATGCTCGGTGCGCCGGCGGTGTCCGAGACCCACATCGCCTTCATCTACGCCAACGATCTCTGGAGCGCCCGCCGCGATGGCAGCGAGGTTAGGCGGCTGACCACACACACAGGCCAGGAAGCCTGGCCTGTCTTTTCGCCCGACGGGCAGTGGATCGCCTTCACCGGCCAGTACGACGGCAACATCGACGTCTATGTCGTTGCCGCCACCGGCGGTCAGCCGCAGCGCCTGACCTGGCACCCGGATGCCGACTGGGTACGCGACTGGACTCCCGACGGCACGGCGGTGCTCTTCGCCTCGGGCCGCGCCGTGCATACGAACCGACACATGAAGCTGTACACGGTGAGCACCGGCGGCGGCATGCCGGAGGGGTTGCCTATCCCGTACGCCTTCTGGGCTAGCTACTCGGGCGACGGCTCCCACATCGCTTACACCCACTACAGAGACCGCCACCTGCAGTGGAAGAACTACCGCGGCGGCACCCAGGCGCGGATCTGGATCTACAACACGACCGATCACGGTGTAGCGGAGATCGAGAAGCCGGCGGGCGGGAGCAACGACACCGAGCCGATCTGGCTGGGCGATCGCGTGTACTTCCTGTCGGACCGCGACGGCGAGTTCAATCTCTACTCGGCCAACATGCAGGGCGGCGATGTAACTCGCCACACCTTCCATGAGAATTTTCCGATTCTTCACGCCAAGGCCGGCGGTGGCCGCATCGTCTACGAGCAGGCGGGTTACCTCTTTACCTGGGAGCCCGGCACCTCGTCGCGGACAGGCGAGCGCATTCGCGTTGGCGTGGCCACCGACCTGATGGAGCGCCGGCCGCGCTGGATCGAAGGCACCGAGTGGATTCGTGGCGGCAGCGTCTCGCCGACCGGAGCGCGGGTCGCGATGGAGTATCGCGGCGACATCATCACTGTGCCGGCCGACAAGGGCGACGTGCGTAATCTGACCCAGTCGAGCGGTGCGCACGACCGGTCCCCGTCATGGTCGCCAGATGGCCAGACGATCGCGTGGTTCTCCGACGCGAGTGACGCCTATCGTCTACATCTTGGCGATCCGATGGGCCGCGAGGATGCGCGGGTGATCGACGTCGACGGTGCTGGTTACTACGAGGCCATCGACTGGTCGCCCGACGGCCACAAGTTGACTTATACCGATAACGCCATGGCCCTCTGGCTCCTCGACCTCAAGACCGAACAGTCGACGATGATCGCCAAGGAGCCGTACTACGGAGCCTTCAAGACCATCTCGGGAAGCTGGTCGCCGGACTCCGAGTGGATCGCCTACACCGTTCCGACCGAGGCGGACTTCCGGCAGGTGTGGCTGTATCGCGTGGCGGACGGGACGAGCTATCCCGTGACCGATGGTCTGTCTGACGCCTTCTTCCCCGTCTTCGACGGCTCGGGCAAGTACCTGTACTTCCTGGCCTCGACCGAGGCCGGGCCGATGCGCGACTGGTTCGCCATGTCGAACGCCGACATGGAAGCCAGCAGCGCGATCTACCTCGCGGTCCTCGCCGACGGGGCGATGTCGCCGCTTCGCAAGGAGAGCGACGAGGAACCCGTGAC
>Ga0302135_10002528_pt1 | contig 10933 bp, 12 predicted proteins | sample CBN3_surface_MG_FD_203119 | JGI IMG/M metagenome (GOLD analysis project Ga0302135, IMG submission 203119) | Marine microbial communities from Western Arctic Ocean, Canada - CBN3_32.1 | ecosystem: Environmental > Aquatic > Marine > Oceanic | place: Canada: Western Arctic Ocean | collected... | reverse complement strand
GCCACGGCTGGGCAGGACACGCCCGAAATCTCTCGAAAGAGCCGGTCGTCCTGGCCCAGGGTCAGGGGCAGGAGGGCGGGGCGGGGCGTCACGACATCGAGACCAAACTGCGCCGCGATCTCGTAGGCCCGACCGGTCGCGCCCATCTTCGGGATCGAGGGGCCGCCCGTGGCGATGACGAGTTGCGGCGCGCTCGCGCCACCGACCGTGAAACGCCCATCGGCATGACCAATCTCGCCGAGATCCGTGGCCAGCCGGATTTCCGCGCCGCCGAGTTCGCATTCTTCCAGCAGCATCGCAACGATCTGCCGGGCGGAGCCGTCGCAGAAGAGTTGCCCGAGGGTCTTCTCGTGCCAGGCGATGCCGTGGCGCTCGACCAGGGCGAGGAAATCCCAATGGGTGTAGCGGCTGAGCGCGGATTTGGCGAAATGCGTGTTCTCGGAGAGGAAGCAGCCGGCTTCGGTCCGCATGTTGGTGAAATTGCACCGCCCGCCGCCCGAGATCAGGATCTTCTTCCCGGGCTTGTCCGCGTGATCGATGACAAGGACCCGCGCCCCGACCTGCCCGGCGGTCGCCGCCGCCATGAGGCCCGCACCGCCTGCGCCGAGAATGATCGCATCGTATTCCATGGCGACTTTCTAGATCAGGGCGAGGGCGGCCGGAAGCTTGCGGCCAGTCGCAAGAAACGAAGGACCGTCCGTCGCCGGCGGCGGACTGGCACGATTTCCTCGGTCACGGGAGCCATCTCTCTTTTCCGTCGCTGCGGGGTGCGCTACTCCCTTGGAGATCGGGCCGTCGGAGTCCGATGCCAGTGATCGCCAATATTTCCTATGCTGGTCGGAAGCTACGCGATAACGATGCTTGAGGAGAGAGGGGTAGGGTGATCGAAGCCGTGAAAACTGGCATAGAGCGGGGCCGCGCGCTCGGGGCGGTCGTTTTGTTCGCTGCATTCGTGATGGCGGGAGTCCGTCCGGGCCTGGCATCGGAGAAGGCTCTGCCCGTTCCGCATTGTCCTCCGCAATCCGGCGATCGGGGCAATGTCCTGATATGCCTGAGCTTATCGATGTGCTGGCTGGGGGACCTGGATTCGAACCAGGACTACACGGGTCAGAGCCGAGTGTTCTACCGTTAAACTATCCCCCAAGCGGGATGCGCGGGCGGTCGACGGGGTTGCGCGCGCGGCTTTCTCTATCACAGCGTTTTGGCTTTTTGAACCCCCGGGCGGCGGCGGGTTTTTCGGGCTTGGCGGGTCGCTGGCCGCGCCGGGCAGCTTCGCGCTATAACAGGGGCGATTTGGAACCGAGCGTTTCGCGTCGGCCGGCAAGCGGCGGCGGTCGAAGCGCGGGAGATATGAGTTGGTGGACGGCGAACCGGAACGGCGCCGCCGAGGCGGGCGTCGTCGGCACAGGCGCCCCGAAATCTATGCTGCCTTGGATCTGGGCACCAACAACTGCCGCCTCCTTGTGGCGCGGCCGACCCAGGACGGCTTTCGCGTGGTCGATGCCTTCTCGCGCATCGTGCGCCTGGGCGAAGGGGTGCGCGCCAACGGCGTGCTGTCGGAGGCGGCGATCGGGCGCACCATCGAAGCCTTGAAGGTCTGCGCCAGCAAGATGGCGCGGCGCGGGGTGCGCCGGGCCCGCCATGTCGCGACCGAGGCCTGCCGCCAGGCGGGCAACTGCAACGACTTCCTGGCCCAGGTCGCGGCGGAGACCGGCATCGACCTCGAGATTATCGATTCGGAAGAGGAGGCGCGCCTGGCCTTCGTCGGCTGCGCCCCGTTGCTCGACCAGGGCCGGCCTTACGGCGTGATGTTCGATATCGGCGGCGGCAGCACCGAGGTGATTTGGGTCGATTGCGGCGAGGGCCGCGAGGCGCGTATTGTCGAATCCGAATCCCTGCCCTGCGGTGTGGTCGATCTCTCCGAACGCTACGGCGGCCGGGACATTTCGCGTGAGACATACGAAGCGATGGTCACCGAAGTGATGGAGCATCTTGGCGCGATCGATCTGCGTCACGGCATCGCGGCGCGGGCGGGGCAGGGCGAGGTCCAGATGGTCGGCACCTCGGGCACGGTGACCACTCTGGCGGGTATCCACATGGAACTGCCGCGCTACAATCGGGCGCAGATCGACGGCTGCCGCCTCAGTTTCGATCATGCGATGGGCGCGGCCGACCGGCTGCTGGCGATGTCCTACGAGAATCGTTGCAACCATCCCTGTATCGGAACGGACCGGGCCGACATGGTGATCGCCGGCACCGCGATCTTCGACGCGATTCGCAGGCGGTGGCCGGTCGGCGATCTGCGTGTCGCCGATCGCGGCCTGCGCGAGGGGATATTGCTGGGCCTGATGGCGGAGCGCGAAGCATGAGCGACGGCGACAGCTCCGATGGGAAACCGGGCGGGAGGTCGGTGGGCGGCAAATCCGGGGGCGGCAAGTCCGGTGCCGGGTCCGAAGGTGCGCGCGTCCGCTCGCGCGGCGGGCGCGGCGCGGCGATCAGGGTCAAGCGCGGCAAGGGGCGCAGCATTTCCTCGCGCCGCTGGCTGGAGCGTCAGCTCAACGATCCCTATGTCATCGAGGCGCGGCGCCAGGGCCTGCGCAGCCGGGCGGCCTTCAAGCTGCGCGAACTCGACGAACGTTTCGGCCTGTTGCGCCCGGGTCTGCGGATTCTCGATTTGGGCGCGGCGCCCGGCGGCTGGACCCAGGTGGCACTGGAAGCCGTGCAGCCCGCGCGGAGCGGCGGCAAGGTCGTCGCCGCCGATATCAACGAAATGGAAGGCATGGGGGAGGCGGTCGTGCTGCTCCTCGATATCTTCGACGAAACCGCGCCGGTGGTCCTGGCCGAGGCGCTCGGCGCCATGGCGGATCTGGTCTTGAGCGATATGGCGCCGGCCGCCACGGGCCATGCCTCGACGGATCATCTGCGCATCGTCGGCCTGGCCGAGGCGGCGCTCGACGTCGCCCTCACCGTGCTCGCGCCCGGCGGCGGCTTCGTCGCCAAGGTCTGGCAGGGCGGGACCGAGGGCGAACTGCTCGCCCGGCTCAAACTGCGCTTTGAGAAGGTACGCCATTTCAAGCCGCCCTCCAGCCGGGCGGAATCGGCCGAAACCTATGTTCTGGCGACCGGATTCCGGCCCGAAAAAACGCCCGACCCCGAGAAAACTCCCGGCGAGGCCGAAGACGAGGCCTAGGCCGGGGTGACCTCGGCTAGGCGCGGCACCAACTCAAGCAGCGGCATATGGGTGAGGTCCTTGCCCAGTTCGGCGACGATCTTGGTTTGGGCGTGGTTGCCCAAGGCGGCGCGCAGATCGCCCAGGGCCTGGGGTGGGGCGACCAGGACGAGGCGATCGAACTCCCCCGCAATCACCGCCTTCTCGACTTCCTTGGCGAATTGGGCCTTTTCGAACCGGTGCCAATCGGTCTTGGGTTCCATGCTGCTGGATTGGCCGTTGGCGGGGGAGAAGGCCTGGCCGGGCCGGTCGCTGCCGATTTCCTGGCTGGGCGGGTTGTCGGCGGCCATCGCCTGATCGAGGGCCTGGGTCAGGCCGTGGCCCCAGCCTTCGGAGCGCAGGAAACGCGCTCTTGCCCCATCGGCAACGACAATCCAGGTAATTTCCTTCTGTATGGCAGCCGTTCCTTAACAATGAAGGACATATCCTTGAAGATCGGTGGTTTTTGAAGGGTTTCCAGGACTCATTTCGAAAATTTCGGCGAAATCGAACAAAAACCGCGCTTTGGTTTCGCCATGACGATGCGCTTGTGTATGATGGCCGCGCCATCTGGCCAGGGAGGCAATATGACATTCCCCGAAGCGCTTACCTTCGACGACGTGCTGTTGAAACCGTCGCGTTCGGCTGTTCTTCCCGGCGAAACCGCCACGGTGACCCGGCTGACTCGCGAGATCGAGCTGCGCATTCCGCTCATTTCGGCGGCGATGGACACGGTGACGGACAGCCGGCTGGCCATTGCGATGGCCCAGAACGGCGGCCTCGGCGTGATCCATAAGAATATGGAGATCGGCGAACAGGCGAACGCCGTTCGCAAGGTCAAGAAGTACGAATCCGGCATCGTCGTCGATCCGGTGACGATCCATCCGGACCGCCCGCTCTCCCATGCCCTGGCGCTGATGGCCGAGCATTCTATTTCCGGCATTCCGGTGGTGCGTCGCACCGGTCGCCTGGTCGGCATTCTGACTAATCGCGACGTGCGCTTCGCCGACGATCCCAACCAGCCCGTGCGCGAGTTGATGACCAAGCGCCTGGTCACCGCCAACGAAGGTGTGACCATGGAGGAGGCCAAGCGGCTTCTCCACAAGCACCGGATTGAGAAGCTGCTGGTGGTCGACGACAACCGCCAATGCATCGGCCTGATCACGGTCAAGGATATCGTGAAGGCTCAGACCCATCCGGATGCCTGCAAGGATGCCGCCGGTCGACTGCGCGTCGCCGCCGCGACCGGGGTGGGCAAGGCCGGGATCGAACGGGCCGAAGCCCTGTTCGCGGCCGGGGTGGACGTGGTCTTCGTCGACACCGCCCATGGCCATTCCGAGGGCGTGCTGGGCGCCGTCGCCGAGATCAAGCGCCTGTCGAACTACAGCCAGGTGATCGCGGGGAATATCGCGACGGGCGACGCGGCGCGCGCTCTCATCGAAGCGGGGGCCGATGCGATCAAGGTCGGCATCGGGCCGGGCTCGATCTGCACGACCCGGATCGTCGCCGGAGTCGGCGTGCCCCAGCTTTCCGCCGTGATGGAGGTGCGCGCGGCCGCCCGCGAGAGCGGCACGCCGGTGATCGCCGACGGCGGCATCAAATATTCGGGTGATCTGGTCAAGGCGATCGCCGCGGGCGCAGATTGCGCCATGATAGGCTCTCTGCTCGCCGGGACGGAGGAAGCGCCGGGCGAGGTCTTTCTCTATCAGGGGCGGTCCTACAAGGCCTATCGTGGCATGGGTTCTCTGGGTGCCATGGCGCGCGGCTCGGCCGACCGCTATTTCCAGCAAGAGGTGCGCGACCAGCTCAAGCTCGTGCCCGAGGGGATCGAGGGCCAGGTCCCCTACAAGGGCCCGGTCTCGGCCATCCTGCATCAGCTCGTCGGGGGCCTGCGCGCCGGCATGGGCTATACCGGCAATCCGACGATCGCCGATATGCACGAACGCTGCGAGTTCCAGCGCGTGACCGCCGCCGGCATGCGCGAAAGCCATGTCCACGACGTGACGATCACCCGCGAGGCGCCGAACTATCCGGCCCAGGGCAGTTAGGAGCCGTCAGACCATGCCCGCCGATTTGCCCAACACGACCGGATGACCCCCGGCGCTCGCCTGCAGGCGGCCATCGAGGTTCTCGAATCGATCGAGGGAGAGGGTGGCGGCGCGGCCGATCGGGCCGTCGGGGCCTATTGCCGCGCGCGGCGCTTCATGGGGTCCAAGGATCGGGCGGCCTTGCGCGAGCGGGTCTACGGCCTCTTGCGCCGGCGCGCCCGGCTCGACTGGTGGCTGCTCAAGACCGGCGCGGCGGAGGTTTCGACGCGCAGCCGGGCGCTGGCCGATCTGATGCTGCATGACGATCTCGATGCGGCGGGGGCCGCGAGCCTGCTGACCGACGGGGCCTATGCCCCCGGCGCGTCGGCCGAGGCGGAGACAGCCTGGCTCGCCGTGCTGGCGGGCCAGCCCCTGGACCATCCCGATCAGCCTCCCGCCGTGGCCGCCGAATGGCCCGTCTGGCTGGGCCGTGCGCTGGATCGTTACGGGGTCGAAGAGGCTCGCAAGCTGAACCAGCCCGCGCCGGTCGATCTGCGGGTCAACAGCCTGAAGGGCGACCGGGAGGCGGCGCGCGCCGCCCTGGCCGCCGAGGGGCTGGAGGCCGTGCCGACGCCCTATTCGCCCTGGGGCCTGCGCCTCCCGCCGCCCGCGCCGGTCGAGCGCTCGGCGGCCTGGACCGGCGGATTGGTTGAGGTGCAGGACGAATCCTCCCAGATCGCGGCTCTGCTGGTCGATGCGCGACCAGAGATGACCGTGCTGGATTTCTGCGCGGGCGCGGGCGGCAAGACCCTGGCCTTAGCTGGCACGATGGAAAATCGTGGCCATCTCGTCGCCTCCGATCCCGATGTGCGGCGCCTGTCGCGCATGCGGAGCCGGCTCGAGCGGGCGGGTGTCGGCATCGTCGAGACCCTGGCCCCCGAGAAGCTGGCAGGCCGGGAAGGTGGCTTCGACCGGGTGATGACGGATGCGCCCTGCAGCGGCGTGGGCACCTGGCGCCGCCATCCCGAATCGAAATGGCGGTTGGATCTGGAAGTGTTGGACCGCTACCGCACGACCCAGGCCAAAGTGCTCGATACCGCCGCCGTCTTCGTCCGGCCCGGCGGGCGCCTGATCTATGCGACCTGCTCGCTGCTCGAGGAAGAGAACGAGGCCCAGGTCGCGGCTTTCCTGAAGCGCAGCGAAGGCTTCTCCCTTCTGCCGGTCGGCGCGGTTTGGGTCGAATGCCTGCCCGGCGGGACGCCCATCAGGGCCGAGAACGAGGCCGAGGCCGAGACGCCAACCCTGACCCTTACACCCGGCGGGCATGGCACCGACGGTTTCTTCGCGGCGATCATGGAGCGGGCCGGGTGAGCGGGGCCTTAGAGCGCAATGCGGTTCCCCTTGTCCGGTCGGGGGGCCTGAAGGATGCCAAGGCGCTCGCCGGCATTTATATCGAGACCTGGCGCAGCGCCTATCCCGGGATTCTCGCGGACAAGGTCCTGCTCGATCTTTCGCCAGCGCGGCAGGAGGCGGTCTGGGCCGAAGTCGCGATCCGGGGCGGGAATTCGATCCTGCTGGTTTCCGAGGACGAGACGGGCGCGGTCGCCGGCTTCGTCTCGGCCGGACCGGCGCGGCCGCGGGTGCCGGGCTACCGGGGCGAAATCTATACCCTTTATGTCGATCAGGATCGCCAGGACCGGGGCCATGGAAGGGCGCTGCTGCGCGCCGCCCTCGACGCCCTCGCCGGGCGCGGCTTGGCGCCCGCCAATCTCTGGGTCCTGGCCGAGAACCCCGCGCGCTTCTTCTACGAGCGGCTCGGCGGATCGATCGTCGGTCGGCGGCAAGACCGCCTCGGCGGACAGGAGCATGACGAAATCGCCTATGGCTGGGACGATCCGACGGGCGCGACCGCATCCGCCGGCACCGCCCGCCCGGCCCGACCAAACCCGATAAAAGTCCGCCCATGACGGACCGCGTTCTGATTCTCGACTTCGGCTCGCAAGTCACCCAGCTCATCGCGCGCCGGGTCCGCGAGAGCGGGGTCTATTGCGAAATCCACCCCTTCAACAAGGTGGATGCCGCCTTCCTGAAGGGTTTCGATCCCCAGGCGATCATCCTCTCCGGCGGCCCGGCCTCGGTGATCGGTGAGGACACGCCGCGCGCGCCCCAGGAGGTCTTCGAGACGGGCAAGCCGGTGCTCGGCATCTGCTACGGCCAGATGACCATGGCGGCGCAACTCGGCGGCCGGGTCGAGACCGCGACCCACCGGGAATTCGGCCGCGCCTTCGTCGATGTGCTGGAGGACAGCCCGCTGTTCGAGGGGGTCTGGCCCCAGGGCTCGCGTGACCAGGTCTGGATGAGCCATGGAGACCGGGTGATCGATCTGCCCACCGGCTTCCGCACCATCGGCGTCTCGGAGAACGCGCCCTTCGCCGCCATCGCCGACGAGAGCCGCCGCTTCTACGGGCTGATGTTCCATCCCGAGGTGATGCACACCCCCAAGGGCGCCGAACTGATCGTCAATTTCGTCCACCGCATCGCCGGCTGCACCGCCGATTGGACCATGACCGCCTTCAAGGACCGGGCGATCGCGGATGTGCGCGCCCAGGTCGGCGACGGCAAGGTGATCTGCGGCCTCTCCGGCGGCGTCGATTCCTCCGTCGTCGCGGTCCTGCTGCATGAGGCGATCGGCGACCAGCTGACTTGCGTCTTCGTCGATCACGGCTTGATGCGCCAGGACGAGGCGGCCCAGGTCGTGGACCTGTTCCGCGACCATTACAACATCCCGCTGGTCCATCGCGACGCCGAGGAGATGTTCCTCGGCAAACTGGAGGGGGTCGAGGACCCGGAGAAGAAACGCAAGATCATCGGCGCGACCTTCATCGACGTTTTCGAGGAGGAGGCCGAGCGCATCGGCGGCGCCGAATTCCTCGCCCAGGGCACGCTCTATCCCGATGTGATCGAAAGCGTGTCCTTCACCGGCGGGCCCAGCGTGACGATCAAGTCCCACCACAATGTCGGCGGCCTGCCCGAACGCATGAACATGAAGCTGGTCGAGCCCCTGCGCGAATTGTTCAAGGACGAGGTGCGGGTGCTGGGTCGCGAGCTGGGCCTGCCCGACTCCTTCGTCGGCCGCCATCCCTTCCCTGGCCCGGGCCTGGCGATCCGTGTGCCCGGCGCGATCTCGCGCGAGAAGCTGGCGATCCTGCGCCAGGCCGACGCGGTCTATCTGGACGAGATCCGCAAGGCCGGGCTCTACGACGCGATCTGGCAGGCCTTCGCCGTGCTGCTGCCCGTGCGCACGGTCGGCGTGATGGGCGATGCCCGGACCTACGACCATGTCTGCGCCCTCCGAGCCGTGACCTCGACCGACGGCATGACCGCCGACTACTACCCCTTCGACCACGAATTCTTGGGCCGCGTCGCGACCCGCATCATCAACGAGGTCAAGGGCATCAACCGCGTGGTCTACGACGTGACCTCGAAGCCGCCGGGGACGATCGAGTGGGAATAGTTGACGAACGCTAACTTATTGATTTAACTATATTAAAGTAAGGGGGTTATTGATTTAGCGCAGATACCTCACCCCCACCAGAACAGTTTGACGTCCGTGCGATCCTTCGTGGTGGAATACCCGTCAGTGAAATTGAGGACGATTATATTCAGGAAACCCTGCAAGGAATGGATGTTAGTGGGGTGTTCGTTCGCAGGGACAATGAATATTACGAGTTCAACGGAGACGAACCATGTCAACAACCGGCAGCTGTCTGTGCGGGAATATCCGATGGGAGTGCGACCCCGACGCCGAGTCGGGCATGCATCATCACTGTCACTGCTCCATCTGCCGGAAGGCGCACGGTTCCCCATTCGTCACGTTTGTAGGGGTGGGGGCCAGCGACTTTCGCTGGCTGGCCAGTGAGGAGGCGCTCGTCCGCTACCGGGCGAGCCCTAATTCCGTCTACGAGCGGACCTTCTGCCCCCGCTGCGGCTCCGCCGGCCCGATCCACGCGGCCGGGCGAGTGTACATGCCCGCGGGGTGTCTGGACGGAGACCCGGGAGTGCGGCCGAATCGTCACATCTTCTCCGGCTCACAGCACAATCCGCCATGGTTTCCGGTCACCGATGGTCTGGAGCAGTTCGAGAGCTTCGGCGGAGGCTCGCCGCCGCTGCCGGTGGTCGAGCGGCACGCGCCGCCCGGCGCCTCGGCCGGGGCTGAGGCGTCCTAACCCGTCTGCGTCACCAGATGGGGGAGCTTGTTGATTTGGGCCAGCGCTTCGGCGAGGGACCCGCCCTCATACAGTCTTCCGCGCCGCGATTCGATGCGAAACCGTTCGCCCCCATTGCCGGGTAGTTTGGTCTTGGTGATGGTGAAAAGCGGCGCGTCGATCGAGCGTCGATAGACGGAAAAAGCAGCCATTCGTTCGCCGTGATCGATGGCGTAATCGCGCCATTCGCCGCGAATGACGTGTCGGCTATACAGGGAAAAAAGCTGGTTCAGTTCAGAGCGGGTGTAGGCGATTCGTGTTTTGCGTCGGCGGTGCTCCGCCAAGCGGACGACCTTGCCCATCTACCGCGCCCTCTCCGCTGCCACTACATCCGTGACAAGTATTCTCGACTGGCCGGCCAGGGTTGTCCAGTGGCGAAGGACGGCTATTCGACGATCACGCCATTGTCGCCATAGGGATCGGGGCAGTCATAGCAGGTGATCGCACCCAGGCTGCGTTAGCAGAAGGACGGCGTGGCGCTCTCTTCATCCTCGACGTCGTTGCAGTAGGAATATCCATTGGCTGAATGGATCGACGAGCAATCCATGCCCGTGACGAAGGAGGCGGCGTGGTTCACCAGGGTCTTGTCCGTGGTGATGCTGCTCGCCATTTCCGCGCCGGTCACGGCGACGGAGTCGGCCATGCAGGCGTTCAGAGCGAATAGCGCGATGGCGCCGAATGCGAACGATCGTATTGTTCCAGCCATACTTGCCTTGCCCCTGCACTCATTGTGTGGACCGAAATCTAGGCCAGCGATCGTTAACAACCTGTTAGAGCTGGACAGGACGGCCGGGTTAACCGGGGCTTTACCTTGACCCGCGATACTGCGTCCGAGACACCGAGATTGTTGCCGCGATCGAGGAGAAATCGGATGTTCGTCTGTTGCACCGGCATGGCCCGTTCGGGGTCGACCTGGTCCTTCAATGCCTGCCGGGAATTGTTGGAAGAGACCGGCGAACCGTTGATCGCAGTTTATACGGCGAGGGGGAAACCCTCGACGATTTAATCGATTCGCGTGGGCTCGAGAGGCATTTCCCGGTCACGTCCTGCTCAAGCTTCGTCAACCGGCGGAACGTCTTCTGGACATGGATCTGTAAGGGCCAGGCCCGTAACGTCTTCACCCTGCGCGATCCGCGCGATTGCCTCCGCTCGCGCATGGCCTTTGAGGACAAGCCTTTCGAGGATGCCTTGATGGGCGTGGCCAGCAATCTGTTCATGTACAACCTCTTTGCCGGCGTTACCTATACGCTGTTTGCTCGCTACGAAGAGATGGCCGTCGATCCCGCGGCGGAAGTCCGGCGGCTCGCCGGTTATCTCGACCTGGCGCCTGACGAGAGGGAGGTGTCGCGGATCGCCGCGGCGATTGCTCTCGAAGCCGTGCGGCGCAAGGTCGCGGGCCTCGATCAGCGCCCCGACGCCGGCTTGATGGAGAT
>Ga0302135_10002524_pt1 | contig 10946 bp, 9 predicted proteins | sample CBN3_surface_MG_FD_203119 | JGI IMG/M metagenome (GOLD analysis project Ga0302135, IMG submission 203119) | Marine microbial communities from Western Arctic Ocean, Canada - CBN3_32.1 | ecosystem: Environmental > Aquatic > Marine > Oceanic | place: Canada: Western Arctic Ocean | collected 2017-09-15 | reverse complement strand
GCCACAATATACGCTTCTGAATCTCGTGCAGCAGGTCGTCATGTTCGCCGCCGGTGCCGGGTTCCGGTATAAAGTCTGTCGCCATTTCGTCCTCCGCGAAATCACACAGTATCAGTGTAATGACATTATATCATTGCGCCGCCGAAAAACTGGAACAAATTCTGGGTACTGGGACCCGGATTCAGAGTCCGACAACGGTTCAGTGGGCTGCGAGTTCTAACGCGAAGGTAGGTGATGTGGACGGGTTGCTGTTTTATCAGGGGCGTGACAGGGTACTCCGAGCCGCCAGGACTCGATCACAGGCCATCGGAAGAGGTATCCGGGGCTATTTCCCCAGGTAGTCGTCGGCCCAGTCAAGACCTTCCACGGTGGTGGTGGCCGGCTTGTACTCGCACCCTACCCAGCCCTGGTAATCCATCTCGTCGATGGCTTTCAGGACGAAGGGGTAGTTTATCTCGCCGGTGCCGGGCTCGTTGCGGCCTGGAGTGTCGGCGATTTGAATGTGCGAAATCGACTCGAGGTTGGCCTGTATGGTGGGCACCAGGTCGCCCTCCATGATCTGCATGTGATAGACGTCGTACTGCACGTACAGATTGGAGACGGCGGCCTCCTCGATTATGTCGAGGGCGTGTTTGGTGTCCCGCAGATAGAAGCCCGCGATGTCCCGCTGATTGATGGGTTCGATTAGGAGTCGGACTTCTGCGTCCTCGAGTCGCTGGGCCGCGAATCTCAGGTTAGAGACGAATGTCTCGCGAAGTGTCTCAGGGGCGGCGTCTGTCGGCGCTATACCTGCAAGGCAGTTGACTTGTAGACAGCCAAGGACGCCAGCGTACTCGATAGCTGAGTCAATGCCGGCGCGAAACTCTTCAACACGGCCGGGGTGGCAGGCGATGCCTCGTTCTCCCGCGGCCCAGTCGCCCACGGGAAGGTTGAAGAGGACCTGAGTGAGCCGGTGGCGACGCAGTATCTCGGCTAGGTCGCTGTTATCGTACTCGTACGGGGACACGTACTCGACGCCGGTAAAGCCTGCTTCCGCTGCCGCGCCGAAGCGGTCTAGGAAGTCGACCTCGTTGAACATCATCGTCAGGTTGGCTGCGAGCTTGGGCATATCTTGCGTGGCTCCTTGGTGGATTGACTTCTATCAAGCCAATTATATTGGAGAGTAAGCCGTCGTCAACGGGTGTTGGTGATGACACTATCCGTGGTAGCTAGGATGAATGTACTCGATTGATCTCCCAAGCCATTTGGAGAAACATGCGCAGACTCGATTTTGCACCGGAGGTCTTGCCGGTTCCCGATAAACTCTGGACTCGCCGATTGTGATCACAAGAATTGGTGTTTGGATCTCGATTGTGATGCTAGCGGCAGCCGCCTGCGGCTGAGTGGCCGGTATGGGCCGCATCGTTCGCTGGATCTAGACCCGACTTGATGGTTGACGACGGATACGACGTCTCGTTCCGATTCGTGCCTTTCCAAGATGTCAGCGAACTCAAATTGGACGGTCACGAGTAGGCGTTGTTGGAAGAGGCGTTGGCGATGAGGACTTAACACTGGACGATCCTACTGCCGGGTGACCCCTCGGTTGATTGCGTTGCCTTGGCCCGCGTTGTATCCTTTGGAGCCATGGAACTAACTCGCGTACTTGACTCACCATTCGCCTGGGCAGCAGCAGGATTCATCATCGGGCTCGCCCTGGGTGTCACCGCTCTGTCCGCATGGCTACTAGCGATAGGGTTTGGGGCATATCTCGTAAATCTGAAGCTTCACGGTCCAGCACAGCACGCAAATGAAGGGTGGCTGTTCGCGGCTGGTCCTGCCTTCATGATGGCGTGGGTGTTTGGGTTCATCGTGCGAGGTCTTGTCTTCACCTCTTGATCGATTCGGCTCGCAATTCCGTACGATTGCGGGCCGCCGATGCCATCCACGCCGATATTGAGGCTGTTTTCCCCTTTGTGGTTGCACCTCCCGAAGAGAAGACCCGGAACCGTGGCCACAGGCCCACCAAAAGGAGTGTGGCTAATCGCTATGACACCTCCCAGTTTGCCGCTGCGCCCGGCTATTCGGCGTTACACTCCTGGCTCTAATAGCGAGTGCCACACCTGGTCAATCGACATGAAGCTTCCAACCCCACCCAGCACGCGCTGCGCACAATGGACGCCTTGGCGGTGTCGGCCGCAATAGCGAGATGGAAGGTAGCCAGGGTTAGTTCGCTGGTCGATGCCAAGCAGTACGTGGTCGACCTGCTAGGCAGTCTCGAAGCAAGGTCGGTGGTGCGTTCGGCCCAGGAAATTGTGGAGAAGCTAGTTCTTGAGTCTGTACTGCCGCCATCGGGCGTCGCGCTGACGACTATGGCATTGGACCTCCCTGATGACGAATAGCGAGCAACGTTGCGAGAGCGTGCGGTCTCCGCTGACCTTGGAATCACGGGAGTCTACTACGCAATCATCGAGACGGGGAGTTGTCTGTTACTCGCCAGCGAGGAGGTGTCGCGGCTCGTAGCCCTGACGCCGCCTGTCCATCTGGACATTGTGCAGCGGAGACAGGTGCTCCCTAGCCTGGACGAGCTATTCACGCTTAGGCGACGCGCGGCGTTGGTTGAGGAGACATCGAGCTATATGAATATCAGTTCAGGACCGAGCCGGTCCGGCGACATTGATCAGACTATCGTGACAGGTGTCCACGGACCTCGCAAGGTCCACATGATTCTACTAGGCTAGCTGGCTCTACAACGGGAGTGCAGAGGGGCCGCGCCTCTTTGCTGTATCCTCGCCTGTGTTACGGCTTCCTCACCACCTTGCCTGCAGCGTTGATGTGATGTGTGACCCGTGTCTTGGCGTCGTTTTTGACTATCACCTCGTTGATTGCCGCCAGGGCAAGCTCCGGGTCCAGGCGAAGAATCGTTCCGATGGCAACGAATAGCACGTCGACGGCCTCGCTGGCAGTCCTCACAGGCCCCTCTCCGCGTAGTGCCTGTTCAAGCTCCCGCACCTCCTCGTCCTGGATAGGGATGCGGTCAAACAGCTCATCGAGGGATGCCTCACCACCCTGGCCAAACCGTTCGTGGAAGCGCTGGACGCTCTCTGCAAGTGCGGTGATCTGGCCTGCGGTTTCGTTATTGCGTGGGTCAGCCAATGGTGCTACTCCAGGGATTTGGTTCGAATAATGCAGTACAGGAAAGCAGCTCGACACCTCTGCACATCTCGGGCTGTTAAGCCTGCCCGAAAACGGCCGCACCAGTTCGCATCATACGCATAGCTTGCTCGGTGGCGTCGGCGATGAGTTCTGAACAGCGGTCGGTGGCTTCTTCCATGTCCATGGGCGCGCTGGTGATAGAGATGACGGCGTCTATGCCGTGGGCGTGGACGTCGGTGTATCCCTTGCCTAGTGAGCCTGACACGCCGATGACCGCAATACCTCGAGCTTTGGCCAGTCTGGCGACGCCGATAGGGGCCTTGTTGTAGACGGTCTGGAAGTCCATACCACCCTCGCCTGTGATGACCAGGTCCGCGTCTTCCAACTGTGAATCGAAATTGAGAATATCGAGGACGATGTCTACGCCTGGACGCAGCTGGCCACCTAGGAAGGCCATTATGCCCCCGCCGAGGCCGCCCGCGGCTCCGGAGCCGGGCACGTATTGAACATCGGCGCAGAGGTCACTCAGCGCTACCTCTGCGAACTGTCCTAGGGCTGCGTCGAGTTGCGTCACCATGGCAGGTGTCGCGCCTTTTTGGGGCCCGTAGACGGCGGATGCGCCCTCTGGACCGGTCAAGGGGTTGCTGACGTCGCAGGCCACCATGAACTCCGAATCGGCGACCCTGTGGTCGAGCCCCGTCAAGTCGATGTGATCGAGCCCTGCGAGGGCAGCGCCGCCTGCTTCCAGGTTATGACCCGCCGTGTCCAGAAGTCGCACTCCCAGGGCCTGGGCCATTCCCGCTCCAGCGTCGTTGGTGGCACTTCCACCGATACCGAGGATGAAGCGGCGAAAGCCTTCGTCGAGAGCCTCACGTATGACTTCGCCGAGCCCGGCTGTAGTGGCGGTCAGTGGGTCCCGGCGATCGGTGGGAATCAGGGCTAGCCCTGAGGTTCGGGCCATCTCGATGACGGCGGTCTTCCCGTCCCCCATTGCGCCCCACTGTGCCTCGGTCGATTCCCCGAGAGGGCCTGTTACTTTTGCCGTGCGAGTCGTGCCGCCGGAAGTCTCGACCAGCGCTTCCAGGGTCCCATCGCCTCCGTCGGCCACTGGGACTAGCACCGTTTCGGCGTCCGGAACGACGCGCAGCACACCCTCGCGCATTGCACGGGCCGCTTCAGGTGCGTAGACGCTTCCCTTATAAGAGTCCGGTGCTATTACGATCTTCAAGGTGATGTCCTGCCGGTGAGGTGTCGTTGGTTGAGGGCGTGGCGATTATATATCATCTAGGTGGCCGCTCCCCGGAGCCCTCTGATAAAATCGGCGCTGCGCGCGCTCAGTTGGGTGGGGAGTGCGATGCCGACGAGCCCGTATGTGGATTCGCAGGCTGGTGTCATTTGTTACTCTTTGCCAGATCTGGTAAGGCCAATTCTTCCCGTTCTTGATGGAGGCTATCAACACAATGGCGTCGATGACCACTGCGCATATGAAGGCGGCTGCCTGTGCTGAGATTGATCGTAAGGGGGATGAGGCGGTCAGGTTGGCCCGCACCGTGCTGGATTCGCCAGAATCGGGATTTCGTGAGCAAAAAACGTCAAAGGTTGTGGCGGACGCCCTCCGCGGTCTCGATGTGCCCCTCGATGAGGGGATCGCACTCACGGGTATGAAGGGAATGCTCCGGGGCGGGTCGTCTGGGCCCACCGTGGCGGTAATGGGCGAACTGGACTCTTTGATCGTTCCCCACCATCCGCACGCTGACCCGGACACAGGGGCCGCCCATGCTTGCGGCCATCACTGTCAGCTCGGGTCCATGCTGGCGGTGGCCATCGGACTGCAGGCCGCGGGGGTGCTGGAGGGCCTGTCAGGGAGTGTGGCGCTGATCGCGGTTCCGGCCGAGGAGTACATAGAGATCGAGTACCGCGAGGGACTGCGTCGCTCAGGCCAGATCGAATTTCTGGGTGGCAAGCCTGAGTTGGTCCGGCTGGGCAAGCTGGACGATGTGGACATGGCGATGATGACCCACACAATTCCAGGACCGGACGGCGCGAGCTTCGCCGTGGGCGGCACGAACAATGGACTCCTGGCGAAGCTGATCCGGTTCGAGGGCACAGCGGCCCACGCCGGGTCGTCGCCGTACCAGGGGGTCAATGCCCTTAACGCTGCGATGATCGCTATATCCGCGATCCACGCACAGCGCGAGACCTACCGGGACGAGGACACAATTCGCGTCCACCCGATAATCACACGCGGGGGCTCGGCAGTCAGTTCGGTGCCCTCGGACGTGCGAATGGAGACTTTCGTGCGGGGTAGGAGCATTGAAGCATTTACTGCTGCGAGCGCCAAGGTGGACCGTGCTCTTAGGGCGGGCGCTATGGCAGTCGGTGGGAGCGTCACGATCACGACGTTGCCTGGCTACCTGCCTATTCGGAGTGAGCCGACGATGGTGGCGCTCCACAGGGCCAACGCCGAGTTCCTGGTCGGCGAGGAGCGCGTAACCGGCCTCGGGCACCGTACCGGCTCTACCGACATGGGCGACCTCTCCCAGATCATGCCGGTGATCCATCCCTACGTAGTTGCGGCGTCGGGCAACGCCCACGGCGACGACTATCTCATCGGTGACTACGGGCTGGCTGTGCTGACTGCGGCCAAGGCGATGGCCATGACTGTGATAGACCTGTTATCGGATGGGGCTCAAAAGGCGCTGGAGATCAAGCGAGAATTTAAGGCGCCGATGAAGCCCACCGCGTATCTTAAGCTGATGCGTGGCATGCTGAAAGAGGAGACGTACCGTGAGTAGGGTGACTTGGGCGGCCCTTCGACAGGCTCGGGGTGAGAGGTTTTCTTTGGGCTGGTCCCGTTTTCGCTCATGGTGAGCCTGTCGAACCATAACTCGGGAACATGACATGTCAGATATTGCACAGCTAAAGGCATTTGCACAGGCCGCTATCGACCGCCGCAGAGACTGGATTGTGTCGGTTGCCAAGACGGTGGCCAGCAATCCAGAACTCGGGTTCAGGGAGGTTGCGACTGCGTCCTTGGTTAGCGACAAGCTGGCTGAATTGGGCATAGCCCATGAGAAGGGCATAGCGCTCACGGGCCTGAAGGGGTATCTGGACGGCGGGAGCAAGGGACCCACGGTAGGAATCATCGGGGAGATGGACTCACTCCGCGTTCCCGGTCACCCAGATGCTGATCCGGACAGCGGCGCTGCCCACGCATGTGGCCACCACTGTCAGATCGGCATGTTACTGGGGGTCGCCACTGCGCTATCACAGCCCGAGGTACTTGGAGCACTATCTGGCCGGATCGCCCTGATGGGGCTGCCCGCCGAGGAGTTCACCGACGTAGAGTATCGCTGGCGGCTCCACCAGGAGGGCCGGCTCGGGCTGATGGGGGGCAAACAGGAGTTCATACGCCTCGGAACCTTCGACGACGTGGACATGGCAATGATGGTTCACACGGCGGCGAGCCCGTTCAAGACGAAGTTCACGGCAGGGGGTAGCAGCAATGGGCACCTGGTCAAGCACGTAACCTTCCTAGGTAAGGCGGCGCATGCCGGTGGCTCTTCCCACAGGGGAATCAACGCGTTGCAGGCTGCGCTCATTGCATTGAACGCCCTCAATGCGCAGCGGGAGACCTTTCGTGAGTGGGACACTATTCGCCTACATGGCATCATCACGGAGGGGGGAGATGCTGCCAACGCGACACCAGCCCAGGTTAGGTACGAGGGCCGCGTCCGTGGTGCTTCGCTGGCGGCGATCGACGACGCGAACCGGAAGATGGACAGGTCGCTGCGTGCGGGTGCGCTAGCTCTGGGAGCGAAGGTAGAAATCGTTACGATTCCGGGTTATCTGCCAGTGCTGAACGACGCGGGGCTTTTGGGTGTGTTCCGGCAAAATGCGGAGGCTCTCGTTGGGCGAGATGCTTTCAAGGTCCACCCGGAAGAGCGAGTCAAAGGCGGCTCGACTGACATGGGTGATCTAAGCCAGATCATGCCTGCGATCCATCCATACACAGGCGGAGCGTCAGGCATGGGGCACGGCGTGGACTACATCATCGTGGACTACGAACAAGCAATAATCCGGCCAGCCAAGGCGATGGCCATGGCTGTGATTGACCTGCTGGCGGACGGTGCCGCACAGGGTCGAGAGGTTATCGCCAAAAGCAATCCGCCGATGACCAAAGACCAGTACCTAAGCCTGCAAAATAGCCGCCTTACCGAGGAGTCTTATGTGGGGGAGTAGGGGGCGTGGCCAGGTAAGCAGGACCGTTTTCTGGGGCGCCACTCGTGAGAACCGCTGGGTCGTAGTTGTGTGCGAAGACCTGCTGCTAGGTGGCCCTAGGCAACTTCGCCCAATTACCGCGTTTGAGCCGGATGAGGGAGTTGAATATTAGGAGAGGAACAGATGAGTACTGCAGAACGTCGTGCAAGCTCCTCATCAGAGGTTGCACGAGAGGCCGCAGATTGGGACCGTCGTCGGGTGACGTCTACCAATTGGCAAGACACTCCAGAGGCAATACCACGTGTCGGGGTGTCCCAGGCGATCAGCATCAAGATTTCGAATCAGATGCTCTTCATTCTCAAGGCTTTTGCGCGGCGAGAGGGTATTGGATACCAGGTGATGATGAAGCGTTGGCTGGATGAGCGCATGCGTGAAGAGTGTGACGAGTTCTCCACTCGCGAGACGATCACTGTCAATCTCGCTGTCGCGGAGCCGGCTCCGTCGCGCTACGGCTCTGCAAAAGGCTCTCGAACACGTCGAACACGATGACCCGACGCATCACCGCGTGGTGATGCGTCGGCGGGGAGTCTCGCCTTATCTACCCCAGCCAGTCGCCAAGTTCGTTGCGGTTGTGGTTGAGCCATGCGACGTTGAGACGGATTACCTCTAGGGCCTGCTTGATTGCGCGGTCGGCTGCTGGTGTTGGGTGGGTTGCGAAAAATTCCTCGACGTCCGCTAGCTTTTCTTCTGTGTTGAAGCGGGACACGACTGGTACGAGGTTGGACAGGGCGAACAGCCCGTCTGCATAGCGGTCCACGAAGGTGTCCCAGTTTTCCTTGACGAAGTCCCAGGCTAGGTCTCTGCCATTGCGGTTGCTGCCGACGCCTCGGACTACCAGTATCGTGTCGTGTTTACGCACGTCGTCCGAGAGGGCTCGGTCCAACGTCTCGCTGAGCAGTTCCGGCTGCTCGAAGTGGCCTAGGGCTACGAGCAGCCGCACCTTCTCTTCTTCCAGTGTGCCTGTCTTGTGCTGGTCCCACAGTGTGTCGTAGGTGTCTCGGTTGCCGCGTTGGGCTGTCAGGTTGAATATGACGCCACGGAGGTCGGGATTGACCGCTGCGGGGTCCTTCAAATACTCGCTGAATAGCGAGGCCGCCTTGGACAGCGCATCTTCGTCCAGGTACTTGCCCTGCTGGGAGAGGACGGTTGAGCGCAGAAGTGTGTCGAGGTGTCCCTCGCCCGGCTGTGGCTCCCATCCAATACGAGCGCCGATGGGCTGGAAGATGCCCTGGGCCAGATCGCGGAACTCGCCGTAATATGACTCGTCGGACAGCAGCGAGTTGAGCCCGCCCAGATTTGCGGATAGGTCTTCCCATACGGACGGGTTGGTCTCATTGGTATAAGCCTGGACCAGCGACAGGAACCGGCTCATCGGTGCGTAGCCTGCCTTGGCGAGGGCGTAGGCGTCGTTCTGCAGTCCAAGCCGATCTATGGTCGAGACCTCTAATGCCTCGACAGCTGGGCGCAAGCGATCCCAGTCGTCTGCGGAGTAGTTGACTCGGTAGAAGCCGAACTGGTCCGGGTTCAGCTTTAGCCAACCCTCGGATGATTTGCCAAGTGAGGCCGTTGCCTTGCTCTGGTCCATGAGTAGGGAGGCGGAGCCGGCATTCTGAGATGTGACGTTCACGGGAACATGCCACGTCGTGTCGTAGGTCGCTTCGGGCTCTGTCAGATGCTCATATACGAACCTGGTCTGGGAGAGATGTAGCTCGATGGTGGCGCCGCTACGGTCCGACTCGACGTGCACTACCGGGTAGCCAATCTGCTCGACCCAAGTGTCCATGATCTCTGCTACTGGTTCACCGGAGGCCTCACTCAGGGCGTTCCAGAGGTCGTGAGTTCTGGCGTTGGCGTATTGATGTTTCACGATATAGCGCCGTAGGCCGTCTCGGAAGGTGTCGGCCCCAAGGTAGTGCTCAAGCATTCGCAGGACCGAGCCTCCCTTGCTGTAGCTGATTGCGTCGAACAGTTGGCCAATTTCCGCGGGGTCTCTGACCTCCTGCTCGATGGGGTGCGAGTTCTTCAGACCGTCCAGACTGAGGGCGCTGGTGGTATCTCCGGAGACGAATTCGGTCCACATTTCGTACTCGGGGAATAGGGCGTCGACCGCCTTGTCGCCAACCCACGACGCAAAACTCTCGTTCAACCACAGTTCTTTCCACCAGGCCATGGTGACCAGGTCGCCGAACCACATGTGGGCCATTTCGTGGGATATGATCCCGGCGACTCGCTGGCGTACGGCTGCGGAGGTGCGCTCTGGATCGACCAACAACACGACCTCGCGGTAGGTGATTGCGCCCCAATTCTCCATCGCGCCGGCGGCGAAGTCTGGTATTGCTAGGTGGTCGAGCTTGGGCAGCGGATATGGCGTACCGAAGTACTCGTTGAAATATTTCAACAGGCGGATAGCCGTCTCAAGGGCGAAACGGCCCTGCTCTTCCTTGCCTGCGGTGGCCCAGATTCGAATCAGGGTGCCGTCTTCGGCTTCCTGCTCGACGCACTTTAGGTCGCCGATGATGAATGCCAGCAGGTAGGTCGACATGATTGGGGTCTCGTCGAACCGCACGCGTTTTCGCCCGTCAGATGCGGCGGTTTCCTCGGCGATAGGCATATTGGATATGGTGGCAAGCTCCGAGTCCACCACTAACGTCAGCGCGAAGGTTGCTTTCAAAGAGGGCTCGTCCCAGCAGGGGAATGCACGGCGGGCGTCGGTGGCCTCGAACTGCGTTGTGGCGAGCTGGCGCTCGTTGCCGTCGAGGTCTGTGTAGTGGCTGCGGTAGAATCCTCGGAGCTGATCGTTCAGCGCGCCCACGAACTCAATTTCCAGCGTGGCAGGCCCTACGGGAACCTCGGACGGAAATATGAAGGTGGTCGTCTCCGCCTTCTCGTCCGCGTCTATTGACGAGGCTGTGAGGGCGTCGCCCCCGGCGGACAGGATGCGGCAGGAGGAAATCTGAAGTTCAGAGGCATTCACCGTGATGGACGATGTCGACGCTAAGACATCAACCTCGATGGTCTCGTGCCCCAGGAAGCTGGATGCTTCCATGTCGGGCTCTAGCGCAAGGGTATATCGAGAGGGCTTCACGTTAGTGGGCAGCATTACAGCCTGAGAGCTGGGCATTGGTCAGAGTTCTCCCTGGTTTGAGTCAGGCTGCCGTAGTGTCCGGCCACCTGTGCGGTTTACCCGCTGCGCGATCCCCGAAATAGGACCCAAAACCTACTCTTCGGTCCATATGGGTTTGCGCTTTTCGGCGAAGGCACGGGGGCCCTCGATGAAATCGTCGGAGGCCATGGCTTTTTCGTTCTCGCTGTAGTCGCTGGCCATAGCATCGTCTAAATCCAGCCCGAGGCCTGTCATGGCCATTTGCTTGTGAGCTCTGCCCGATAGTGGCGCCAGGGCTACTATCTCGGACGCCATGCGCTCGGCGGCTGCGGCAAGCTCATGGCCTGGGACGACCTCATTCACCAGTCCGTAGCGAATGGCCTCTTCGGCATTCAAGACCCTGCCGGCCACAAGCATTCCCATGGCGATC
>Ga0302135_10002522_pt1 | contig 10949 bp, 9 predicted proteins | sample CBN3_surface_MG_FD_203119 | JGI IMG/M metagenome (GOLD analysis project Ga0302135, IMG submission 203119) | Marine microbial communities from Western Arctic Ocean, Canada - CBN3_32.1 | ecosystem: Environmental > Aquatic > Marine > Oceanic | place: Canada: Western Arctic Ocean | collected 2017-09-15 | reverse complement strand
GCGGCGTTTTTCTCCTGCTCCGCACGCCGAGCAATCACCCGCGCACTGGACAGCTCCAGGTGAAGCCTGTTCAGCTTCTTCGTCTCCCCGACATTCTCGGAGAGATTCGCCAACTCCACCTTCAACGCGTCTCGTTTCACCAGCACGGAGTCGAGCTTCTTCTTCTCGGCTCTCAATGCCTCCACGCGCTCCTGCTCTTCGACGCGACGATTCTCAGCTTCGCGACGGGCGAGCTCGATCTTCTGGCGAAGAGTCTCCTCTTCACGACGCGCATTCTCCGCCTGATTCTTGAGGGTCTCCTCCTGAAGACGCGCCAGCTTCAGCTGCTGAAGAAGGGTCTTCTCCCGCTCAAGCGCATCCTTCACCTGGGAGCGTTCCTGAATCTCTCCCGTGCTCGCGACCGCGTCCGCAGAGCGACGGCCTGCCGAATCAATGACGATGCGAACATCATTTCCGACGCTGACGACGTTGTAGAGATTGTCCCGATCCAACACGACGATGACGCGACCCACCTGAGTCCCCTGACGTGCGAACTGCAAGGTTCCGATATGAGCGATGACGCCATTGTCGATTTCCAACGTGCCGTCCACGGCGTTCATGTCGGCATTGGCCATGTCGATGAACACGCGTACGGGATCGTTGAGCTTGAACGCCGTGAAAGTGGGCGATTCAGTGCCGTGTATCGTGATCTCGGTCGCCGTGTCCGTCTCCGCCACCTCAATGGCTTGAACCACATTGACTGGAGAGGGCTGTGCCGAGGGCGCAGCGGACAGAGTCCCCACTGCAAGCAACTGCAGACCAACAACACCGAGCAGGGTTTTCAAGGAAGCTCGCATCAATTCATTCCTCCGTGGCCGTCCTGTTCGCACCGGGGACGACACGCTCGGAAAACTCATCATTCCGCGTCACGGATCCGCACGCGGGAACAGTCATCAAATGACGGTTGTCCTTCATCGATTCATCCTCAGCCCCCTTGGGGACCGGGTCAAAAAAATGGTTGGAGTTTTCGTGGTTTGGGCGCTCGAAGCGGCCCCTGGATCCCCCTGTCATCCGACTCCCGGCGACAGAGACCCCCGAACCGGGTGGAACTCAGGGCTTCAAAGGCAACGCAGTCAACGGACGAGCGGCAAACTCCGAAGGGGCTGGCGCCGCCATTTCCGCCGCACTGTCGAGGATCAGTGGACGAATGTTGATCTCACTGGGAACCTCCTCGTTCGGCTCCGCAATGATGATCGAATACTGCGTGATCGTCTGAACCACCCCATTCTTGTTGCCAAACGGGGTGTCCCGGGCGACGACCCAGGGAACTCCCACGGGATCCACCACCACTGCCTTGGACTCAGAAGTCCCACTCATCACCATCACGAGGGTGAAGTCCTCGACTGGAAAGCGTTGAAGGGGTGTGACAACCACCGCCACTTCGCCATCACCCTCCATCGCTTCGGGCTGGCTCACGGGGATCTCCGGCAATTCAACAAAGCGCGTCAGGTTGTTCCGAAACGGATCCGATTTCTGAAGATCCGCGGCGCCCGTGAACTTCTCCACGAAAGGGGAAATGCGATCCCAGGACTCGCTCGGAACAATGACCGTGTCTATGGATACCTGGGCGGATCCCTGCGCCTTCAACGCAGCTTCTCGCGCAAGCGTCGCTGGGTTCCGTTTCGGACCCGCTGGATACGCGGGTTTGTCGGATTCGTCATCCCCACAACCGACAAAGAACAGGGCCAGAAGACCCATGGCGAGAATTCGCATCATCTCGACCCTCCTAATGCCGCTGCTTGGTGTTGAGAGGAGCCATCTTTCCGGTGTAGCTGAAAGCATACACCGTGAACGAGGCATCCACGAACGCACGGGCGTTCTTCTCTTCAATTTCCAGAACCTTCATGTACCGCTTCTGCTCCGGAGTCGTCGCCGTCGTGGTTCGTTCGTCCTTGCCGTACCGACCTTTCTTGATCCCAGCCAGGTTGTCGTACTCAGCGGAACCCGGGGACAGGCGTACGACTGTGATGTTGTGAATGTTCACGGTCCGCTTGCTGGGCGCCGCAAGAATCCGAAAGAAATCAATCAGGCGTGGGAACGTGCCGAGAGCGCGGACCTCGATCGGAATCTTCTTGTAGAAATCTGCATGTTCGGTCTCCCCGATCTCAAACCGCTGAATCACGAGGTCCGAGGCATCCGCATCCGCCTTGATGCTCTCAATGAACGAGGGAAGCTCGGCATCACTCGGCAGCATGCGCCGATTCTGCTCAATCTTCTGCTCCTCCGTCTCTTCTTCGGCCTCCAGCTTCTCCAGCATTCCCTCCTGCTTGAACTCCGCGAGCTTGTTGTACTCCTGAGCGAGGGTGTTGTACTTGCCGGTCGCTGAGTTGATGGACTCCTCCGTCGGAGCAATGCTCACGAAGTAGAAGCCTCCAGCGAGAAGAAGCATGAACACCAGGATGATGACCACCTGCTGCTGCACTGGGATGTCGGAGATCTTGTCCATGCCCTACATTCCCCTCGCACCGCTCGCGGCCGCTGCCTCTGCCGCGGCCCTCTTCCGCGCCTCGACCTCCGTCTTCAGCGTCGGAACACCCTGCGTATCGTAGTTCAGCTTGCACTCGAGGTTGAACTCCACGTAGCGCATGTCGAGCCCATCGTTTCGTTTGATCTCCTGCGTATCGGGACGAATGTCATAGAAGAAGATCGACGAATCCAGACGCCGATAGAACTCCGTCACATCTTCGTGCGCGATCGCATGCCCCACGATCTCCACTTCCTTGTCCTTCTCCTCGAAGTTCGTGATCCAGAGACGACTCGGTTCCCAGGAAACATCCCATTCGTTGAGCTCCTGACTCTGCAGCTCTTCCGAATTGAAGACGTTGTCCTCGCGGGGAGTGAGGAGATAACTCAGATACATCAACGCAAGAGAGGGTCCGACCTTGTCGTACTTCAACGCATCAAAGATGAAGTTCTGCTGTTCCAGCGTCTTCTTCGCCTCTTCCAGCTCACCGATGCGCTTCTTGATCTGATTGAGTTCCTTCACCTGAACTTCGAGATCGGCCACCTTGGCCTCTTCGACCATCAACGAGCGATCCAGCTGATCCTGCCACAGGAAGAGCCCAATCCCCTCCGCGATGAGCAACAACACGAGAAACACGACCAGCTGTCCACCAATGCGAAATTGCGGCCCCCGCCGCTTCGCCGGGAGCAGGTTGATCCGAATCATCGCGATCATGACTCTCCCACCCCGCGCAAACCAAGTCCCACTGCGACGGCTGCCATCGGCGCCATTCGTTGCAGAAGATCAAAGTCGAACTTCTTGGGATCCACCACGATGTTCTTGAACGGATTCACCAGTTCAACCGGCACTTCAAGGCGCCTCTCCAACGATCGAATCAACGCGGGGATCTGTGCCGACCCCCCGGAGAGATAGACTCGGGAGATCTCGGCATTCACCGTCGTCGCGGCAAAGAAGTCGATGCTTCGCTGAATCTCCGTGACCAGCGTCTCACTCACCCGCTCCGACAAGCGCTGGACTTCACGATAAATCGACGAGGAGCTGATCGTTCCCTCTCCCCCCGTCTTATAATGCTCTGCTTCCTCAAAGGAGACGCCGAGCTGCTTCTGAATCTCCTCCGTCAGCATGTGACCGCCCATCGAGATGTCGCGCGTGAACGTCGAAATTCCATTGGCGATGATGTTGATGTTGATGATCGCCGCCCCGATGTCGATCAACGCGATCACGTCGTTCGGAGGGAATCCATAGTTCAGTTCAAATCCGTTCTGGGTCGTAAACGCGTCCACATCCATGATGACGGGTTTCAAGCCCGCCTCCATCGCCACGGAGACGTAATCGTTGATGATGTCCTTCTTCGCCGCGACGAGAAGCACATCCATCTGTCCCTGACCCGCCTTGGGATTGAGAATTTCCACATCCACTTCCACATCCTTGATGTCGAAGGGAATGTACTGCTCCGCTTCCCATTGAATGGACTCGTTGAGTTCCTCTTGTGTCATCTCCGGAAGGCTGATCTTCTTGATGATGACCGAGTGACCGCTGATGGACAGCGCGCACTCCTTGTGTCGAATCCGGTGCACGCTCAGGAGCTCCCGAATCTTCTCGACGATGGCCGTGAAGTTGACGAGCGCTCCATCCACCACCGCGTCCGGTGGGAGAAGCGCCATGTCAAAGTTCTGCAGGACGACCCCGCGTGGAGTCTCTTTCAACTGAATGAGCTTGATGGATGAAGAGCCGATATCGAGACCCAGGGCATTTCGGAAGCTGGCCATGTGCGTGTCTCCCCCCGATGATTCTCAAGCCCCAGAACCCATCCCCATCACCCGCGGGGAGATTCCGAGCCCATTCGGCACCATTGCCCATTGAGCCGTGATCGTAGCACCTCGCCGAATCCTCCACCAAAAAACCGCATTGAGCCCATGCCACGAGACCTCGGAAGATCTTCCACATCGGGCCGCGTCCTGGCGCAGTCTCTCGTCTACGCGAGTTCCGGAAAGATAAGTCCGCGATCCAGAAGCGAAACCCCCAGAGCAAAGAGGATCTTTCGCTTCGTCGCAATTCGGCAGCTCAAGCCCGCCTCAATCCGATCGATGGTCACCGGACTGATCCCAGCCTGGCGCGCCAACTCCGCTCGCGACATCAAACGCGCTTCCCGTTCTCTTTTCACATGATTCGGCACGAGCAGATCCCCTCCGCCTCGTCTTAAAGAAACCCTTTGGTTTCAATGGGTTGTCGATCGGTGCAAAGGATGCCACAGACATTGTCGGTGTCAAAAAAATCATCCGGGTTTCGGAGAACTCGCGCTCTTGAAAGGGGAATGCAAGAATCCCTGCGGAGGCCGACATGACGCAACAGCACTACACCGATTCCCGGCAGGACCGCCGCACTCTTCCGATCTCCGAGGCCGTCGCCGAGGCATGGCTCCGTTGGGTTGCAGGTGCAGAGACCACCACCATCTGTCCCCTCTCCCGCAAGCCTGAATCATTGGCTCTCCCACGACTGACAGGTGTCGTCGAGGGAGAAGAAGAGCGCACGGTGTTCGGAGTCGTTCCGGGAGAACACGTCCACTGGCTTCTCAAACGAAAACGGGGATTCGCCCACACCGAGCGATATCTGCTGGAGCTGGCACTCGGACTGGAAACCGGAGGAGGGGGAAGTCCCATCATCGTGATCTGGGACCTCGACGAGGAACTCCCTCGTGAAAAGCTGCGCATGCTTCAGGAACGCACGAAGCTGACTCTTGTGCTCAAGGGTCCCGACTGCAAAGAGGAGGTGTTCAGCGAACTCGAGGCGCGGTTCGACGACGACCTGGAGACCCGGGACAACTCGTTTCTCGAATCCTGGAAAACGCTCAGAAGCTGGAAATCAACGCCTCTTCAATCCCCCTGATCAGGGAGAAAAGACAAACGAAACCTCCCGGCGGGTCAGCACCACATTCACCGTCGCCATGCCCGCGATCTCCTCTGCCGAGGTCGCCCGCGCCACACTGACCGAATAAGGCTGATTCGCGAGATGAATGAGCGCTTCGGCTGGAACCACACCCGACCCCAGGTCCTCATACACGCAGCGAATCTGAACACGTGAGCCGTCTTCACCGGGGAAGGTGTCGAGCTCCACCAGCACCTGGTCGCCCTCGGAAGGCTCCCACTCAAACTCCCAGTCACCGCTGCTCTCCAGCACCCAGCCAAGTCCTGGTGTCACCACTGGAAACGCAGGAGGAGCAGGAACGGAGAATGTCATCGCGGGAAACTGTCCTTCCTCGCCAGCGATTCCCACTTCCACCACCCCGGTGTCCGCGAAGATGCCCGTCAAGAGATCGCAGGTGCCTCCGGGACATTCCTCGTCACTCGTGCAGAGGGCTCCGGGAACATCGCCTTCCAGACACAGGGAGTCCGCGTCGTGATCATAGGCGACTCCCCCCTGGTCCTCCCCAAAATCAAAGGGCTGAAAGAGAACATCCCGTTCCAATCCATTCCCCTCGAGGAAAATGTTCCCCACGGAAACACCTGTCGGTTCAGACAGATCGTCCCCCGCTTCCACCAGACGCACGCTGCACTGTGCATCCGCCCCAACCTGCGAATCAAAGGGAGGGACGAGACTGTCGACCGCTGCAAACTCCGCATTGAGCACGATTCCCTGTTGACCCGAGCCCGCCTGTACAAACTCTCCGATCACGATCATCCCGGAATGAGGCGTCCGGGGAATGACCGGCTCCTCGGGCGGCTCATCGGCAGGCGTCGCACACCCTGCCCCCAGAAAGAATGCCAGGAGCACAACCGACGCAGGATGACGCGATCTTCCCAGGCATAGAAAGCCCAGGAGAAGTCCCCAGACCCCCGAAAACAGAGGAGCTGTTGCTCCCGACTGACAACCACTTCCCGAGGAGGAACTGCCAGGAGAGTCGCTCCCCGTGTCCTCTTCCGATCCGTCAACCCCATCGTCCGACGCCACCCTGGTGTTGCCTGTCCCCAGGCCCAGCGTGAGCACAAGACTTTCCCAGATCTCCTCACAGATTGGATTCATCATCTCGTCACTCCCGCAATTCATCGTTGGTTGAATGTCGGCGACCACGTCAATTGACGCGGACCAGGTGCGCCCACCGTCCAGGGAGCGTCCCACAAGAAAGCTCTCCAGCAAATAGGGATTCGCGCAGAGATGTAGAGCCCCCCCTGCGCGTGAAAGACCCGTCGGGCCGATTCCCTGAAGTCCTGTCTCCCACACCACTCCACCATCGGAAGAAACGATCACACCGTTTTCAAGCGCGAGGACAAGGTCTCCACTCGGAGCCCAGGCGGCGTCAATGAACGCGTCTCCCTCGCAACATGCGAGTGCGCCTTCCTGAAATTCGATGCGCGTCAGGGAGCCGGTGGAATCCAGCCTCCACACTCCCCCATCCACATCCTTCTTCCAATGAATCAGACACGACGGATCCATTGGAGAACAGTCGAGAATCAGAGGCTGGCCCCCTTCTGAGACGGTCGGACCTCCCGGATCCGAAGCCGTCCACTCTCCACTTTCCCGGGTGCGCACCCACATGCGCAGGAGTCCGGTCTCCCCATGGAAGCCCACGATCATGAGATCGTGGGGTCCCGTCTCCATCGAGGAGATCCCGGTAAAGAACCATTCCAGGGAACCAAGCCCCTGAGCGACCCAGGTCGCGCCTTCGTCCGTGCTGGTGAACACATCATTGAGTTCCCCGCCAGAAGAGGTCACGAGATGTACGGCCCCGTCCACGGTTCGCGTGATCCCGCGGATGAACCACCGTTGACCTGCAGGGAGAATCTCCGCCTGCGCGCACCCGTTGTCCGTGATTCGATGAAGACCCTGTGCATCTCCGAGCAGAAATCCTCCCGGAATCGGAAGAAAACCATCCGGGTCCTCCTCCGCACCATAGAGTTCATCGCAATGCAATCGAGGGATGGACGTGCTCTCCTGGAGCTCGATCACTCCAAAATTGGTCAACACCATCGCGCCACCCTCGGGCCTCTCATGCACTTCCAACGCGATCGGAAACCCCCCATGAGCAGCGGCTGAACCGGCCACGAGAAGACAGAGGAAATGAACACACGCGCTGATCTGTTTCTTCAAGAACACTCCCCGGGAGGAAACACATCGGAACCCGACCGCGAATCAGTCTAGAGAGAGGCCAAACAGGGGTCAACCAAGGCGCTGGAGCCTCCTTGACACCCACCCCGGACGCCTCTAGAATCCGCCTCCGCTGCCAGGTATCCGACATCAAAGGGAATTTCGATGAACATGGCCTCGCGTTTCACACGCAACCTCATTGCCTTGATCCTGCTCCTCTGCGTCGGGCTTGCGCCCGCATTGGGCATGGCTGAAGAACCCCTGATCTACTACACCCTGCGAAGGGTGCAGATGGGCAACGCCACCGTCGACATTCTGATGCCGGCGACCGTCGATGCCCCCGGTGGAGATGCCCGAAGTCGAATGACAGCGGCCTTCGAGCAGGTCCGCGCGCTCCGACCCGCGATCTATGGAGAGGTCTCCCTCAACATCAGCAGTGACTTCGCACAATCCGGACGGACGGACATCCAGGTCCCCAGCAGACTGCGCCCCGAAGAAATCCGGGTCCTGATCAGCGAGTTCTACTACACGCTGAGTTCCCACGGCGCGAAGGACATCCGATTCTCAGCACTGGGCAACCGACCTGTCTCGCAATCCCAGGTTCCGCATCCCGCCATGGTCGCGGTGATCGATGCCGTGAAAGCGCTCCCGCCCGCACGCGTGAACAACGTCCTCGTCCTTGTCGGGGATGGGGCAGTGAGCGCGGAGGGGTTCTACCGACGACTCGAGGAAAAGGACCCTGCCCTGACGGAAGGTCTCCTCACGCGTCTCCAAAGCACTGAAGCGGCCACCCGTCTGGCGGTGGTTCAGGCCATTCCGCGACTCGCGATCGGTGATCTTGTCGCTGTGGCACTCCCGCTCCTGAAGGACTCCGCCGCCAGCGTGCGCGAAGCCGCCATCCAGGTCCTCGATGGCCAGAAGGGGGATCCCCGCGTCCAGACAGCCATGGAAGCGCTCGTGAAGAACGACCCGGAGAGCCGGGTCAAATCGGCCGCTGTGAAGATGCTTCTCGCCGCAGGTCGAACCGAGTTCTCGCTCTATGCCGAATTCGACAAGCTGCGATCCAGCGATCCCAATGCAGTCCGCTCCGCGGTGAACAAGCTCGGCGCAAGTGGCGACCCCACGGCGGCAATGGCGCTGATTGACGTCCTCAATCACAACCTGATGGAGCTTCGGGAAGAGGCGTTTCAAGCACTCGTGAAGATTGGGCATGGCCCCTCGCTCGAAAAGGCGATGACCGACGCCATGCTCTCGGATGACATCCGAACCAAAATCGCCAAGGCGATGACCGGACAGGCGGATCCCGCGTTTGTCGTGAAGGGGCTCTCCTTCCTCGTGATCTCCGGACAACCTCATGAAGCGGTTCGGGCCGCAGAAGGACTGGGGAAGCTGAAGAACCCCGCGGGACTTCCCGCCCTGATCGAATCGCTCAACACGCCGAATGAGGAAGTCCGAGGCGCATCCATCCGAGCCCTGGGAACACTGGGAATGGCAGAAGCCCTCCCTCACCTCGCCCCCCTGACGTCCCCTGGCCCCCGGATCTCACCGGAAGATGCGCGGGCAGCAACAGACGCCTCCGTGCAGATCCTGGCCACGCTGACGGCGGATCAGGTCATCACCTTCGCCAATGACCCCTCGGAATCTGTCCGTCGCCTCGCCCTGATGGCGCTCCCCGGATTCGCCGCAGAAGGCCGCAATCGAAAGGTCGTCGACGTCCTCATGGCCAAGATGAATGACACCGGCGACATCCGGCGTGCGGCAGCCTACGCGCTCGCACGCATCGAAGACGAACGGGTCGCACAGGATCTTCTCCGCTACAAAACCGTCGCCGACAGCGCGGTACGTGCCGAAGTCGCTCGGGCCATGGGATGGAGCCAAATCGCCGAAGCCGCTGCGACAGCCATCGAGATGATGGGAGATACCAAGAGTGACGTGAAGCTGGCCGCTGCCGAGGCCATTGAGCGACGCAAGGACCACGGCGCGCTCGATGTGCTCCTCCAATATCGAAACTACGGGAAAATCGAAGTCAAGCGGGCGGTGATGAAAGCGATCCTCGCCGTGTCCCAGCCCACGGATGATGCGCGACTCCTCCCCGTGTACTCGGAATCGCTGTACGTCTTCGATGAGGACGTCAAGCTCACGGCCATCGCGGGTCTGCGAAACATTCGGGACCCTCTGGCCATCTCCAATCTGAGCGCCGTCATCCTCGACCCCAGCGACAAGGTTCAAGAGGCTGCCGTTCGGGCCCTCGGATTCAAGAAGGACCCCAATACCACGGAGTCCATCTCCACCTCCCTTCATGGCGCCGAGTCCAAGGTCGTCAAACATGCGGCACTGGACGCGATCATCGAATCCGGTCAGGACTTCAACCGCCAGCTCAATGAGTTCTGGAATACCGAAGCCGATCCCGAGTTGAAGACCCGCGCCGAGCAAATCATGAAGAAATAGGGTCTGCCACGAACGACCCGTCGGGAACCCCGTGCACTCGAATCCCATCTCCACTCCTCGCGCACGCTCCCGCGTACGAGAGGGTGTCATCGCATGTCTTCTTGCCGTGGGCACGCTCTCCCTTCTGTTCGCGACGCCGGACATCGGATTCTCCCGGGACGAGGGCTTCTACTTTCAATTCTCTGCGCAATATCAGGACTGGTTCGTCGAACTGGAAGACGGCCTTTCCCAGGGCTCGCTGAACGCGACGAGCCGCGATGCCGTGGAAAAGACCTGGCGCCACAACGCAGAACACCCTCCTCTCGCCAAGATCCTCTTTGGATTCTCCTGGCGTCATCTCGCTGAAAAGAGAAGGCCTGTGGATCAATGGCGGCAGAAGGAGGAGCAGGTCCTCTTTCGGGTTCATGATCTCTCCCGCGCAGATGGATTTCACATCGGCACGGAGATCGCGCTGCTGAAACCACTCCACACCGCATCTTCGAACCACGCCCAGGAGCGCATCCTCGCCCACGCTCGCATTGTCCGTTCCGACTCTGGGAGCGCGCAGGCGGTCATCGAAGGGTCCACCCCCCTGGACGAGGTGAACCGGATCTGTGGATCCGCGGGCGAGGAGAGCCCCCTCCGAATCACAGGATGCGAAGCCGTCACGATGAACGACCTGGGCGGCTTGAGCGAATCCACCGCCATGCGATTGCCCGCCATGATCCTCACAGGGCTTCTCGTCGCGACAATCCACCTCTTTGGTGTCGCGATTGGACTGCATTGGGGCGGACTCTTCGCAGCTCTGGCCTTCCTCTTCGCGCCCCGTCATTTCTTCCACGCACACCTCGCATGCTTTGATCTCGCCATCACCGCCTTCGTCTTCTGGACGGTCGCTGCCTTCTGGTTGTCCCTTCGCGGAAGTCGCAGATGGACG
>Ga0302135_10002520_pt1 | contig 10951 bp, 11 predicted proteins | sample CBN3_surface_MG_FD_203119 | JGI IMG/M metagenome (GOLD analysis project Ga0302135, IMG submission 203119) | Marine microbial communities from Western Arctic Ocean, Canada - CBN3_32.1 | ecosystem: Environmental > Aquatic > Marine > Oceanic | place: Canada: Western Arctic Ocean | collected... | reverse complement strand
GCGACATTTTGACAGAAGTTGACGACCTCGGCATTGCGACCATAACGCTTAATCGACCGGAAAAACGAAATGCGGTGAAGGTAGCGATGTGGGCGGAGCTTGGACGATTGTTTCGTGAATTCGGGGATGACCCGACTATTAGGGTCATCATCCTGACTGGCGCTGGTGGATATTTCAGTGCGGGTGCGGACATCAGCGAATTCAGTACCAACGACAGTGAAGAGTCTACCAGCGTGACATCCGAGGACGTAGGTGATGTTTGTACGCGTTCAATTTTGGATGCTCCGAAACCGACGATCGCAGCCATAGAGGGTTTTTGTGTTGGCGGTGGGCTCGGGCTCGCCGTTTCGTGTGATTTCCGAGTCGCTAAACGTGGCGCCCGGTTTGGTATACCAGCGGCACGATTAGGGATTGTCTACGGTTGGCTGGATACGCAGGCATTGATGGACGTTGTTGGAGTCGCTGGTGCAAAACGCATTTTGTTTACCGCCCAGCAGTTTGATAGCGAGGCGGCGCACAGGTTGGGTTTGATCGACGAGCTCACAGACCAGGACGCGCTTGCTGCGGCTCGCGAGCTTGCACAAACCATCGCCCGCAACGCGCCGCTATCTGTGGGGGGCGCGAAGCAAATTGTGCGGGGATTGGCGGCTGGTGACCCACGGGTTCGAGTGCTCTCCTCAGAGCTTGGTGATCAGGCGATGGCCAGTGACGACTATAAGGAAGGGGTTCGGGCTTTCGGTGAGAAACGTGTTGCAAAATTCACCGGGCACTAACAGAAGTCACTCTCGGTGTGCCAACCGATAAAGTTAAATTGTGGGTTGGCGCTGCCACTCGGACTTGAGCCAACGACGCTAGGCTGAATGGGTGGGCTCGGATAAACCGTTGAGTAAAATGTCCCTCAATCAGTAATGAATGATGACTAGTCAACGACATCTCGTGGAAGGTGCTTTTTTTTCAAATGGTCGTCGAATCGTCAACAATCGACTTATTCGTGTTTCTGAGAGAGCACACTCCAACGTCAACATGCGCACCCGAGATTCATAATCGGGCTGTCGGAGAGCGGGCGCATGAAGATCTCCGCATGTTGAACCGGATTGATTGTTACCGTAATAATTATTGGTTGACGAGTTTGTTGCACAATGTCGACCACGGCGTACAAAAGGGTGGGTTGGAGGCGGCGTTCGCACACGTTGAAACCGAGTACACCGTGTTAGTGTTTGCGAACTCATAGTGTTCCATTTTTTAGCTTCAAATGTCCTAACACCACACAAGTCGCTTACTCAGTCGATTCAAAACATTTCAAAAAAGACTTGCGGTGTTACGCTCGGCAAGTACACGCCTTTGCATAAGGGCATCAACTCGCCATCAAAACCGCTCTCGCCGAAGTGGACGAACTCGTTGTGCTTATCTACGACTCACCAGAAGTCACCGACATTCTGCTGCGAGTTCACGCTAACTGGCTCAAGTCTCTGTACCCTGTCGTCAATTTCGGCAACACCTAGCCTTTGCTCATGACAAAATGCCCAAGCAACATGTTTTGCGAACGGAATGCAGCCTGACAGGACTTCAAATAGTAGATCGGCATGCGAAAGACCTTCGCACCGGATATTTTCGCATTTCGATTCCTGATTAGTTCGTAACGATCTCTGGAATTCAGCTCCCACTCAGCAAGCGAGCGACGGTAGTCCAGCCCGAAGTTGTGGAAGTCTTCCAAATCGAATAATCCTTTTGTTGAGGTCGAAACTTGTTCGGTCGTTGGTAGTTCGCCGTTTGGGAAATTGTACTTCTCCAACCAAAGGGGGGACGAACAGGTGTCGCCACCGAACGTGTGCAACAACCAGATCCCTTTTTTTCGGCTTGGTTGTGTTGCACCTTGTTCACCAATAGAGTCTCAACTGACCCTACGCCGACTTGCCAGCGTGAACTATCGCCGACTCATCATTGTTGTCAATCCCGCGAGCGGTTCGCGTCAAGCTAGCCGTGTTGTGATGGAGGCCAAACCGCAACTTGAAAGCGGTGATACGAAAGTCGTGATCCGTGAAACCCGCTCTCGGGGCGATGCGATGGAGATTGCACGTGGTGTTGAGCCTGGCCATAACGATGTCTTTGTTGCGGTTGGTGGTGATGGCACAGTGCATGAAGTCATTAATGGCGTGATGCTGCGTGAGGATGGCAGACGCCCGCCTATCGGTGTTGTCCCCGCCGGTACCGGAAATTCTGTTGCACAAGATCTGGATGTGCGCAGCACCGGTGACGCAGTTGCTCGGATCGCGTGCGGCAAGACTGTAGAGTTGGATCTCATGCGTCTAGGTATCGGCGAACGTGACTTATGCGCTTTTAATATTGTGGGGTGGGGGTTGACGGCGCTCGCGCGAGCAACGGCGGAACGCCTGCGCTGGTTAGGTGCTTGGCGCTGTAGGCTCGCCAGCGTCGTTGAGATCCGTCGCCAGCGCTACCTGCCTGTGCGCGTGGTTGTCGACGGTCAAGTTCTTTGCGGACAGTTACCGTTTGTGCTCTCGAGCAACACGCAACACACTGCTAGGGGTTTAAAAATTGCCCCTGCCGCTCGGTTCGACGACGGGTTGGTCGATTTTCTCGTCGTGAAACCCGCCAGCCGTTATGCTCTGCTTCGGTTGTTGCGCAGCATCGGTTCGGGGAATCACGTCAGTAGCCCATTGGTGCAGCAGTATCGGTGTCGTGAGTTCTTGATTGAATCGGGCGAGGCGGCTTTGTTAAACGTTGATGGAGAACTGATTCGAACAACTAGAGTGGAGGCAATCGTCAGAGCTGCCGCGTTGCGTCTTATCGCATGATTAGCTTGCGCTCAACGAATCTTCAATAGATGGACCACCCCGACATCCTACACGGCGTGTGTGCCGATGAGACGCTTACGCCAGAGCGATGTTTTATCACGGAGCTTTGGAATCATGCTGATGATACAGCCGCATCGGTGGCGCAGGCACGCGTTGAGCCAGGCGTCCTGACACAACGACATCGACTCGATGTTGACGAACGTTACGTCATCACGAAGGGGTGCGGACGCGTCCAACTCGAAGGACTGGACCCGCAAATCGTTGTGGCTGGTGATGTCGTGCTTATTCCAGCTCATTGCGCACAACAGATTGAGAATATTGGTCGAGAGGACCTGGTGTTTCTGTGTGTTTGCACACCGCGATTCGAACTGTCGTGTTATCACCCGGCGGACGACTCGTGACGCGCGCTGGCGGCACCATACCGCGGGTCGACGAGTTGTTCGACTTCAAGACAGCGTCCGTCGTCGTTACCGGTTCTTCTCGCGGAATCGGCGCAGCTATCGCTCGGCGGTTTGCGGAGGCTGGCGCCAAAATAGTTATCAACTGTCGCGATAGCTTGTCGAGCGCGGAGCAAGTCGTCGGCGAGATGGAGCGTGCTGGTGCAAAGGCCATTGCCGTACGCGCCGATGTTTCGACTACATCAGGTGTTAAGCAGGTTCTCGATGCGGCGTTGGCCGCCTATGGTCGCGTTACCATTTGGGTCAACAACGCCGGTGTGTATCCAAACAGCACGCTTGTCGCGATGTCTGAAGCCGAGTGGCGTGAGGTGGTGGATTCATCGCTCAGCAGTGTCCACTTTTCTACGCAGGCTGTGGCCCCTGCCATGCGTGATTGTGGCGGTGGTGTCATTATCAACATAGCGAGCGTGGAGGCTTTGCAACCCGGTCAGTCGCATGCCCACTATGATGCGGCGAAGGCGGCCGTCATCATGCATACGCGCACATCTGCCCAGGAGCTGGGCGTGCACGGGATTCGGGTAAATTGCGTATCGCCAGGGCTCATTTGGAGAGAAGGTCTCGACGAGACCTGGCCTGTCGGCGTGAAACGTTTCTGCGAGGCAGCGCCGCTCGGCTGTTTGGGTGAACCGAGCGACGTCGCTGATGCCTGTTTATTCCTTGCCTCGCCGGCTGCGCGTTGGATAACCGGCACAAATCTTGTCGTCGATGGCGGTGTGCTTACGCGACCGGTCTTCTGAGTTGATACGGCGCCGAATGAGCCGATCTACGGCTGCGTTGGTATCTCGCGTGGAGTGGGCTTCTTCAAAAATAAATTGGTTAGTTCGTACGCTATTGTGGCTGCCGCCAAGGAGGTGATCTCCGCATGGTCGTAGGCGGGTGCAACTTCAACGATGTCGGCGGAGACTAGGTCGAGTCCAGCTAATCCACGTAGCACGTTGACCATTTCGCGGCTTGTCATGCCGGCAATTTCTGGGGTGCCGGTGCCCGGCGCGTGCGCCGGATCTAGAACGTCAATATCAATTGACAAGTAGAGCGGGTTGTCGCCGACACGCTCACGGATACGGGCTACGATTCGGTCGATTCCCTCGGTTTGGAACTCATCGCAATGGATGACCTTGAAGCCGAGTTCCGCGTCGTTCTTTAAGTCGTCGCGACTGTACAAAGGGCCTCGAATGCCGACATGCATGGACGCGTGGTCGAGAAACAAGCCTTCTTCGGCTGCGCGGCGAAACGGCGTTCCATGGGTGAACGGGGCACCGAAATATGTATCCCAGGTGTCCAGGTGCGCGTCGAAATGCACCAATGCGACGGGGCCGACGTGATGGTTTACGGCACGCAACAAAGGCACTGCTATCGTGTGGTCGCCACCTAGACTGACAATACCCCTAACATTGGACAGCAGATCAGTGGCTGTCGCTTGTATTTGCCCGATGGCCTCTTCGATGTTGTAAGGGTTACAAGCAACGTCCCCGGCGTCAGCAACTTGTTGTTCGGCAAACGGCTCGGTTTCGTGCACCGGGTGAAAGTTAGTGCGTAAGTGTCTCGAGGCTTGCCGGATGCTCATTGGCCCGAACCGCGCGCCGGGTCGATAGCTGGTGCCGGAGTCAAATGGGATGCCAAGAATGGCAATATCGCAGCGCGGTACATCGCGCAATTCCGGTAGACGGGCGAACGTAGAAGGGCCAGCGTAACGAGGCACGATAGTGCCACTTATCGGTCCAATTGGTTTGAACTCATCGGTGCTCATGGGTGTATCCTTTTTACAATGCGCCTAGCTTACGTGAGCGTGGCGTTTGAAACATAGGGGAAATCCTGACTGCTCGACGGTTAAACTTGTCGAGTGCCCTTTTTCAACTCACCGATCAGGGCCGTGCGATTTCGCCTGCGCTCGGGGGTTGGGCGAGCGACGCCGATGTGGCGCCACAGTGCTTCTCGAATATCGTCGGGCAAAACGTTTTCTAGATACTCAAGCGCCGTACCGCGTAAATTTCGATCCTCGCTGTGAATAGCTTGCAGCGCTAGCCTTAGAGCCTCCGCGTCGAGGCTCAAGCTGAGCACGGTGAATACATGCTCTAGCGAGCGGTTGACCTTCTCAATGCCAATGTTGGTATCGCGCGATACATCGACTGGTAGCGTGGTATCAATCGTCAGCACCCGGCTTGACCAAACTTCCGGTGCTACGTCGACTTCGACGCGAACAGCTTCCAACACGGCGTTGCTGGCTATTTCAAGACTGCTACTGCGCGTTTGCATGCGCGCTAGCGTTCTTGCACACGCGTACCGCACATTGAATTCGCTGTCGTTCAGCCCGACCAGTAGTGCGTTTATTGCGCGCGGGTTGTGGCAAACCTCCAGCTCGTCCACTGTTGTAGAGGAGCTGGTGGCAGCGTTTGACGGTGGTGTCAGCACGAAGAGCAGGAATAGTGAAAGCAACAGGCAGCGCATACGGTGACTCAAAACTAAAGTGCGGAGTATGCAGCGATTATCACACTATTTGACGGCCCTGGAACGAAATTCGGGGGTTCTTACGGTCTTGCGATCGTCTAGGTCTCGCTATTTGTCAGCAATCCGACCACGGCCGTTATCAGCGTTTGTCGGAAACTATTGCTCACCGATCATATAACCACTCTAGCAGGGCATTTTGAATTTCGGTTCCCGTACCAATTTGTACGCCAGGATAATTATGCAAACTGACGACAACCAGGGTTCGCCCATCTTTGGTCAGCAGATAGCCGCCCATGGAGCGCACATCGTCGATGGTTCCGGTTTTTAGATGTATGCGTCGCGCTAATGGTTTGTTCTTAAACCGTTTGCGCAATGTTCCATCGACCGCTGACAACGGCAGTGAAGAGACGAATTCCGGCATCAAGGGGCTCTCGTAAGCCGTCATCAAGAGCCTGCCCAGGCTACGTGCGCAGATGCGCGTGTGCCGGGATAAACCTGCCCCGTTATCGACAAACAGTTCGGGGAAATCCAAACCAAATCGCGTGAGCCACTGCCCAATCGCATCACGTCCTTTACGATACGTAGCCGGTGGTTTGAAGCGCTCTGCGCCTAATGTCAGCAGCACCTGTCGGGACATCACGTTGTTACTGAATTTATTGATGGTTCGAATGATCTCCGAGACAGGCGGAGATTTGTAGGTGTGCAGGAGACGTGCGTGATCGGGCGTGGCTCCCTCACCAGAGCGCCCGCCAATGCTGCCGCCGAGACTCAACCACATTGCGTCGAAGCTACCCAATACGTGGTCGGTGTTGTCGCTAACAGCGCGAGTGAGTGCGTAACGTCCACATGTCGATGGATAACTGCCAGAGAACTTGACGTGCCCCGTGTTTTTTCGGTTGACTACCGTGAACCTGAGGTCCTTCGGCCCGTTCGTGCATTTTCCGCGTGTCAGTTTTACTTCATTGTCGATGATGAGCGAGCTCGAGGGTGGGTCGGTAGCGATGTCGACACGCTTTCGAGTCGGGTCGGGGGTGAGCCAGAAACGCGTCGCACCAAAATTCACCAAGGTCGCTTGTGGTTGCACGTTGTAGGGCCGTGAAGGGCGGCCGTCGAATTCGCCGGGGTCGGTCGCAGGAATGTCGAAGTAACTGTTGTCGACGATGACATTGCCTGTGATGTGTTGTAGCCCCGATTGCCTGATTTCGAGGAGGAACTTCCAGAAGCGCTCCGTCACGAGAAATGGATCGCCACCGCCACGGATATAGAGATCTCCGGTGAGTTGGCCTCCGTTCAATGGTCCCGTGATGAGCGCTGTCGTGCGCCAGGTGTAGGCGGGACCGAGGGAGTCGAGGGCAACGAGGGTCGTGAGTAGCTTGATCGCGGACGCCGGGTTACGTGGTACATCCGCAGCGACACTCAGTAGAGGTTTGCTGACGGTCACATCTTGGACATACACGCTAAGACTTTGCTCGGGGATTTTGTGCTTCGCCAACAGCAGTTGAACAGGGTAGGGAAGCGTCCCTGAGTCGAGCTCGGCGCCTACCGCCGACTGTGCAGCGCTCGCCACGGTGACGACGATAAAAAGCATGCTCGCAATGCGAACAATGAACTTGTAATGCGACAAATCTCCCCCACTACTTTGTGCACGGCAAAACAACCCAACCTAAGCATAGCCGTTACACTGTAGTCGACCACGTAGGATGCTACCCGGCACAAAAAGTGACAAATCAAACAGCTAGGGAATCGCAAATATCATGGAGCTGACGGCAGCACCTGAAGATGTTGGACTTTGTTCGAGGCGGTTAGCTCGAATCGAGCCGTGGATGCGTGGCTATGTAGACTCCGGCAGGTTGCCGAATGCCATGACTGTGGTCACCCGGCAAGGCGAGGTCGTCTATGCGTCATGTTACGGAGCGGCTGATGTCGAGTCTGCGACGCCAATTACGCAAGACAGCATCTACCGCATCTATTCGATGACCAAACCGATTACATCGGTGGCCGTAATGATGCTCTACGAAGAAGGTCATTTTCAGTTGGATGATCCCGTCAGTCGGTATCTGCCCGAACTCGATCATCTTCGCGTTTTTTCTGCGCGTGATTGCAACGGCGTACGCACAACACCAGTACTTGAACCAATCACCATAAAACACCTACTGACTCATACGGCGGGTTTCACTTACAGCTTTGGGGAGCCCGCACCGGTAGCGCAACTCTATCGCAGTGAACGTCTGGATTTTGGTCCAAGAGCGGGTTCACTCGCGGAGGTCGTAGCGCGCCTCGCTGAAGTGCCGCTGGTCCATCAGCCCGGTGAGCGTTGGCACTATGGTGTCGCCACAGACGTGCTTGGGTATCTTGTCGAATGTGTTTCGGGGCAAAGGTTCGATGAGTTTTTGCGTTCACGAATCTTACAACCGCTGGCGATGTTCGATACGTCCTTCGAGCTTGCCGATGACAATGTGCATCGGATGACGTCGCTCTATACCACTGACGATGTCACGGGCGGCCTGCGTAAAGTGGACGACGCGCGAGACAGTCGTTACCACGCAGGTGTGACGACGTTCTCCGGTGGCGGCGGTTTGCTCTCGACCGCGTATGACTACCACCGGTTTACGCAGATGCTTCTGAACCAAGGGGTGCTCGACGACGTACGCTTGCTTGGTCGCAAGACAGTGCAGTTCATGACGTGTAATCACCTGCCGGGCGACCTCGCGCAAATGGGGCAGCCCTCGTTCAATGAAACCAGCTTCGACGGTATTGGTTTCGGCCTGGGATTTGCTGTGACACTGGATCCAGCGCACGCTGGTGTGGTGGGTTCGGCTGGAGAATATGCCTGGGGTGGTATGGCGAGCACTGCGTTCTGGGTTGACCCGTTGGAGGAAATGACGGTGATGTTTTTTACACAACTGACGCCATCAAGTAGCTACCCGATTCGCCGCGAATTGCGTGTCCTGACTTATCAGGCATTAACGAAGTAGTGTCGCTCGATTTGTTAACTATTCCTGGTGTTGGTGGTTCGATTGGCATGATGGCGTGCCCCGGGCAAGCTTCTCCGCGCATTGGCGCAGCATCTATGCACCAATGCATCCTCGAGGATCTAAGTGAGGTACGAAGCTGCGGTGCAGTGGGGGTTGTGAGCTTGCTGGGAACACAGGAGATGCGTGCACTCAACGTCGGTCAGTTACCGAGCTTACTGGACAAGACTGGTCTCTGGTGGCGTCATCTACCCATTCGCGATCGAGATGTGCCGAGCCGTGAGTTTGAACAATGTTGGCTCACCGAAGGGCGCTGGATTCGTGCTCAATTTCGTGACGGTAAGTGTGTGGTACTACATTGCCACGCGGGTCTTGGCCGAACGGGGATGATTGCTGCGCGATTGCTGGTTGAGTTTGGGGTGAGCCACCAACAAGCGATTGAATTGGTTCGTGCCGCTCGCCCGGGAACGATCGAAACGTCGTCGCAGGAAGAATTTGTTCGCCGCCTACCACGGGGTGAGCCGCTCGCGCCGGGTTAGTGTGCCTGGTCGTAGCGTACGACGTATTTGCCGTTTTCCAGACCCGTAAAGACGTCTTCTATCTGCGGGTGTGTGATGGGGTTGCCTGTATCGTCATCAAGCAGATTTTGTTCGGATACATAGGCAATGTACGGACCCTCGTCGTTTTCTGCGAATAGATGGTAGTACGGCTGATCTTTGCGTGGCCGGAGCTGTTCAGGAATCGATAACCACCACTCGTCGGTATTGGAAAATACGGCGTCGACGTCAAAGATGACGCCGCGAAAAGGGTAGACGCGGTGACGTACGATTTGGCCAAGGTGGAATTTGGCCGTGTGCAGGCCTTCTAGGGTAGCCACTGGACTAATCATCATGTCGACATTCTACCCGAAAAATCGCAATGCGCTGAGACGATCGTCACACAACCCAGGAGTGCGGATATCGTGGACTTAATCCGCCACCGGCACGGTGTAGTTGAGTCCGAGGCGGCCACCATCAATGTATACCACTTGACCTGTAACGTAACTCGAATCGTCGCTCGCGAGAAATAGTGCCACTTTTGCGACTTCATCGGGTTCACCCAAGCGCCCCATGGGCGTACGCGATAACACTTTTTTGCGAGCGCTCTCATCAACCAGAACCTTAGTGACCATCTCGGTCGAGATGGATCCAGGGCCGATCGCGTTAACCCGAATTCCGTGCTCGACGAGTTCCAATGACATGGCCTTAGTAAGTTGATTTACGCCACCTTTGCTCGTTACGTACGGCGCAATTTTTGGTATCGCCATGATGCCGTTGACAGATGACATGTTAACAATCGTGCCGCCATCGCCCTGTTTTACCATCTGGCGGGCGGCGAGCTGTCCGGTCAAGAACACGCCTTTCAGATTGGTTTGCAGGACGCGGTCAAAATCTTCTTCTTCCAAATCGAGAAAGCCAGTCACGTGCACAATGCCGGCATTGGCAATGACACAATCGAGTCGCCCCCAATGGGCTACGGTTGCGTCGACGAGTGCTTGCACATCAGATTTGACCGAGACGTCGCAATACGCGAACTCCGCTTGATAGCCTTTTGCCTTGAGCCGTTGCGCTTCCGCTTCGCCTTTGACGTCGTTGATGTCCGACAGGATGACTTTGGCGCCCTCCGCGCAGAAACGTTCAGCGCAGGCAAGGCCTATCCCAGTGGCGGCGCCGGTTATGACTGTAACTTTATCCTTGAGTCGCATTGACTGGGTCGATCTCGGGTTGGCTGGCTCGGCATGGTATCGCGAAAAACTCTCAATCACGAACGCTAGGCCAAACTTTCCACTGCGTCCTTTGCAGCCCGGATACCCGACAGGTATGCACCGTGAGCGGTTGCCCAAGATGCCTCCGAAGTCGCTTCACCGGCAAAGAAGAGCCGGTCGTCCAGTGCAACACGTAAGAGCTTGCGCTGCGAATGTTGCCCCGGCAAAGCCGCGGAATACGCGCCTTTGATCCAACGATCTCCACCCCAGGCCGTGACTTTGTGTTTGACGAGGTGGTTTTTGACGTTGTTGCCTAGAACTTTCGCCAGACACTCCAGTACGTAGTCCACCGAAGCGTCTTCGCCGGCGCGCTCCAGCCATGTCGCAAAACGTCCACCGGTCACGCCGATGACTTGGTTGAATCCAAACGGATGGATTAACAAAGATAAGTTGTCACCGCCCGATTCGGCATACGTAAAGCCGCCTTTTGGAACGTCACCAAACGGATCGCCCTCGAAT
>Ga0302135_10002518_pt1 | contig 10955 bp, 9 predicted proteins | sample CBN3_surface_MG_FD_203119 | JGI IMG/M metagenome (GOLD analysis project Ga0302135, IMG submission 203119) | Marine microbial communities from Western Arctic Ocean, Canada - CBN3_32.1 | ecosystem: Environmental > Aquatic > Marine > Oceanic | place: Canada: Western Arctic Ocean | collected 2017-09-15 | reverse complement strand
AACACCATAACGTTTCTGAGCCATCTGAAATAATCCTTTCCGGGCTTTGCCCGGGATGGATTCTCTCATAATCACTGGTACTATTCACGGGGGTAAGGTCACTCGCAGTCCGCTGACCACCCACACCCTCCAGCGTCGAACGTAGTCGGCAATGCGGACTGAACCCGCACCCTGCTCATAAAGCCGCGTCACACGTTCGACAAACCGCTCCAACGTCTTCTTCGCCACCCCGGCGATACCCGACGTGGTGATCGCGTAGCCGAGAAACTCAAATCCACGGCTGATTCTCCCGACGAACCCTCGTCTTGTCGGGATGCTGCTCGACCTTCAACTCGTCCAGCGTCTCGTTGACGATCCGAACGGCCAGGTGTCGACCGAGTGAGCAGCGGGCCTTCACTTGAGAGTTCTCGCCCGACGCACGCCAAGAATCGTCGAAATCGCGTTGAACGTAGCGGTCACGAAACATGGGGGACTTAACAGCAAGTCTGCGGGCTGTTTTTTCGTCGCAAGATCGTCATGCGCGGAGCGTTTTGACACGATTCAACTGCCGACACCGGCAGGATTTGCCGCTACCAACCGGGACCGTGAACATCACGTTGACACCGTTTCAGAGCACCGGTAAATTCCATCGCCCGCTGTGAGTTCCCTGTCATGGGTTCCCAGCGATGGGGTTGCGTCGGTTCGGAGAACCGACGCGTTGATGAAATGCTCGAAATGCGTTGTCACGGAGGACACGGCTCGTGCGGAGACGTTGGTTGATGATTTCGATAGTCACCCTAACCGGAATCGGTGCAGCAGGCTGTTACCGCTCGGCGGCGTTGCCGTCCGATGCGGGTATCGGCGGGCCGAGCTTTCGCGCTCCGGGTGTGACGCGCATTCCGCAACGGTTTCCTCGTCGGATGGGGATTCCCACGCCCGTCGTCCCGGCACAGAAACTGGTTGGCAACCCCTGGAAGCCGAAAGTCGACGAACGCGACTGGCAGTATATCATGCTCCATCACACCGCCTCCTCCACCGGCAGCGTTGAGAGCATTCACGAAGCGCATATCGCTCGCAAAGATTCCAAGGGAAATCCCTGGAAGGGCATCGGCTACCACTTCGTGATCGGTAACGGAAAAGGCATGGGCGACGGAGCCATCGAGCCGACCTTCCGCTGGCGAGAACAAATGCACGGCGCACATGCCGGGGTCAATAAATACAACCAGAAGGGCATCGGCATCGTGCTGGTCGGCAACTTTGAAGACAGCACTCCTTCGCCCGCCCAACTGGCAGCCGTCAAGAAACTCGTCGGCGTGTTGAAGGCCGACTACGGTATTGGTTCCGAACAGATCATCGCTCATAAAGATGTCAAAGCGACAGCCTGCCCCGGCCGGATGTTTCCGTTGGCGGAAATCAGCCGGTCGATCGACGCAACAATGATGGGTCACCACGAACACAATTCCGCCCCAGTGCAGTCTGCCTCAGCAGAACTCGCACCGGTGGAATTCGCCGCATTTGAAAAGGACGTCCAGCCATGACGGACCGCTTCCACAACCCGTTCCAACTCGACGACGACCAGGAACCGGAAACGGAACTCACTGAAGAGAAGGTGTTCGCTTTCATCCGCGAGATGATCATCTTGCAGGAGAACGAAGCGGACGTCGAAGAGACAACCACCGAAATCACGCACTCGCCGGGCGGGCGGGCGATTTCGATCTTCGCTCCCGAATCTTACGAAGAAAACTACGCCTACCCGCTGGTGATCTGGCTCCACGGACACGGCGGAAGCGAGCAGGACATCGACGACATGATGGCCGGCATCAGCACCCAGAATTACCTGGGGCTTTCCTTCCGCGGCAACCGCACACTCGCGTCCGGGTACACCGGCGAATTCTCCTGGTCGAACAACGAAGAAGCCTTCACCGAGTTCCGCGACGACCTGTTCGAGACGGTCCGCGTACTTCGCGAGAGCTATCACGTCCACAGCGAACGCATCTTCCTGGCGGGTGTCGACGCCGGAGCCGACTTGGCGTTGCGACTGTTGTTGGATCGCCCGGAATGGTTCGCCGGTGCCTTTTCGATCGGCGGATCGCTGCCACAAAACGATCAACCGTTGGCCCGCTACCGCGACTTGCAGGGCAAACAAGTGCTGCTCGCCAGTGGTTCACAAGACGGCCTGACCCCCGTACTCCGCATGGCCAGCACGGGCCGCTTGCTGCACACCGCCGGCATGAACATCTCCTCGCGCGTCTTCGACGCAGGCCAGGAACCAACACCCGAAATGCTGTCCCTCGCCAACGAATGGGTCATGGGCGGCATCTGCACGGCGGTTTGAAACATTGCAGGGGGGCCGGTTCCACACAGAAGAACATCAACAATGTTCTTCGGGACAATTGGCCATATGTCGAGCTTGCGATTTCGCTTCCTGCTCACACTGCTGTTCGTCACCTGGGCCGACGTGCTCTTGTACGGCCATGCGTTCGGCTGCAACATTACACTGCTGGCGTTGCCGTTGGGATGCGTGGTGGCGTTCGTTTTCCGAGATCGGATCGGTCGCGAGAAACCGCTGGCTGCGTTGTGGTTGCTGTTGGCCGTCGGTGCGAGTGTGGAATCATCGCTGATCGGTCGCGGGCTGCTGGTGCTGCTCGGCTGGACGATGCTTGCACGCATACGACTTTCCATCGGCACGTCGTTTCTCGATGGCCTGATTCGCGGCACGGCCGGCGGAGTGCGAAGCCTGTCGCGCGGCCCATCCGATGCGCGGCGTTACTTACTCTTTGTGGCCAGCCAAAACGGTTTTGGTCTCCCGCCGCTGTGGGTGTTTGCCCTGCCAATTCTGTTGGTGAGCGTTTTTGCGGTGCTCATCATTCCGGCCAACCTCGTGCTGGCGCAATGGACGATGAGCGGTTTCGATCACTTGGGTGAGTTGCTAACCCATGTCTCGTTCGGCCGGCTTTTCTTCTGGGTCTTCACAGCCCTCGCGGTGTACGGTCTGTTCCGCTTTCGAGTCGGACGACGCCTCACACGGGAACGGCCCGCCGCGCCGGTCTTCACCGAAGATGAAGTACGCAACCAACACCTATTAAAGGCCTGCCTGCTGACGTTTTCCGGATTGAACTTGCTGTACCTGCTCTCGAACACCGTCGATGCGTTCTTCCTCTGGTTCGGTTTTGAACTTCCAGATGGAATGACCTACGCCGACTTTGCCCATCAAGGGTCTTACTGCTTGATGGTCGCTGCGGTGTTGTCGGCCGTGACGGTCACCTTTTTCCTGCCCAGCGGTTCTCGGGCGTTGAAGCATGGGAAGGCCCGTCTGCTGGCCTATGCATTCGTGGTGCAGAACCTGATCGTGCTGGCCGCCGCCACGCGACGTTTGGAACTCTACATGGAAGGTTTCGGGTTAACACGTTTTCGGCTGGCCGCCGTGTTGTGGATGCTGCTGGTCGGCGTGGGCTTCCTCCTCATCCTCGCGCGAATTCGCGGCAGTCGGCCGATTGAATTCCTGTTCCGCACGAACGCCGTCAGTGCGCTCGTGCTGTTGTCCGTCGTCGCCTTGTGGAACACCGACGGCTTCATCGCCGACTGGAACGTGGACCGTTACGAATCCGGTCAGCAGGAAGTCGTCGATGTCGGATACCTGGGTCGCCTCGAAGCCGGAGCGTTTCCGGCTCTCGTGCGGTTAGGACAAATCGCACAAAAGCGTGACGATCGGCAAACACACGACCGAGTGACCGCCACGCTACGTCGACGCGCCATCGAAGAACGCCGCTTGCTCGATGTGTGGCAGTCTTGGACCTATCGCCGTTCACACTCCCTGGGCGTCGCGGAGTCGTTCTTGCGATAGCCGACCTCCGACGGGTGTCGTCAAGAACGATTGTGAATCTGGGGCGATCGGGAAAAAACACGAAGCCTCTAAGACACGAAGAGTCTCAGAGAATGTACGGCAGAGAGCCGGTGCAATTCGAGAAACGAAGACTGGGTCGCGGATGAACGCAGATTTTCACGGAGACAATACAGACCTTCATCTGTGATGATCCGCGTACGAAGTCAGCGTGCCGATAGGCCTGCGGCCAATTCTTTGTGTCTTGGGGTCTTAGTGGTTTGATTCATCGAACAACGAGGTTGACCGTAATCGTTGACGACGCCCGATGTCGTCCCGGAAGTCTTCATCGTTGGCAATCGCATGGGCCGTGCGGTACTCTGATGGGTCACCGTTCTTACCCGCGATCCGCCGCACTGCGTCTTGCGATGGGTCGCCCGATTCCAGACTGTGATTGCCGACCCTCATGCTCGAATCTGAAATCTCCTTTGCCGTTTCGCAGCCCGTGATCTCTTGCGACGACGACGCGAGTTTCCTGGGCAGCTTGTCGTTTTCTCCGCAGGCACCGGGCAAGCTGGAGCAGGCCGCGCGCGCGGGAGATGTCGAGGCGTTTTGCCGGCGGCTGTCACGTCATGCCGCTGGGCTGGCAGGTGTCGACTCCACCGCAGCAGCGCACGTGCTGTGGTCGCGGAATTCGTTTGAGGAAACCGACCGCGCCGCGCGATTGGCCGACTTGCTCGACGAATGCGTGAAAACCAACGGCAAGAGCGGGCGACGACAACGCGATATCGTATCGCGTCTGGAAGCCTGGCTGGATGCCGATTTTGAAAAGGAACCGCTGTCGCCGTTTGAAACACTCGGGTTGTACGGCCTGTTGTCGAACCAGGCCGGCAGTTTGCCAACCGGCGTGCTGTGGACGTTGTGGAAAACGGCGTTGGTAGCGTCGGTGCGGTTCTGTGCCGACTTGGACGACGCGGCCACCGTTCGCTCACTGGCCGACCAACGCGTCATCGCCACGGGTGAATTGCCTTGGCAAGCCGGGTTGGTTTTCTCGTGCATTCGCGGGGCCGAGGGACTTCGCGAAAAAGGCCGGGAAACGTTGCAACGAGAACTCCTCGAAACAACCGACACCGATGGCACGCCGAACGCCGAAATCGCCGATCGTCTCGCGCTCTGCCTGGCTCCGTTCACACGCGCAGCTCACGGCGCGGCAAACGCAAATGTCGAGTTGTGGGACGAAACCTCGGCCGAACGGTTTCAGAATCTCGTCGGCAGCGTGGTCTCGTTCTGTCATGTCGATGGCAGTTTGCCCTTCGCCGCCGATGCGGCAATCGACACACCTTCGCTGCTCTCGCTGGCAGCCAAACGGGCAGGTTGGAAAAAGAAGTCACGGCCGCGAACACTGTTGCATTCCATCAAGGAAAGCCGACCGAAGAGTCGCACAGCCGAGACCGCCAAGTCGCCGGCCATGCAATCCGACTGGTCGCGACTCGCCTTGTTGCGTGCCGACTGGTCACCTCGGGCAGATAGTCTTGCGGTCGCACATCACCGACCTTGGCCGGAACTCGACTTATCGATGTTCGGCTGCCCTTTGTTGGCCGGAGCTTGGGAACTTGAAGTCTCAGTCGGCGGCGACGAAATTGCGTTGGACGAAGGGTGGGATTGTGTCTGCTGGTTCTCCGACAGCGATGCCGACTATCTCGAATTGCAGATGTCGCTGGCCGACGGCTTACGCATCGAACGGCAACTGCTGCTCTCCAAACGCGACCACTACGCCGTGCTTGCCGATACGGTCGCCGGAGCAGGTGAGGCACAGATCGATTACATGTCGCGGCTTCCCGTCACCGCCGCGTTCACCGCTGATCCCGATACAAGCACCCGCGAGATCGCCTTAACCGCCGACCGCGCGGTCGCCCGCGCGTTTCCGCTGGCCTTGCCGCAAGACCGAGTTCAAGGAACCGCAGGGGCGTTCGATGCCGAGTCGGGGCGGGTCACGCTGCAGCAAGCGTCGATCGGCGGACTGTATGCCCCCGTTGTGCTCGATTGGTCACCGCAACGCAAACGGGGGTTAGCCGATTGGGCCACGTTGACCGTGGCCGAAGACGGCCAAATCCTCAAGACCGACGATGTGACCGCTCACCGCATTCGGATCGGCAATCATCAACTGTTGATCTACCGCAGCCTGACAACCGGGGAAATCCCGCGGACCGTGCTGGGCCATCATACCGCCCACGAAACAGTCATCGGCCGCTTCGACCGCAAAGGCAACGTCGACCCGGTTCTGCTGGTTGAGTAAGCCTGGGCGGCGGACGATGCGTGGACTTTCAATTCGCATCGCGAACCCGCATACTGGACGGTCCCACGCAACGAGCGTGGTTAATTTCCACTTGTGAAATGGCCTACCAAAATAATGTCCGAAACCGTGCTCGTTCGTTACGGAGCCGTCCCCGAAGTGGCACGGTTTGCACATGCCGAGCCAACGCCGTTAGGGCGTGGGTCGCGGGTTGTGGTGCAAACACGTCGCGGTACGGAACTCGGAACCGTACTCGAAACGGTGCGACAGCTCGACCCGACAACCTCAGAGGGAACTGTCGAAGAGCCTCCGGTGTTACGGCTGGCAACCAAGACCGACGAAGCTGCCGCTACGACGCAGCGACAGCAATTGCTCACCGAGTTCGATGAATGGGTCGAGCGAATTCAACGTTGGAAGCTTGACATCGAACTGCTCGACATCGAACGAACGCTCGACGAAGAAAAACAGATTTTGTTCGTCCTCAACGACCAAGGCCCGGACTGCACCAAGCTCGCCCTGTACGCGGCTGCGGAAGGCCTGGGGATCATCGAAGTGCAACCAGTCAACGGCGAGGGCCCCGTCGAACTGGCCGTCGGAGGATGCGGTTCCGGCGGCGGCGGCGGATGCGGAAGCGGCGGTTGCGGAAGCTGACACGCATCGAACTCTAGCCCGCGACCATCGTCTCGACTAACCACTAATTCACCACCCACTAACCACCAGACAAATCCCATGAACAACGAAATATTTTCCGAAATCGAGCAACTTTCTTCTAACGACGGAGCCGCTGCGGCGATCGACAAGGTCGTGGAAACACTCCGCTCTGAAAAAGAATATTTCAGCCTGTTCGATGCGTTGCTTCTCCAGAAGAAACATTCCATGGGCCTGCCCGTCGCACAGCCTACGTCGTTGGATGACGTCCCCGAAGAACAACGCGACGAGTTCGAGGAAGCCTACGTCGACGCGGCGCGCGAAGTGGGTGAACTGCTGCTGGCCGACGGAAAGATTCCACAGGCCTGGCCCTACTTCCGCACGATTCGCGAAACCGAGAAGGTGCGAGCCGCCCTCGACGCACTCGATACCCGGCGAGAAGCCGACGAAGAAACCGAAGCCCTCATCGGTGTCGCCCTGTATGAAGGAGCGCATCCGGTGAAGGGGTTGGAGATGATGCTCCGCACGCACGGCACCTGCAACACCGTGACGGCCATGGATCAGCAGATGCAGCAACTGCCCCCCGACGACCAAAAACAGGCCTCCGCATTGTTGGTTCGCGAATTGTATTCCGACCTCTGCAGCGTGTTGAATCAGGAAGTGCAACAACGCGTGGCGATGACCCCGCCGTCGGATTCACTGCGCGAGTTGATCACCGGCCGGGATTGGTTGTTCGACGAGGCGAATTATCACATCGACGTCTCGCATTTGAACGCCATCGTGCGGTTTGCTCGCGCGATGGACGCGTCCTGCCCCGACTTGGCCAAGGTGATCGAACTGGCCGAGTACGGCACGCATTTGGATGAGCAATTCCAATACGGTGGTGATGCCCCGTTCGACGACTTCTACCCGGCTCATGTGCAGTTCCTCAAAGCGATTGCCGACGACGGCCGTGATGAAGCCCTTGCCTACTTCAAAGAGAAACTGGAAGCCGAACCCGACCACGAGGACAAGCAACTCATCGCCTACGTGCTCGTCGATTTGCTCACACGATGCGGCAAGCTGGCCGAGGCACTCGAAGTGGCCGAACCGTATCTGACCGACGTCGAAGAGGCCAGCGGTTTCTCTTTCGCGCGCCTTTGTCGGGATGCCGACCGCCTCGATACGCTGCAGAAAGTCACCCGCGCCAAAGGCGATCTGGTCGGTTACGCTGCGGCGTTGGTGTAAGTCGTGGGGTCCGCTGTGTGGACCTTCTTTGTGGTGGCGATTGTCCAGGGAGCGGTCCGCACAGCGGACCCTACGTCACCGTGAGAACGGCTCGTCGTTAGAACACACCGGCAATCGGTTTGCCGTCGGCCAGTTTGATCACTTGCGGCGGAGCACCGGCCGTCACGCGCAGTTGGCCCGCGTCGAAAAGTGTTTGCATGATCGTGGAGATCAGATGCTGCGGCGTGTGATTGTCGGTCGCCGGTTGGCTGCCGTCACGGGTCGATTGACCAATCACCCGGCCTCCTGGAATCCCACCGCCGTACAACAGTAGCGGAGCCAGTTTGCTCCAATGATCGCGCCCACCGTTACGATTGATGCGCGGCGTGCGACCCATCTCACCGCTGGCGACCAGCATGATCTTGTCGTTGAGGCCCCGGTCTTCCAGGTCGTCGACGAACGCCCCCACCGCATGATCGAACGAGCGACCAACCGCCTGCATGCCGTCGATCATGTTCAGGTTGTTGCCGTCGGCGTGCATGTCCCACACACCGGCGTACCCGGCATGGATGGTGACAAACCCGCAACCCGCTTCGCACAATCGCCGGGCCAGCAACAACAACTTGCCGATCGTGGCCGCTTGGCAGGTGTAATATCCACGCTTGCCGCGGGCCGCTTTGTCCCACTGACCTTTCCGTGCAAACCGAGCGGTGTCGTAACGGGCGACCGTGGCCGGGTCTTCGCGGGAAAGGTCTAACGCATTGGCCACTCCGCCGCCCAGCAATAACTGATACGCCTGCTGACGAAGATCGTCCAACGCTTCGTACTGACCGCTCGAATCGGCTTCACGTTTCAAACGATCAAGCTGCGACAGCAACGCACGGCGGTCATCAAAAAACCGTTCGTGGGGCAAGTTCACCTGCATGTTCTTCTGCAATTGCCCGCCGGCTCCCGGTACGAACGGGGCCAACGCTTTGCCGTAATCTCCGGTGGCTGCCAAGTTGCCCCGCGCCGACGGCCCGAGGACATCATTGGAAACGGCAGCCGGATAGATCACCGCATTCGTCGGCATGCCGGTCGCACGATCGGTCGCCCCCACCACGCGCGAATAATGGGTGCCGATGTTGGTGTCGAGAGAATCCGGCCCGACAATCGGTTGGATGTTGTGGCCGCCATTGTTTGTCTGGTACGAGCGCACCACCGTCAGCTTATGAGCCAGCTTGGAAAGCCGATCCATTGCCTCGCCGAACGTGACGCCGGGCAGCGAGGTTTGCACGGTGTCGGTAAGCGTACGGATTCCCGAGGGGGCATCGGGTTTGGGGTCGAACGTCTCGAACTGACTCGGCCCACCCTGCTGAAACAGAAAGATGACCGACTTCCCCGTGACGGCTCCGCTTCCACTTCCGCTGGCAGACGCCTTGGAAGCGAACAACGTGGGCAACGACAGACCGCCCAAACCCAAGCTGCCGATCGTCAGCAACTTGCGCCGGCTGATTCCTTGAGAGCCATCGTTGATTGTCAGCATGTACTCCCCCTTCCGACCGACAACGATTCGGTCGAAACCTGAAAACGGGCAAGGCCTGCATCAATTATAGCATCGTCCACGCTGCTGTTCTTCCGTGAACCGATTCTAACCACAACCACCCCGCAAGGCCAAGTGGAGAAGCAGGTTGCTTCATTCAAACGTAGATTGATGGTTGTAGCACTGGTTGAAATTGAGGGGGCCGCAAAGAGGGACAAGAGTCACAAAAGGTTCTTTTCTTGTGAGTCGCTGCTCAGGCGACAATCACAAGAATTCAGTTTTGCGTTTTTTGTGACTTCTTGTGGCCATTCCCTACCTTGCTTTGTGTCTTCGAGTCTTGGTGGTGAAATTCGTTTCCCTCGTGGCATGCCACTCCGCGACATCGTTCCGCCTGCAATGTATGATTGACTCACGAATCGGCATCCACATTCCTCAACCGCTCTGCAACTCCTCTCGTGAACACACCCTCCTACCGCGCCCGCAATCGTGCCGCCTGGAATCGGTTGGCGGAGAACCGTAGCCAATTCACGCGCGTGGCGACCGACGAGGAATGCCGTCAGCCGTTGCAAACCCTCGACTCGCGCGGCTGGTTGCCAGCCGACGTCACCGGAATGGACGTGCTCTGCCTGGCATCCGGTGGGGGCTGGCAGGCAATTCTCTACGCCGTAGCCGGGGCGAACGTGACGGTTGTCGATATCAGCTCCGGAATGCTGGCGCTGGATGCGTCGGAAGCCGCCACGCGAAAGTTGACGGTTCGCACGATCGAAGCCTCGATGGACGACCTGTCGATGCTGGAAAGCGAACGCTTCGACATCGTGCATCAACCGGTGAGTACCTGTTACGTGCCGAGCATTGCGGATGTCTATCGCGAGATCGCCAGAGTTTCGCGCGACGGAGCCCTCTACATCAGCCAGCACAAACAGCCGACCAGTTTGCAGATCACGCAGCGTGATGAACGCGACCGTTACATCATCGGGCTGGAGTATTACCGCGAAGGCCCACTGCCGCCGATCGACGACGGCTCGTATCGGGAAGCCGGTGCGGCCGAGTACCTGCACCGCTGGAACGAACTCGTCGGCGAACTTTGCCGCGCGGGGTTCGTCTTGGAAGATCTCCGCGAACCGATCCGCGCCGACGAGAAAGCCCCCCCCGGCCACTTCGGCCACCGCGGCCGCTACACCGCTCCGTATGTGCGACTCAAAGCCCGACGTGTTCCGCGTGCCGAGCAGGAGACGCCGGCCAGTCCGCTCTGGACGCCATGATTTTGACGTCGTGATTCAAGTTGTGTGCCACTGGCTTTGCCAATGCCGATATGCTTTGGCTTCGGGATTCACGTCGAGGGACCGAAGTACGAGTTCCGCTGAGAGCTTGTGAAAAAAACTACAGATCCCGAATATGACTTGGCGGATCGGTGTGGTTTGTTAGAACGTCTGCATGAACGAGAACACGTTTTCTTCTGCATCATCGGTTCCGAACGTTCGGCAGGC
>Ga0302135_10002512_pt1 | contig 10976 bp, 9 predicted proteins | sample CBN3_surface_MG_FD_203119 | JGI IMG/M metagenome (GOLD analysis project Ga0302135, IMG submission 203119) | Marine microbial communities from Western Arctic Ocean, Canada - CBN3_32.1 | ecosystem: Environmental > Aquatic > Marine > Oceanic | place: Canada: Western Arctic Ocean | collected 2017-09-15 | reverse complement strand
ACGCTCTGCAAATGCGGCCACGAGTCACCCGGCGACCGCAGCCACCTAGCCCACCGCATCGCTGCGAGCGGATCGCCCGCGGGAGCCAGCTAGGGTCACCAGTAGGGGTCCCGCAAATCATCGTTTGGGGCGGGACCCCACCAAACAGATCGGGGCCACCCGGCTCAGGCGAGAGAGGTTGCTGTCACTTCAGCTCTCGGCCTTGGCCGCGGTGGCCCTTCCTGTTTTGTCAGGCGGAAGCAGCCGACGTGATCGTTGGCGCCGCACCTGTTTGAGCGGTACCGGTCGCAGCGGCCGGTTCCGCCAAACCGTTCTCGTGAGCATCGTTGTATTCGTTAGCGGCCGCTTCACGTTCGCTTAACTCGGCATAGGGCTTTCCAGCCGGAGCGACTACGGACTGACGGATCGCGACCTGCAAGTTCAGGTCGGCATTTCGTGGCGTCGGCCCCAAAGCAGACAGGCCACTGGCCTCATCAGTAGCCAAGAAAAAGCCACTATCGGAAACCGGAACCTCGACTGGGTCGACGTGATACATGCCGTTACACTTTGGCGCGCGGCTTGCGCCGTGCGGCTTTCCGCTCAGGCACAACCACCGCAGGCGCTGTAACGCCCTCTAAGGCGTCCCAGGTTTCCGGGGTACAGATGCCGCTCGGGGCGATCTTGGCGGCAACCTGCGCCTCGCACAGCGCCCTGACGGTAGCCGGGGACATCATGCCGTCAAGCACCCGCAACCCCAGCAGCCCTTGGAGGCGCCGCACCGCCGCATGATCTCGGTTCATCGTCGCCGACAACGCTGGTTTAACGTTCATTTTGTTACCCCGTTCAGAACTTCAACCGCTCGATTGGACCAGACCCGAAGCCTAACCAAGAACCCGCCCGCCACGACAACAGCGCCCATGATCAAATCCCTGGCGTCACCCTCAGGCAAGAACGCCAACTGCCCCTCCAGCGCCGTAATCGCACCGACAGCCACGGCCAGCACCACCGCCCATTCTTTGTTCATTACCCAATCTCTCAACCGTTTAATCGTCATTTTTGTCTCCTGTTATTGGTCCGCAGACCAGTTCAAAGTTTTCCGTTTGCCAGCCGAGCGTCAGGCCCGACCGGGGAACTACAACACCATCGCTCCCGATGTCACCGATCGGGGTCTCAGACCCAGCGATCCGCCACACCGTCGGGCCGCCCTCGCAGACGATCAAGCTGACCGAGCCGGGAATCTGGTTCCTGAACAACGTCGACTCGCACCCGTCCAGCTTGTTCACCGAGGCGATGACCTGCTGCCCCTCAACAAACCCAGACGGCGACGAATACCACGCATATTCGCCAGAGACCTGCACCCCGTTGCCGCTGCTGCCGTGCCGACACTTCTGGCCATCGACCGTAACTTCTCCGATGAAGACGTCGACCGGTTCCTCGTCCGTGATGTACTGAACCGGGAACGGCCCAAGCGGAGACCACGGCGGCGCCTCAGGGCCACCAGACCAGACAAACACGTTCAGAAGAACGGTCACCGCACCAAGGCAAACCATCACGACCCCGGCCCACCGTTGGACGAACGGCCGCCCGCCTGTCGCTGCGCCTTCAGGCGCCATCGAGTCGAGATTCTGTTCGTCCGATTCGCTCGGCGAGCCGTTCGTGCCGTTCGCCAACAACGCCACCGAGTGCTCCCAGCTCCGCTTCGACCCCGACAAGTTTTGTAGTTGCGGTGGCGACAGCATCATGCAACCCGCCGACCTGGTCCGGGAGCGTGCCGTTCATCGCGACCGAAACCGCCGAGTCCGCCTCGAACCACTGGGCGACGTTCCTCCATCGGCTTCGCGTGCGGCGCGACATTTCCCACACCCCGCCCAGGACCATCACTGCCCACGGCGTCCAATCTCGCAGCGTCTCGAAAGTCCCGTTCATGGTTCATCTTCCTGCCCACTGTTAGCGCACCACATGCGACCGTCGCAGAATAGCCAGCAGGCTTGCGACGTTGGTCGCTCTCAGGTGGCCTTGGCCTAGAACATCGACCCGTCGTCATCAATCAGGGTCAGTTGCCCATCGACCAGCACTGCCGCCACGATCGGGTCGTTGTCGGCCCGGTTCATCACGTCGGCATGCCCGGCCGGGTACGGGGCATCGCCATGTGTGAAGACTCCCCCGTCGGCGGCGATTAGCCAATACCCTTCGCCGCTGGCTGTTGCCACGATGTCGACGATCGGTTCATTCAAAACGATGTCGCCTGCTGAGCCGTGATATATGGCGTCGCCTTCGGTGAAGACCCCGCCGTCGGAAGCAACGAGCCAAACCCCTTTCCCGGTAGCTGTAACCGCCGCTGAGACGATCGGGGAGTTCAGAGTGCCGTACGGCCCCGGAACGTTTTCCGTCGCCGCTATCGCCTCCAGCGTCAGGTCCTGCCCCGCCGCCACCGTCTGCTCGATGTGCAGGTGGTCGGTATGCGGCGACACGCCCGTATAAGGCGCCCAGCCTCGTTCCTGCCGCCAAGACAACCGGTTCCAGATGAAGTATTGAATCCCGAGTTCGCCAGCGTTGCCAATTAGCCAATCCGCGATCTCGTTGCCCCACGGCTCATCCGGAGTCGTGCCGCAATCCCACGCCCGCCCGCCCGCATGTGAGGACCACTGGGTCGTCGAACCCCGGATATACCGCGGGTTATAGACCCCGAGGCTGCGGACCAGCGGCCAGCGCCGCATCACGTAATCACGCAAAGCGAGAGTGCCGGGCTGCGCCCCACCGCTTGGTTCGGTCACCGGTTCATAAGTCAAATCGTAGACAGTCATCGAAGAACCTCAGTCTCGGATGGCGCCCAGACGGTGCGCCGGATAACGCGAGGCTACATCCTGCCGAGGTAGCTATCGCCCGCAGCGAATAGGATGGCCGAATGGAAATTGACTCCGACGCCATGCACCTCGCAGTAACCCAAGCCCTCGCCGAAGAAAACGCCATCCTGAAAGTGGACCTGTATCGGCTCCGCCACATCGTGGAAGTGCTCTCAGCCGAGATAGAAACGCCAACAGAACCGGACGCTTCAGCGGCGATAGTCTCGCCCGCCGTCGAGGGAACCGACAGCCAGGCCACGCCCCCACTCAAACAGGTGGAGTAACCAGACCAGACTCCGCCTATTGCCGTGCTGTTTTCGCCGCCACCGAAACTACAACCCGGCAGCGTCGAGCCTGCCAACAAGACCCTGGAACGCTTGGACTAGATCTGGGATCACCCCGGCGTAATTGACCGACTGGTACCCATCTGGGTTGTCTGCGACACCGTCTACCAACGTCGCATCAATCAGCTCGACTTCGTCAGCGATCATTCCGGTATGCCGCCCGATGCCAGGGGCCACCGCCCCGTCGAGGTCGATCGGCAGATAGGTGACCGGACGGTATGCCATGACCTTCGCCAACGAATCACTACCAACGACCGGTTGGATATCTTCTTTGAGGCGCCGGTCGGACACGGTCCCGATGACTGCCGAAACAACACCATCGACGTGGCCGTATATGTAGGGGCTACCCCACGAGAAACCGACGTGATTGCGGCTGCCTCCCCCGCTCATGGTGCCTTCGTAAGCGACACCATTTCCTTTGATTCTGACCACCCCGGTACCCATGTCGAGTTCAAATCTGCTCGTCGCGCCATCATGGACACGCATCTTGTCGACAGCGTTATCTATCACCGTCGGATACGTGCGGCCAGTTCCTTTAGCGAGATGAAGCTCGCCGCCTTCACTCGCTGAGATTGCAGCGAGTGTCAACACCCCAGTGACTGTTACCGCCGAACCCGACACCACGATCTGATTTGAGTACGAGTTGTTGCCACCACGGAGGGCGAGGCTGCCGCCCACTGCCGCCGAAACGTAAGTGTTCAACCCGTTGGAAAGCAAACAGTATTCCTCCCCGGTCATCCCGTTCGTTGCCAGGGATGTAAAGTACGAGCTGCTGGCTGTCCACCCCCTCAAGACCAAACCGCCGTCAACACCGCCAGTGTTGGCTCGAAGGTTCCCAGTCACATTCAACGGTCCAGCAAACGTCGCTGCGGTGGCACTCACCGACAGTTGGGCCACCTCCCCGTTACTAGGCCCACGAACAAAGGTGCTGCCACCTGCCCCTGACCCCAAGAAAACGTTTGTCCCATCCGTCAACACGGCATATTCACCCAAAGTCATCCCGTTCGTAGCGAGAGAACTAACCGACCCATCTTGGGTCCACCCCCGCATCACCAAACCGCCGTCAGTCCCGCCACTGTTCGCCCGAACCGGGCCGTTAAGAACGAGACCGCTGGTATACGACAAGTCCATCAGTGTGATGCCCGTTGCTAACAGCCAGGTATAACCACCTGTCGCTACGTTAAACTTCATCGAGCCAGTGTCGAGCCAGATCCAGTCCGATGTCGAGTTACGTCCCAGCGTGCCCGAGACGTAGCCCAAGATGGCAAGACCGGAGGCGTCCTGATTCAGTCGAGCCGCCACTGTGGTCGCCACTGGCCCGGTCGAAGTGACTCGCTTGAGGTCGAGGTTGGCGCCGTTGACCTCCATGTGCAAATCGCCGACGGTAGTGATCCTCCCGAACGTGCCCGAGCTTGCCGTAATCGCGCCGGTGAACGAGCCTGACGTTGCTGTGATAGCGCCGGTGATCGTCGCCGCTGTCGCAACCAATTCGCCGTTGCCTTTGATAAGCAGCGACGTCCCATCGAAAGACTCGATCCGTGAGTTCGCACTGTTCGAGAGCGTCAAGACTTCGGTGCCGATAGTCCCGGCAGTGATCTTGTTCGCTGTCAGCGTTGCGATGTACTGGCTGAGGAGAAGTGTCTGTGTCGCTGTGACGAGAGCGGTCCACGCCGACTCGTTGCCTGCGTTGTCCACTGCTCGGATCTGCCAGTAATAAGTGTTGGCCACGTCGGCGACGGTGCCGGTCGTCAGCCCGTCGACTGTGGTAACGGTCGCTGTCACTTCCCGAGGGGTACCCCCAAACAGCATCCCCGTAGTCAGTTTGCCGTTCCCATCAACCGTGTTGCTGGTCGCCCCGAGGACTTCGTAGCGATTCAGATCGGCCTCAGATTGGTCGTTCCAAGTGAGCATCGCCGTCGTCGAGTTTGCTGCGACCGCAAGCCCTGTCGGTGTGCCTGGCGCCACCGAGTCGGTCGCAGACGTGACGGTGTCAGTCACCCACGCGCTGGCGGCGTTGAGCTGCGAGATCGAACGGATACCCACGTTGTAGAGCACGTTAGATTCAAGACTGTAAATCTGATATGCGTCCGAATTCGATGTCACCGAATATTGGTAGTCGGTGTCGCCGTTCCGTTGCCACCTGACTTCGAACTGGGTGGGCGCGCCCGGCCCGTCAGGGAACGTCCAAACGAGATCGACCCACACGTTCTCTGCGTCAGCGCTAGAAGTCGCGTTGAACCCGGTCGGGACATCGGGAATACCCCCGCTGATCGGGGTACCACTGCCACCGTCGCCGCCCTCAGAACCGCCACCCCCAATCGTAAGGCCGCCAGGGATATGAACGCTGCCCCCGCTAAAAATCAGGTTCCGTCCGATGTTCCGTTCCATCGACTTCAAGCGTCGATCCAAGTCCCTAATCAACTGCCCGATTTGTGGTTTCTTGTAAACGCTGCTCATGCGACGTTGAACTCCGCGGTGTAGACCCCTGCCATCGGGGTAAGGGTAAGCCGAACCAATTTCATGCTTCTCGCCCAGGAACTGATGTTCCCCCAGGTGCCGTCCACTGTGACCGTGTCCCCTGGAAGCAGATCAAGCGCACGGTTGCTATTCCCTGCGATCACCGTACTGAAATCGGAGTCAGTCAACCGCACCGTGAACGATTCCTGGACGTCCGCACGGCTGGCCTGCTCGCCTGCCGCAAGCTCGTCGAGCAGGTCTATCTCCCAGCCGCTCGGCGCACGAATGATGTCCTCCCAAGCGATACCAAGAACCGACTTGTCGATGACTTCGGCTTCCTCGCGGTCTGGGCCTGCGCCTTCGCCCAGCGCGACAACAACGTTTGCGACGTTCTGGCCGTCACGGGCATAGTCGACGATGTCGATGACGTTCGAGGTGGCGCCATCGATCTGTAAATCGAAAGTTGACTTTGCCGAGCCGATCGGCCGGTCGACTCTGAGATACCGGATGGTATTCGCAGCGTTCCAAGTGATACGGAAGTCGGCACCGTTCCCAGTGTTCGCCATATCTTGCAGAGATTCCCAGATGTTCGCATGGTCGGCGTGCTGATATGCGATCGCGATGTTTGTGCCGACAGTCGTGTTTGCCGGGTCGCCGATTATGTTGAGATTGTCTTTGTTCGATGGGCCTGGTTGCCCGAGGACGGTCTGGCCCTGTGCGTGGAGGATCAGCCCTTCCATGATCTCGACGATGTCGGTGCCTGTCCCGCTCGACCCATAGAACGACAAGGACTCCTCAAGGAACAGCCCGGTCGAGTCCCAGTTGATCGCCGAGTTTGGCGATGCCGCACCACCGGGCACGTATAGACGGATCTCGACGGCCTCCCCGCCGTAAACGAGGATCTCAGTCTCCGCGCGGAGCCAGACGTTGCGTTTGGTCGTGTCGTTGATCTCCACGTTCCAGTGCCGCCCGGTCCACACCCCGGCGAGTTGCGTCTGGATGTAGAACCCGCGCTTGTCGAATGGCTTGGCGTTATAGGTGTAGGTAGCGTCGTCGCGAATCATGTACCACGCTTTCGCGATCATCACATGGAAGAACGCCTCCCCTGTGAACAGCGCCGCGGTTCTCTGCTGCAATTGAGCGTCGATGCCGTGGTAGTCGCCGGGGTCTACCGGGGATGTAATAGCGTCGCCGTTCGCTCTTGTGTCAGCGGCCCGAGCATTCCCGTCAATTCTCATTGACCGGGTGCCCACCTTTTTGATTGTCGTGTCGTAGTGGGCCGCAATGTTTCCGCCGGCGTCGGACTCTGTCCAAGCCCCAGCAGTCCCCAACTCGAAGTCCGGGTCGACGATGTGGTTCGTTCTCGTGGCGTCGCCAATAAACCGTTTTTCGAAGTAGTACGTCAGCCCGGAACATTGAACGCTGAGAGACTCGGCGCCCATCACCGACCGGATGGGGATACCCCAAAAAATCGTGTACCCGTCTTTCTCCAACCGAATTTCCGACGTGATCTTCATTTCGGAAATCGACGCGATCGACGCGTGGTCTTTCGGGATACGAAACGACATGTAATCGTGATCGTTTAATGCCCAAGTTACGGAATCAACCTGAGCGTCGAACTCCCCGGTCCCAGTCGAGATCGTTGCGACGGTCACCCCGGTCAAGCCGTTGACGATAAGCAGCGTGTACGAAGACACCAATCACGCCCCTGCGATAAGGGCGGGAGCGTGAGCGGTGAAAGCCACAGCCCAGTTCAAAGCATGTTGACTGTTCCTGTTTCGGCTAATAGCTGGTTGACCGTTCAGGCGAACCAAAGCGTGCCTTGTTCCCGCAGGTTCGTAGACCCGGACCTTGCCGTTCGCTGCGACCGAATCAGTGGCGGTCTCAAACATTTGGATCGCTTCCCAAATGTCGGAACCAGCGGCGATACGAACGGTGCCAGTCACCTGGATATTCCGAACCGAGTAGGAAGCGTTTGTGATCACGTTGCCGTCGGTTGCCATCCGTTTCATCGACATCACCGCAGGTGTCATCCCACCCCACCCGACAAAGTCCGTCACGTTCCAAATGTTTCCGTCGCTGTCGGCGGTCCCATCGTTCAGGCGCAATGTCGTCGACGCCGCACCGTTCACAAAGTCGATCCGTGTCGCAGCCATCAGAGACCCCCTACGCCGTGCTCACCGTTCGGTGCAGCCCATGCCATATCTGCGGAAGCCAGGTTCGGGTCTAGCGAGTAGTTGTTGTTAGTAATATTTAAGGTCGGCCGGTCGTTGCCGCTCCCCGCGAGGCCACCGCCAGGCATGGCGAACCCGCCGCCGCCGCTTTCCCCCAGGTTAGGCAGCCGGTCGAGTGGGATCACGACCTCTGGGCCAGCTTCCCCGATCAGAGCGAACGTCGGTCGGCGAACCAACCCGCCGTCAGCCATCGGCATCACTGGGTCAGTAAATGGGTTCCCACCCATAGAACCGATGTCGCCTGCGCCGATCCCCTTATATCTGGTCTCTGTGATCGCCTCGTGGATCGCAATGTTGTATTGGAGGTTTGCCGTGTACGTCCCCTGCACCGCGTCTAGCGACGATTTCAGTTCCCTGATTTCCTCCGCCGACGCACCCGCACCAATTGCCTGATCAAGCAAAGCATCCCGATTAGCCAAGAACGCCCTGGCCGTAGCCGCCGCTGGTTCACCCGCAGCGACCATCGACAGCGCCAGATCGTCCATCGCCGTGATGGAATCACGAACCGCGTCACGGGCCGCTTGCGACTTCTTCGACATCCCGTCCAGGTCGCCGCCCGCCTCGTCGATCGCCTTGCCCGCAGCCTTCGACGCCAACTCCATCGCATACTCGGCGTCCGCCGCCCCGAACAACAGATCAGTCAGTTCGCTGACCGATTTGATCAGCTCGTCGATCGCCGCTTCTTCTCCCAGGATCGCCGCTGCTGCTTCATCGGCCGCTCCCGCCGCCGCGCCCTGAGCGGGGACAGCCTGCAAGAACTCGGCGTTCACGAAGTTCTGCGCCTGCTCCACCGTGGCGAGCCGCTCCTGAAGCATGACCGCCGAGACGCGGTAGTCATCAGCGCCATCACCCGCATCGGCTAACAACTGCTTGTAGGCGAGCAGCTCAGCGCCGCCAAGGTGCAGACTCTTAGTCATCAACGCCGTGGCATCCTCCGATTCCATGAACGCCTTCGCCTCGTTTTTGAGTTGTCGCTCAGCCGCTTCCAGCTTGACGCCTGTGTCGCCCAGCATGTCGACGAGTTCGCCGAGCTTGCTCAGGTTCGCGTCTTCGGCTACGTGCATTTCCATGAACGCATCGGCTGCGAGTTTCCCGCTTGCCGTCATGTCTTTGGTGAGTTCGTCGAACATCCCGACAGTGACTTCGCCGTCGTTCATCTGCGCCAGGAGCCTCTGCAACGCCCCCCGGTCGTTGTCCATTACGGTTTCGAGGTCGACGCCCGCATCCATCAAAGTCTGCAACGCAGGACCCAGCCCGTTACTCACAGCGTCATCGATGATCATCGCTTCACCGGCGAACGTGCCGACGGCAGCGGCTAGCTCTTCCATCGCGCTCGTCGGAGCGGGCATCGCGTCAGCCATCTCTTGAAGGGCCGTGACCGCGGTGTTCAGTTCAGGGTTGAACTTGATCAGTTCGTCCTTCGCTAACTCCACTTTCGCCTGGAACTTCTGCGAGGCATTACGGACAGCAAGCACACCGACAGCCACTAGGCCAAGGGCCGCCCCAGCAGCGACCCCAGCCGGACCCAGCCCCGCCACCGCCGTGACCAGTTTCGGCGCAGCCGCAGCGACACCCCCGATCGCACCGGTTACTGGGCCTGCCGCAGCGAGGACCGCGCCCAGCGCTATGACCATGCCCTGCATCGTCCCCGTCAGACCACCGAAGAACTCCGCAGCCGCCCCAACCGCTTCCCCGATCTTCACGATCCACGGAAGAACCGCAGGGATCACGCTGTCCCCGATAGTGACCATCGTCGCCGAGATCGTCGCCATCGCTTCCTGCATCTTGAAGCCAGGACCCTCGGTAGTTGTCTTGAACGCCGAGTCCAGTTTCCCGGTCGACGTCCCCATCTGATCGAACACCCCACGAGCAGTAGCAGCGCTATCGCCGGTCAACTGAAGAACAGCCGACAGGGCCTCGGACGACTCGAAGACGTCCGACATTTCCAGACCGGCGTCGCCCAGTTTGGTTCGCAGCCCGTCGAGCGTCCCCAGGAAATCGCTCTCGATCCCGGTCCGCAAATCACCGACCGACATCCCGATCGCATCCAGCGCATCTTTGGCGCCCATAGTCGGAGCGAGAACCGTGCGGAATACCGCCCCCAACTGCGTCGCCGACATCGCAGCGTTACCAGACGAACGGGTCAGCAAAGCCATCCCGGCGCCGACCTCGTCGAAGCCGACCCCGATCTCTGCCGCTATCGGGATCAGGCGCCCCAGCGTCGGAGCCATCTGCGCCGCTGACGCCTTACCGAGTTCAACGGTCTTCGCCAGGATGTCGCCAGCCTCAGCCGCCGACAGGTTCGCTTGGCCGTAACCGTTTATGGCGTTGGTCAACGCATCGGCGATGACCTCAGTGGACCCCATACCGACCGCTGCGGCCTTCGCAGATATCTCTAGGGCATCCACCGCAGCGGCGCCTTTGAGGCCCGCAGAGGTGATGAAGAACATGGCGTCGGCGAGTTCCTTCGGCGCCCGTGCCGTTTCCCCGGACAGCTTCAGAACGTCTTCCTTGAAGCCCTCAACCTCTTCGCCGGTCGCGCCCACCAGCGACTGGATCTGCCGCATCGAAGTATCGAAGTCGGAGGCAGCCTTGAACGCCCCGATCCCGACGCCGACAAGCGGCAGCGTCAGGCCAAGCGTCATGGCCGTTCCGGCCTTCTGCATCTTCTTGCCGGTAGACGCGGCCCTGTCCTCGAAAGTTCTCAGCGATTTGGTCGCCGAGCCGAGACCTTTCGAGACGTCATCTTTCGCCGAGACCACTACCTCGACTTCGCCACCGTCAATCGTTGCCACTACCGCCCCCGCCTTTGCCGCTGGTTTCGGGCCTGCGCCCGTCGCTCAGCTTCCGCTCTCTCGTTCGATTCGATCGTGTAATACGCCCGCCATTCAGTCATCTCGGAAGACGGCATCCGGGCTTCAATGTCGGCGACGGTCATGTGTAGGTCCCTAGCTAGTCGGAAGAGGAACCGCCGCTCAGGTCGGGTTCGTCCTCGTGAATCAGGGAACCCGAGGAATCTTTTCCCGCGTCGCCTTCCGCCTCCTTTGTCAAACCAGAAACCCGGAGGCAGGCCGTGCCGAGACGCTCGATCACCGACGCGTTCTTGTCGGTCACCCAAT
>Ga0302135_10002511_pt1 | contig 10981 bp, 10 predicted proteins | sample CBN3_surface_MG_FD_203119 | JGI IMG/M metagenome (GOLD analysis project Ga0302135, IMG submission 203119) | Marine microbial communities from Western Arctic Ocean, Canada - CBN3_32.1 | ecosystem: Environmental > Aquatic > Marine > Oceanic | place: Canada: Western Arctic Ocean | collected... | reverse complement strand
CCAATTCGGCGGGTGTTGCGGCGGATGTGGCGGTAGGGCCTTGGTCCAGTGGCCCGGGAGCCGAAGCCATATTCCGAGATCATAGCGACGTGGTAACCCAGCTGTACGCGGCTGCCGATCTGGGAGGACCCACTTGAGCACGGGTGAGTCGTCCGAAAACAATCCGACAAGGATTTCGTGGCTCGCACTCCAGAAGCTGAAATGGCGTTTCTCGACAAGTTCGGTCGCTCGCGTTCAAACGACGTTGGCCAGTGGGACATTGTTCCGCAGTTGACCCGCCGGCGCCCTAGCCTTTGACAGCGCCACTTTCTGTTCAGGCTGTAATTCCGCCCACACACGTTGGAATTCGGATCAAACGCTCTTCCGAGAGTCGTCGGACTGCGGGCGACGCGTTAGCGCTTTGGTAGGCGGTCCTGAGCGTTCCAGATGCGGTCGAGGATGGTGTGGCCTTCTGTGGCGGGGTCGACGAATTCGGGGCGATAAGGTCCGCGATGGAGTTCGGGTATTCCATAGATGACGACGGGGCGGATGCGGTAGCCGCGCAGGCGGTCCGAGGTAAAGCCGAGTTCCATTCTCTGAGTCGTTTCGACGGACCGATCCTGATCGAAGACGAAGTGTCCGGCAGTTCGGTGGATTCGAGCGCAATGCCGGCGGCGGCTAAGCGGCAGGTGCAGCGACAGCAGACGCAGCGAGAGTGAGGTCACGCGCTACCGCGAAGTTCGTTTGGGAAAGCGGGGGGCAGCTCGCCATCGCCCCACCACTCGACTTCGGGAGTGAGGCGGACACCGGCGAAAGCAAGGACACGATGCTGGATTTCGGACATGAGCGCGGCGATGTCGGCGGTGGAGGCGGAGCCATCGTGGACGATGAAGTTGGCGTGCAATTGGCTGACCTGAGCGCCGCCGACGTTGAGGCCTTTGCAGCCGGCCGCTTCGATCAGGCGACCGGCGTGGTCGCCTTCGGGGTTGCGGAAGATGGAGCCGGCGTTGCGCTCGGCGGTGGGCTGGCTGGTCTGGCGGGCTTCGAGGAGACGCGTCATCTCTGCTTCGCACTCGGCACGTGGGCGGGATTCAAGCGCGAGCGTGGCTTCAAGGACGATGTCAGCACCGCCGCGGAGGCTGGAAGCACGGTAGTCGAATCGCAGGTCAGAGCGAAAGAGAGTGACAACCTCGGCAGAGCGGAGGAGGCGGACGGCCTCGACGAGCGGGCCGATCTCGCGGCGGTCGCCGATACCGGCGTTACTTTGGAGCGCGCCGCCGATGGTGCCCGGGATACCGATGGCGAATTCGAGGCCGTCGAGGTTGTGAGCGGCCGCGGCACGGGCGAGCCCGGGGAGCATGACGCCGCCGCCGGCGATGACTCGGGTGTCCTGGAAACGCGTGTCGCCGCAGGCGCGGCGAAGCGAGATGACGACGGATTGGACACCCTCATCGGCGATGAGGACGTTGGAGCCGCCGCCAATGACACGGAGCGGCAGCCGCTGGGCGTGTGCCCATTCGGCGATGCGACGAACGTCCTCGATGGTGTCGGGCTCAGCGAAGTAGGCGGCGGGTCCGCCGAGGCGCATGTAAGTGTGCCGAGCGAGTGGTTCATCGCGGGCGAGGGCCAATTCAGGAGGCGGTTGTGGGAGCGCAGGCATGCCTCGATATTAGGACGAATTAGGGAGGGTTTCACAAGCGCACCCGCTGGACCCCTTAATTCCAGCCTGAGCGCCGGGCACTAGATCTGGGGGCGCTGGAGGTGAAATTCGGTCGCCTGCTGATAGCAATGGGCGATGCGAAGAGCGCGGGCGTCCTGGAAGAGCGCGGTGGAGATCATCAGGCCAGTGGGAAGACCGTCAGCATCGAAGCCGTTTGGGACGCTAATCGAGGGCTGGTGGGTGTTGTCGAAGACGGCGGTGTTTCGGAATTTAAGGTGCAGGCGCGGCTCCCCGGTCGGGTCTTCGGCGATCGGCTCAGGGACCATCGGCGTGGTGGGGGTCACGTAGGCGTCGATGCCTACGAGATGGCTCTCGTAGGCGGCTTCGACTTGCTTGCGGAACTCGAGTGCACGGATGTAACTGGCGACCGGGGTTTCGAGGCCGGCGAGCATGCGGCGCCTCTGTGGCTCGGCGACGCCGGTGCCCTGGAGCGCGATCTCATTGTAGGTGCCGGCCTCGGCGGTGATAATCACGCCGACGCGGGCGCGCCAGTTGTCTTCATCCTGGATCGGCTCACGGCGTTCAATAGTGGCGCCCAACTCGCGCAATACCTCAAGCGAGTGCTCAAAATTTTGGAGAACGGCGTCGGCGCAGCCTTCGACAAGACTGGGGATGACGGCGAAGCGCATGCCGTCGATGCCCTGGGCGAGGGAGGCGGTGTAGTCCTCGGCGTCGAGGTTGGCCGAGTCATGGTCGCGAGGATCGGGGCCGACGATGGCGCCGAGCATGATGGCGCAGTCCTCGGCGGTACGGGCCATGGGCCCTGCATGATCCAGAGTGAGGGAAAGTGGGAGGACTCCTCCGCGCCCGACAAGGCCATAGGTAGGCTTGTGGCCGGTGATGGAGCAGAAGGCGGCGGGGATGCGAATCGAGCCGCCTGTATCGGAGCCAAGAGCGCCGAGAGACTGGCCGGAGGCGATGGCGGCGGCGGAGCCTCCGGAGGAGCCTCCGGGGATGCGATCGAGGTTCCAAGGATTGTGGGTGGGTCCGTAGTGCGCGTTGTTCGTCGTACCGCCGAGGGCGAGTTCATGGGTGTTGGTCTTGCCAACGATAACGGCGCCAGCCTCGCGAAGCATGCGGACGGCGGTGGAGTCCTGGGACGGCACGCGTTCGTTATAGGCGGCGGAACCGCCAGCGGTGATAACGCCCGCGGTGTCGTAGAGGTCTTTGACGGCGATCGGGATGCCATCGAGCGGGCCGCGACGTTGACCCGCCTCGGCGCGCGCAGTCGAGGAGGCGGCCTCGACGCGTGCGGAGTCGGTCATCAGGCGAACGAAGGAATTGAGACGACCGTCCGTCTCCGTGATGCGCGCGAGCGTGACTTCGAGCAACTCCGTAGGCGAGAGACCGCCAGCATCGATCTGGCGACTGGCGTCGGCGATGGAATTGGGAATCTCAGCGGTGGACATATGAGTGCCTTTCGCGCGCCCTCAACGGTATCTTCCGGAGCATGTCGATCACGATGCCTGCGGATGCTATCAAGTCCGGTGTGTGGAACGGTGGTTCAGTCACGCGGTTGACCGAGGGCGAAGCGGTGACGAGAATCGCGCAAACCACACCTCGACCGATCCTCGAAGGAGACGGCATGATCGACTTCGGGCTTGTCGATGCGCTGGACGCCGAAGCGGTCGGCGTGCCAGGCGAGCGAACGTTCCGCGTACGTGCGAACAAGGACGACGGTTACGCCGCGCTGTGGCTGGAGAAAGAGCAGCTCTCACTGCTCGGACGGTCATTCTCTCAGTTGCTGGCAGAGCGCTCAAAGCAACGTGGCCAGGCAGTCGAGACGGTGCCGGAGATGGGGCCGTTCCCGGTATCGCCGCAGGTGGACCTGCATGTGACGCGGCTGGGGTTGGACTTCGACGAGGACCTAGAACACATCGTGCTACTGGCAGACGATGACGAGGCGCTGGTTCGCGGAGACACTCCGACGTTCCGGATGGAGATCAACCGATCACAGGCGGTTGATCTGATTCGGGTGATCGAGGACGTGGTGCACAGCGGCCGTCCGCTGTGCCCGCTCTGCAACCGGGTGCTTGAGGAGGACGGAAGCTGCATCGCGTGCCCCGGCAGCAACGGACACTCGAAAGACGTGCCGCTGCCGCCAATCGCAAGCGACGGCCAGGTCTGACGGGCTGGGGCGTTCGAGCGTTCTTCGAACGTCCTGAGGCGGTGGGTGTTACTGGGGACGGATCAGCAGGACGGCCGCGCTGGGTGTGTTGCGAGCGACGTGGTCCGCGACGGAGCCGAGCAGCACGCGCCGGATGCCCGAACGTCCGTGGCTGGAGATGATCACGATGTCGCAGCCGAGGCGCTCCACGGCTTCCTCGATGGCCTGTGACGCGGTTCCCTCAACGATTTCGGTGGTGACGCGGGCAGCGTCGAGGCCGCCCGCGACGAATTGCGCGATCGCGGCCTCAAGGTTGGCGAGCGCGGCCTGGCGCTGGCCTTCGACGGCGCTCTCGGCGATCTCGACGGTGAGTGCGCCGCTGGGGATGAGCTCGATGGTGGCGGGGGTGGTCTCGCTGATGAGGTGGGCGACAGAGTCGATTACCTGGAACAGGACGACCTCGACACCGATACCAGTGGCGACGGCGATGGCGTGCGGGATCGCCTGATGCGAGAGGGCGGATCCGTCTAGCGGCAGCAGGATCTTCTTATACATTTTGGTCTCGCCTCTCTGCAAAATCGTCGCCGATCGGGTCTGATTCGACGAGACGAATAATAAGGTGGAGCGTGTTGGAGCGCCATGCGCCAGAGGCGATGGGTCTGGCGGCAGCGGCACCTGTTCAAGTAGCTGATGGTTGCTACGATGCGGCCCGGCAACTCTAGTCATGCAGCACGAAACGAGCAGTTCCATGGCGTTCGATCCCCGGCACCGGAGCCACACGCTGGTTGATGGGCCAGAGCGCGCGGCGGCGCGTTCATACTTCCATTCCGTGGGCCTCACGAACGAGGATCTGAAGAAGCCGCTGGTGATGGTGGCGCACGAGTGGATTGGCACGATGCCGTGCAACTACAGCCAGCGTGCACTGGCACAGCGGGTGATGGCCGGGATCCGTGAGGCCGGTGGAACGCCAATGGAAGTAAACACGATCTCGATCAGCGACGGCATCACGATGGGGACCGAGGGGATGAAAGCATCCCTGATCAGTCGCGAGTTAATCACGGATTCGATCGAGTTGTGCGGCGTGGGTTACTCGTTCGACGCGGCCGTGGTGATCGTCGGTTGTGACAAGACGATTCCAGCCGGTGCGATGGGGCTGGCGCGGCTGAACATCCCAGGGTTGGTGCTGTACTCCGGTTCGATCGCACCGGGAAAGTTCCACGGTGAGGACGTGACAATCCAAGACGTATTCGAAGGAGTGGGCCAGCACGCGGCGGGCAACATGAGCGACGAGGAGCTGGAGTTGCTCGAAAACGTCGCGTGCCCAGGTGCGGGTGCCTGTGGGGCGCAGTACACGGCGAACACGATGGCGACAGTGATGGAGTTCATCGGCCTGTCACCGATGGGCAGCGCGACGAGTGGCGCGACGGATCCTCGTAAGGAGGACGTAGGCGCAGCAGCCGGGCGGCTGGTGATGGATGTACTGGAGCGCGGACAGTTGCCATTGGACATCCTGACGCGGGAGGCGCTGGAGAACGGGATCATGTGCGCCGCCTCGACAGGCGGTTCGACGAACGTGGTGCTACACCTGATGGCGATTGCCGCTGAGGCAGGCGTTGAGCTGAACATCGACGACTTCGACACGATCAGCGAGCGGACGCCATTGATCGGCGACCTGCGCCCGGGCGGGCAGTACGTGGCTCTAGACTGGGACGCGGCCGGTGGGACACCGCTGCTGGCGGAGCGGCTGCTGGAGGCTGGCCTGCTGCACGGCGACGTGATGACCGTGACCGGGAAGACAATCGCCGAGGAGGCAGATCAAGCGGTGGAGACGCCAGGCCAGCGGGTAATCCTGCCCATCAGCGAGCCACTGAAGGCGACGGGCGGATTGGTGATCCTGAAGGGCTCGCTGGCGCCCGCAGGGTGTGTAATCAAGGTGGCCGGGCACGAGCGGATGCAGCACCGGGGACCGGCGCGGATCTTCGAGCGGGAAGAGGATTCGATGGACGCGGTGCTGGCGGGCGATATCAACGCGGGTGATGTGGTAGTGATCCGCAACGAGGGGCCGAAGGGCGGCCCGGGTATGCGTGAGATGCTGAGCGTTACAGCGGCGCTGGTGGGTGCAGGACTGGGCGACTCGGTGGCGCTGCTGACCGACGGTCGCTTCTCTGGCGCGACGCGCGGGCTGATGGCCGGGCACGTGGCGCCAGAGGCGATGGACGGTGGTCCGATCGCGCTGGCGCGTGAGGGCGACATGATCTCGTTCGATATCGAGAACCGACGGCTGGACCTCGAAGTTTCCGAGGAGGAGCTGACACAGCGCCGTGCGGAGTGGACTCCACAGGCGCCGAACTACGAGCACGGGGTGTTCGCGAAGTACGCGCGGCTGGTCTCGGGTGCGGAGACGGGAGCCGTTACGCGATAGCGCTCCCGTGGCGGTCTCGGGGAATGTGAAGCGCCCTGGATCGTGCGAGCCGATAGAGCCGATGGTCGCGAGCTAGCTGTCAGCGGTACCTCGGAGGAGCGGCCCCCATGAGGCGGCGGCAAAGCCGCCATCCAGGAAGAGGGTCTGGCCGATGAGCATGGGAGCCTGATCCGAACAGAGCCAGGCGACGGCGGCGGCAAGGTCCTCCGGGGCGACGTTGCGGCCGGCGGGGACGTTGGGACGGACCGCATTAGCGACGTCCGCTTTGTAGGTGCGGTCGCCCTCGGAACCTTCGACCCAACCGGAGCTGACGGCGTTGACGCGGATGTTGCGCGGAGCGAGTTCGGTGGCTAGGTACATGGTGAGCGAGGTGAGAGCGGCCTTGCTGACGCCTACGGCAGCGTAGTCCGGCATGTAGTGATCGGCGCCAGGCGAGAGCAGGTTGACGATGGAGCCTCCACCGCGGGATTCCATCAGCGGCGCGGCAGCCTGGACGGCGCCCCAGGGGCCAAAAAGGTTGACGTCCATGGTGCGGTGGAGGTGCCCGGAGCGCTGTTCGATGGCGGGGCGAGGACGTTCGAGGCCGCGTGCAGCGTTGTTGATGAGGATGTCGAAGCCGGCGTTGCCACCGCCGGGGGTCCAGCCCTGGACCTGGGCGAAGAGGTCTCGCAGAGCGTCCGGGTCACCGACGTCGGCTTTGATTGCGAGCGCCTCGACCCCGAGTGCCCGGCAGTCATTAACAGTCGCGAGGGCAGGTTCTTCCGCGCGGACGTAGGTGGCGATGACGTGGGCACCCTCCTGCGCGAGGCGGAGGGTGATGGCGCGGCCGATACCGCGCGAACCACCAATCACGAGGGCGCGCTGGCCCTTCAATGAGGCATAGACAGGGCCCGGTATGGGCTGTTCGGTCATCGCGAAAAGCGTAGCAGGGGGGCGCGCAAGGGGATGCGGCGCGCAGCGACAGGCCGGTTGCCCGCAGCCGGAGGATACCAGCGGGATCGAAAAAGTTGAGGAAGCGGGGGAGTTGATAAACGCAGAGGCTTGCCGTTGGAGTTGACGTCGAAATTTTGTTTTATCCCCTCCGCCCACACAGCCATCTCCATGTGGGCTGCGCTCCCTGCATCCCACATGGAGATTCGGGAGGATGTGGCAAGGGGACGGGCGTAGCGCTCCGCGATTGTGATTCTCGCTATGATTTTGGTGGTTTCACGGCGCGGTGGAGTGCGTAGATGCCACCTTGCTTGACCTTTTCATATGTGCCGCACTGCTGCTGGATCACCCGCTGGATAAATTTACGCATGCCACTGAGGGTAACGAGGTAAAGACGGCCACCGGGACGAAGGCGGGCCCAGGCGTCGGCGACGATGAGGGTAGTGAGTTCGTTCCCGATCTTAGCGGGAAGGTTCGTCGCGACGAGGTCGAATTCGCGATCGGTGGGGATCTGGGCGAGGCCGTTGGAGAGGAGCGCCTCAGCGTTGTCGATCGCGTTGGCACGGGTATTCTTCTCAGCATACTCGACGGCGACGAAGTCTTTGTCGACGAGGAGGGTGCGGCCTTCAGGGGCGAGGCGGGCGAGAGTGAGGCCGATGGCACCGTAGCCACAGCCGAGATCGAGACAGTCGTCGGTGGAGTTGACCTCGATGCGGTCGATCAGCAGGTGCGTACCAATATCGATTTCACGAGGGGAGAAGAGACCCCAGGTGGAGTGGAAGCGGAGCGTGTGGTCACGGAGCGTGGTTTCGAACTCGATGTCGTGGCGGAGCTCGTCGAGGCCTTGCGTCTGCTTGGTGGAGGCGGGCACGGTCAGGAGGTCGGTGAAGCGGTCTGCGAGGGCGCTGGACCGGTGGCGGGCTCGATGAGAATACCGACGGCCCACTCGTAGCCGTCCGCGTCTTGGATGAGTACTTCGCGCCAACCGTGGCCCTTATTCGTGGTAGGGACGGAGACGTGGGCACCGTGCTGACGGGCGCGGGTCTCGGTGGCGTCGGGGTCGATACCAAGCATGCGGAACTGCGCGCCGATGCCGCGGGCGGCGCCGGCGACGAGCTGGTAGTGCCATGGGTGTTGGTCGTGGGTGTGATCCGCGTGGAGCATTACCTCGGCGGCACCGAAGCGGACGGCGGCGAAGTCGATATCCTGGTAGTGAACCTCGGCCTCGAAGACGTCGCGGTAGAAGGCGGCGGAGCGTTCGGTGTCAGCAACGATGAGGTTAATGGAGAGCGACGGGAGCAGGGCACCGTAGCGGAAGCCAGGCACCCACGGCATGACGCCGTCTGGTCGCTTCTTGGTGCCCATGGTTACAAATGCCCTCGTCGACCCAAGGGCTAGGTAGCGCCGTTAGCGACGCGTTCGCAGGCTGTGGCGAGGCGGCGTGCGCCTTCGTCGATGTCGCCGAGCGCGACCCATGAGAAGGAGAGACGGAGGTGCTCTCCACGGTCATGGTCGTGGTGTTCGGGGAAGAAGGCGTGGCCGTTGGGGAAGACGGAACCCTGGAGAATGGCTTCCCGCTGGACATCAAGAGCAGCCAGCCCGTTCTGAAGCGTGACCCAGAGGAAGAAGCCGCCGGTGGGATTGCGGAAGGTGAGGTAGGGCTCGCAGTATTTGTGGAGGGCAGAAGAGAGCGCTTCCAGCTTCTCGGAATAGATGGAGCGCATCGTGTCCAGGTGCTGGTCGAGGCGGCCGTTCTGCATGAACTGCCAGAGCATGTGGTGCAGGAGTGGACTGTTTCCCATGTCAAAACGCATGCGCATGATGCGCTCGATAATTTCAGGCTCGGCATGGACCCAGCCGACGCGGAGGCCGGTTGCGATAATCTTGGAGAAAGTGCTGACGGTGATCACCCCATGGCCGCGGGACATCTCTGAGAGCGTCATCGGTGGGTTGTGTGAGTAGTAGAACTCGCCATAGGCGTCGTCATCAAGGACGAAGGCGCCGTGCTTCGCAGCGAGCTTGAGCAGCGTTGCACGCCGCTCCTGGGACATGTTGCTACCCATGGGGTTGTGGAAGTTGCTGATGGTGTAGATCAGCTTGGCGCGCTTGCCCTCCACGGTCAGTTTGTCGAGGGCGTGCTCGAGTTCGTCGACAAGCATGCCGTCTTCGTCCATGCCAACAGAGCGGACTTCGGCCTGGTGGCCACGAAGGGTGCGGAGCGTACCGGAGAAGGTCGGTGCCTCTGAGATGACAACGTCGCCGGGCGACAGGAAGGCGGCGCAGACGAGGTCGATGGCGTCGGCGCTGCCGTTAGTGAGCAGGAAGTGGTCTGCGGTGACGGGGACATGCCGGTCGCGGGTGTAGCGGTCAGCGAGCGCCTGCCGGAGTGGCTCGTAGCCGACGCCGCCGCCGTAACGCAGTGGACCGTCGTCCGGTACGTCGAGGGCGCGCTCCATGGCGGCCAAGAGTTCGGCACGCGGAAGCGTATCGGGATCGGGGATCCCACTGCCGAAGGTGATCGGCGGGAGTGGCGACTGAACGGTCGCCGGCATCCCCCAGTCGGTGGCAGAGCCGGCCGTCAGGTGTTTGACGGCGTCACTGGTGAGCGCTTCAACGTCGTGCTCGGCCCAGAGTCGCCCCAGCTCGTCGACGATCGTGTCGGCAACCCGTTCGACCGTCACGGCGAAAATCCTCACTACAGACTCGGGATCAGGGAAAGTGATCCGTGCGACGAGCCCGTGCGTGTACAGGTCGGAATTATGATGAACATCATATGGCTGCTCACGGCACAGCAGCAAGCAGGGTGACCCCTTATCCGCCCTGTTTCGCTACGACCGAGATGGCTTCACCGAGGCGAGCAATGGCATCGCGCAGATCTTCAGGCGGCAGCGCGGAGTAGACGAGACGCAGTTCTTGCTCGCCACCGCTATCGGCGAAATATGTGGAACCAGGGGTAACCACAACCTCGCGAGCGATGGCCGCGGCGCGAACGGCGTGTGCGCGGAGCGGCTCCGCGAGGTGGAGCCAGAGGAAGAAGCCGCCGGCAGGGATACGGAAGCGGACGTACGGCTCAGCATGCTCGACGAGGGCATCGGCGGCGACATCGCGGCGTTCTCGGTAGATCGCCTGCAACGCGAGCACGTGCGGCTCGTAGGCACCGGATTCGAGGAAGTGCAGCACAATGCGGTGGAGGAACGGCGAGGCACCGTTATCGAAACGCATGTGAACCAGCGCGTCGACGATCGGACGTTCGGCAAGCACCCAGGCGACACGGAGGCCGGTGGCGACGGTCTTGGAAAAGGTGCCAAGTTGGATCACACCTCGGCCGTTGGCGAGGGCGAAGAGAGACGATGGTGGCGTGCCATCTAGATCAAGACCGGCGTAGGCGTCGTCCTCGACAATCAGGGCGCCATAGTCATGGGCGAGACGGACGATCTCGTGGCGGCGTTCGAGGGGAAGAGTGGCGCCGGTGGGATTGTCGTAGTTCGGGATGAGGTAGATCAGCTTTGGGCTAACACCGGCGGCGCGCAAATTTTCGAGAGTGGTGGCGAGTTGGGTGGGATCGAGCCCGTCGTCATCCTGAGGAACAGTGATAATGCGCGCGCCGCGGGCGAGGAAAGTGCGGATCGCACCCGGGTAGGTGGGCGCGCCAAGAATGACGGTGTCGCCCTGGGCGAGGAAGGTAAGCGCGACGTTTTGAAGCCCGTGGGCGCTACCCGAGGTGAGGGTGACATGCTCTGGACCGAGCGCGACCCCGGAGGTGGCGGCAGCACGAGCGGCGATCCAGGCCCGCAGCGGCTGGTAGCCCTGCTGGCCACCGTAG
>Ga0302135_10002508_pt1 | contig 10989 bp, 10 predicted proteins | sample CBN3_surface_MG_FD_203119 | JGI IMG/M metagenome (GOLD analysis project Ga0302135, IMG submission 203119) | Marine microbial communities from Western Arctic Ocean, Canada - CBN3_32.1 | ecosystem: Environmental > Aquatic > Marine > Oceanic | place: Canada: Western Arctic Ocean | collected... | reverse complement strand
TTCTCAACCGCCAAGCGCCTCCTGCAAGAAGAGGGCATCTTCGCCGGTGTTTCCTCTGGCTCCGTGGTCTACGGGGCCATCCGCCAGGCAGAGCGCATGGATCAAGGCGATATCGTCTGTCTGTTGGCCGACGGAGGCTGGAAATACCTCAGCACCGCCCTTTGGACCAAGGACTACGAACAGTTGGCCAAGGACGCCAAGGGCAAGGTTTGGTGGTAAAAACCTCCGGTTTATTTTGGAGTAATCTGCCCCTGGCAATGGCAACCAAACGGCAACCAGGCAAGGAGCAAAGGTCAATGAACCAGATTAGGGTCAGATAAAGCCATTCCGATTCGATTATTTAGCAGGCCATCAACCGGACGGGACAACGGCAGAGTTTGAGACTGGCAAGATGCCGTGGAACTTGAAACATCAGACGTGGCGATGCTATACTGGCTCTACATATAGACCTTCCTTAGAGAGCGGGGTGTAAACCCGCTTTCTTGCTGATGGAGACAAACGTATTCCATCCGAGGATTGGGAGGGACACGAACAAATGAAAAGTGATTTTCTTATAGCGTTGACCCAGTTGGCGGCCGAACGTCATCTGCCTCGAGAACAAGTACTCGGAGCGATTGAGGTTGCCCTGGCATCAGCCTTTAAAAAAGACAACCCGGCCTCTGGCCAAAACATATCAGTTACGCTCAATCCCAACACTGGGGAAGTGAGCGTTTTTGCGCTTAAAACAGTGGTGGAAACGGTTGAGGACCCCGACAAAGAGGTCACCGTAGCTGACGCCCAGTTCATAAAGAAGGGCGCTGAGCTTGGTGATGAAGTCGCGGCCGCAGAACCGCTGCCTCATAACGCCAGCCGAATTGCCGCCCAGACCGCCAAACAGGTCGTGTTACAACGGCTCAGGGAAGCGGAGCGGGATCTCCTCTATCAGGAGTTCCAGCAGCATGAGGGTGACATCGTCTCCGGCGTGATTGAAACAGCCGAGACTGGCCGCACCATAACCTTGGACTTGGGCCGAGCCCAAGCAGTGCTGCCTTACGAAGAACAATCACCCAACGAGCGTTACCGCAAGGGACAACGCACCAAGGTGTACCTCATTAGCGTCCGAAGCACACCCAAGGGGCCAGAAATTCTGGTCTCCAGAAGCCATCAGAACATGCTCAAACGTTTGTTTGAGATTGAAGTTCCTGAGGTCTATAACGGTGTGGTTGAGATCAAGGCAATTGCCCGGGAGGCCGGATTCCGCAGCAAGGTGGCCGTCAGCGCTACTCAGCCGGGAATCGACCCGGTGGGCTCCTGCATCGGCATCCGGGGTAACCGGATCCAAAGCATTGTGAATGAACTGCAGGGCGAGAAGATTGACATCGTGTCCTGGGATGAAGAACCCCGGACCTTTATCACCAACGCCCTCAGCCCGTCAGAACCCGTCCACGTGGAGCTGCTTACACCAGAGCAGACCGCCATCGTGGTCGTACCTGACCGTCAGCTGTCTCTGGCCATCGGAAAGGAAGGCCAGAATACCAGGCTGGCTGCCCGGTTAACTGGTTGGAGACTGGACATCAAGGGCATGACCGAGTGGGAAGAAATCAAAGAAGCCACTCAGGCAATCACAGGCTCCGCCGTTGCAGCGGAAGTAGCAGTGGTTGAGGCAGCAGAAGCCGTTGAAGAAGCGATTGCCATTGTAGAAGAAGCTGGCGCTGTCGTGGCCGAGCCAGCAGCAGAAGTAGCACCGGTAACGGCAGAAGCCGTTCCACCGGAGCCAGAACCGGCTGCAGAGCAGGACGAAGATGCCATACTTGCTGCCTTGATTCAGGAAGAAGAACAACAAGCTCCCGCAGAAGCTGCTACGGCAGAGAGTCTTAGCGTTGAAGACCTGGGTGCCTTCACTATTGATGACGTTGAGTTGTCGGACAACGACGATGAAGACGAGGAAGAGGAAGACGAAGACGAAGGGGAACTACCGAGCTTAGACGACCTACCAGTATTGATACCGGATGCTGGCAAGATTCGGTTCGCTGAAGATATCGTGGAAGAGTTCCGCGGAGGTGGCCGTGGTGGCCGACGCCGCAGAGGCGGCGGTGGTGCACGTGGCGGTTCCAGAGGCGGAGCCCGCGGTGGCGGAGCTGCTGCAGGCGGTGGCCGCTAAACCTTTCTGCCAGTACATTCCCTGAGGAATTTCAAGTGGGATATCATCTGATAGTTTCGCTGGGACGATTTTACGGGAATGCAGCAGGCAGTATATAGGAAGGGCCGTTTTGCCAAAGAGTCGACATGTCCCCGAACGTAGTTGCGTAGCCTGCGGCACCAAAATGCCCAAGGCGAAGCTCATTCGGGTCGTTCGGGCCTCTCAAGGTTCGATTATCGTCGACACCGCAGGCAGAGAATCAGGAAGAGGGGCTTACCTCTGCCACCTTCCGGAATGCTGGGAAAGGGCTTTGACCAAAGGGGCGTTACAGCGCAGCTTTAAACAAGACCTCTCCACCAAAGACTTGGCAGCAATACGAACTTATTACGAAGAGAACCTAGCCTCTCAGGCTACGGCGCAATAATCTTAGATTCTTGATGGATGTGTAGATGACTTCTGACGGACAGCCCGCAGCAGTGGACGACGCAGGCACGGCCGACAAACCCCGTAAGGCTACGGCGAAACGGGCCACAACCCGTGCTCTTGTCTTACCGGAGACGATGACGGTTCAGTATTTGGCTGAGGTCTTGGACCAAAACCCCATTGACGTAATCAAACAATTGATGCGGAACGGGATTATGGCGTCCATGAACCAGGTGGTCGAATATAAAGTGGCCACCCTCGTAACCACGGCGCTGAGTATCCGTACCAGCATGGTTGAACCCCAGTCTGCAGCCAAGGGCCCGGCCCCAGAAGGCTCAAAGACTGACGATGAATCAGAACTCATTACCCGCCCGCCAGTGGTCACGGTTCTTGGCCACGTTGACCATGGTAAAACATCTCTGTTGGACGCCATCAAGGACTCCAAGGTGGCCGACAAAGAAGTGGGTGGCATCACCCAACATATCGGTGCCTACCAGGTAGAATCAAACGGCAATCCGATTACCTTCTTGGACACCCCAGGTCACGCAGCGTTCACGGCCATCAGAGCCAGGGGCGCACGAGTGACTGACATTGCAGTATTGGTCGTTGCCGCCGACGACGGCATCATGCCCCAAACGTTGGAAGCCATCAACCACGCCAAGGCTGCTGAAGTCCCAATAATCGTAGCTATCAATAAGATGGACCTGCCGGGCGCAGATCCTGAAAAAGTGAAACGCCAGCTCAGTGAACAAGAACTCTTGGTGGAAGACTGGGGTGGCGATGTCATCTCTGTAGATGTCTCAGCCAAGACCGGCGCCGGTATAGACAGTTTGTTGGAAAACCTACTGCTGGTTGCGGAGATTGGCGAGCTAAGAGCCAATCCCAACAAACCAGCTTACGGCGTTGTAATTGAAGCCAAACTGGACCGAAAACGCGGTCCTAGCACCACGATCCTGATTCAAGACGGCACCCTGGCTGTTGGCGATTTCATCGTTGCCGGCGCGTCCTACGGACGGGTCAAGGCAATGTTCGACGACCTGGGCAAACCGATACAGGCCGTTTTGCCGGGTTGCCCCGCAGAGGTACTGGGCTTTGGGTCAGTCCCTGAGGCCGGTGACCAATTGGTCGTCACCACCGGTGAACGCGAAGCCCGCGTCAAGGCCGCTGAGAGCAGCAAGTCGCGTATCACCCAGACCGGCCAGAACCGCGCGCTTACCTTAGAAGAAGTGGTCAACCAGACTGACACAGACCAAATTAAAGAACTGAACCTCGTGGTCAAAGCCGATGTTCAGGGCAGCGTTGAAGCCGTACGCGGCGCCCTAGAAAAATTGGTTGATGAAGACGCCAAAGTTCGACTTCTACACACCGGCAGCGGTGCTGTGACCGAATCCGATATTCTGCTGGCCAGCGCCTCAGGGGCCATTGTCATCAGCTTCTCCATTGGGTCTGAGCCCAGTGCCGAACGCCTGGCAGACCGAATGGGCGTTGAGATTCGCCATTACAACATCATCTACCAATTGATTGACGACGTTGAAAAAGCTCTCCACGGCATGCTCGACCCGGTCTACACCGAGGTCATTGTTGGCCGCGCCGAAATTCGTGAGGTCTTTGAAGGCCGCCGCGGGGTTCAGATTGCCGGTTGTCGCGTAATCGAGGGCCGCATGATGCGAAACGGCGACGTACGAGTCATGCGCGACGGTCAAAATGTGCAAGACGGTACCATCAACAGCCTGCGTCACTTCCGTGAAGAAGTGAATGAAATGAACGCTGGTACTGAATGCGGTGTCATTATCCAGGGTTTCAACGACTTCAAAGAAGGCGACCTCTTGGAAGTCCATCGCCAGGAGCGGGGCCGGCGCTAATCCTCGCTTTTCTGCCTAAGTCATGGGCCCACTGGACTCTGACCAGGCGAGCATGAGACGCCAAAGGTACACCTGCCATGTCGCGACGCACTGACCGCATAAATGAACAACTGCGCGAAGAAATCAGCACCGTTCTCGCGCGTCAGATAAAAGACCCACGCCTGAACGCTGTCGTCAGCATAACCAGGGTGCAATCAAGCTCTGACCTGCGCAGCGCCAGGGTCTACATCAGCGTGCTGGGCAATGACAAACAGCGGAAAGAGGCCTTGGAAGGCCTCCAATCTGCTGCATCGTTCATGCGCCGCGAGATTCGCAACCGCATCAACATGAAACACACCCCGTTCATGACCTACCTGCTGGACGACTCCCTTCAAGAAGCCGACCAGGTAACACGACTTTTGAACTATGTGAAACCAGATGACGAGTCCGTTACCGAAGACTCCCCAGCCCCAAACGTCTCGAGCGACAACTAGCGTGCCCAACCCCAAATCCGGCGGCAAACCTCCCGTGGTCAACGGCTTCGTCAACCTCTTCAAACCTCCCGGTATTACCTCCATGGACGCCCTGCGCCAGATCAAACGCATCACCGGACAACGCCAGAAAGTCGGCCATTGCGGCACCATGGACCCACTGGCCCGCGGCGTGCTCCCAGTGGCGTTTGGCCAGGCCACGCGTCTCATGGAAAACGTTGTTGGCGGCACAAAGCTGTACCGAGTGGAGATCACCCTAGGCGTAGCCACCACCACCTATGACGCTGAAGGCGAGGTTGTGAAAACCGGAGATGCTGAAGGGATTACCAGAGAGGCTGTGGAAGATAGCCTACGGCCCTGGATTGGTGTGGTACAACAGGTTCCGCCTATGTACAGCGCCATCAAAATCGACGGCCAACGCCTCTACAAACTGGCCCGCGCCGGAATCGAAGTGGAACGAAAATCTCGCCCAGTTGAGATTCACGACATCCGGATTATAGAGTTCGCAACACCAAAATTGGTCTTGGACGTGGAATGCGGTCAGGGTACATACATCCGTTCTTTGGCCCATGATGTTGGCGAAGCCCTAGGGTGCGGCGGCCATGTGGCTGACCTGGTTCGTCTTCTCTGCGGTGGGTTCCCGGCCGAGGAAGGCATCACCCTAGAACAACTTGAAGAAGCCGCAGGTACTCCAGACGGCTGGCAACAGTATCTCCACCCCGTTGACCGGGTGTTGCGGAACCTGAAGAGCATAACGCTAGACCATAACGCCGAAGAGAATCTGCTCCACGGCCAATCAATCACTCTAGGTCGGCCAGAACTCGAAACCGGGTATTTGGAAGAATGCCGGGCTTACAACTCGGACGGCATCTTCTTGGCATTGGTCCGGTTCGACAATCCAACCAACTCCTGGCACCCGGCAAAGGTCTTCCAGGCAGGTTCCCCCTCTCCCTACGCCCCCACCTCTGTCTAGGCACTCCATAGCAACTCGACATAAATGCTCGTTTCCATAGCCCATCATTTAGTTGTGACTATATATAACTATATTGTCATTATAACGTTATCAATTCGCACACATATAACGCAATTTTCTTGACAATTTTAGCCGGAATTGTATAGTTGATTACGTTACGTAAATCCAAACACAGATTGGGCTTCGAAACAACGCACTTTAACACAATCATCCGACCGAAACATTGAGGGGTGGATAATATGGAAGCCTATTGCTTTAAGTGCCGAAACAAACGGGAGATCTCAAATCCTCGTCAGGTCACACTAAAGAACGGCCGTCCTGCCACCCAGGGTCTCTGCCCTGAGTGTGGTACCAAGGTGTTCCGGATCGGCAAGTCTTAGGGATTCACCAGTTGGATTCGCCGGGGGGATTCGCCTGGAAATTCCTTACAGAATAACTGGGAAGCCCAACTTCGCCAGCAGTTTTTGTGGGTTCGTCTCCAGCAGCGCATGAATTTCATCGTCGTTGAGACCGGCCCCCTTGGCTACCTTGTGCCTGATATCCGGGGTCAGTAAATCGTCTGGTTCGTGGGCGTCTGAGTCGAGCACGGTGATTGCTCCGGCCTCGCGTGCCGTCTTCACCACGTGGCCATTGGCCAAGCTGTGCCCTTTGCGGGCTGACACCTCAAGATAGATTCCCTTTTCTGCGGCCAACCGGGCTTCTTCATAGGTGATCAACCCTGGGTGTGCCAGCACGTCTACGTAGTCAGAACGCAACGCTGCCTCGTTGGTGCCCGGCTCCACTGGCTCTACTGGAGTCTCTCCGTGCACCGCAACCAGCTTTGCGCCCATCTCCTTGGCCGTCCTTGCCACCAAATCAATGTCATCCTTGGGCACGTGGGTAATCTCCACACCAGGCAAGGCTAGGATGTCCCAACTCTTGGTCGCCTGGGCACAATCAATAATTAGCGTCTTCAGCACAAATTCCACATTCCCCAGACCAACATGGTCGGTCACGGCCATGGCACGGTAGCCACGAACGTGGGCGCGACGTATCAATTCAATTGGGGACAATACGCCGTCGCTTAGGAAAGTATGGGTGTGGAAATCGTACATCTATCGGCTCCAAGTATTAAAAACGGTCAGGGTGGTTCACCGCCGCGTACAACGTCACTGGCACCACCGGGCTTGGCTAAGTATAGATACCGGTCGATGCATTAACAAGAATTCCAAACGCTGGTCATGATCTTAGGTAGCCAAATTTCCGTTGACACTATTTTTACCGACACCTACAATTGCGTCATCCAGGCACGGTGTCTATTGATGAAACCGGCCTATATAACCTCCGGGGGCATACCAATGGCAGATGCGCTGGTGAGCAACGCTGGGGATACCGCCCAACACACCTCCTGTGACCAATGCGGCAGGCCAGCCGGCAAGGGCCGATCTTACGCCTTTAAGAAACCGGTCCCAGAGGGAGCACTAGACCAGGGCACGGCCACTAAATGCACTTGGTGTGCCATCAAGCACCAGCCCATGCTCCGAAGATCGTTGATTGTGGCTTTTGTGGTCGGTACCATCCTAACGCTGCTGAACCAGGGTGATGTGCTTTTCTCAGGAAGCTGGAACAGCGCTCTCTATTGGAAGGTACCTCTTACATACTGTGTTCCCTTCTGCGTTGCCACCTACGGCGCTCTGAGCAACAGCAGACGCTAAAGTATCTAGAGCCTGCGAATTTCTCAAGAATCAAAAAGGCCCCGCCAATGGCGGGGCCTTTCAAGTTTTTAGGTGCTAGAGATTATTAACCCAGTTGTCGAATCACCGAGACGACTTTACCGCGTACTTCCACGTTGTCAGCGGCACAGTAGATGGGATCCATGGTGCTATTAGCCGGTTGCAGCCGGACTTGGCTGCCCTCGGCGTAAAACTTTTTCAGCGTGGTCTCTTCTTCTTCTTTCAACCACGCAACGACTGTCTCACCGTTGTTCACGGTATTTGACGGCTTTATGATGACTACGTCGCCGTCGTCAATCAGGGCGTCAATCATCGACGTACCTTTTACTCTCAAGGCGAACAACGTACCGTGCTGGCGCTGCAACTCGGGTGCCACCTCGACAGTGTCAAATTCTTGGCTGGACTCGGACGCCTCTGTGCTCCAAGCGGGAATCGGAATACCGGCGGCAATGGCGCCGACAATTTGGACCCTGGGGGCGTTGGAAACCGGCTGCCCGTCTTGGTCCAATATCTCAATCCCCCGAGCGACGTCAGGGCGGCGGTTGATGTACCCGGCCTGCTCCAACTTATCCAAGTTGTAGTCCACAACTGATGTGGAGCTGATATCACAGGCTCTCTGGATGTCGCGCACTGTGGGTGGGATTCCATTCTCCTGATAGAACTCCAGGAGAAATTGAAGAATACGTTGTCTGCGGGGCGGCATTTTTTTACTGCTTACCATATAGTCCTTTTAGATCAAGCCGACTTGGAAACCAGTGCTTGGGTTCTAATTAATGTGATTAACATAAGAAACAAATGTTCTGAAAATAGGCTAGCAAAGGCACCGCCACGTGTCAACGATTATCTGTCACGATACACATAGCTTAATCAGGACGCATGTTTGGGCCACAAAAAAACCCGCCCCTGTGAAGAACAAGGGCGGGTATAGTTGCTTGTTTAGGTGTTTAGTCTAAGCGGAGGCGGCAGCGGCCTTCATCTTGTTCAGATTGGCAGCCATGCGGGACTTGCGCCGGTTAGCGTTGTTCTTGTGCAAAATACCTTTTTGAACGGCTCGATCCAACGTGATCAACGCCTCTTTCACGGCAACCTCGGCTTCTGCTACGTCACCAGCTTCTACGGAGCGCAGCGCTAGGGCCATCGCTGACCTGGTTTCGGTGCGGTCTCCTCTGGTACGTACGGCTCTTTTTACTTGCTGGCGACCAGCTTTCTTTGCGGGCAACTTGCTCCTCCTGCGGTCTCTGCTCCGGCGCTATATCGGCCGGTCGAATGTCTAATTTATGTCCAGGCTTTCCAGGTTCAACCGTAATAATAAGCGCGAACCCGACTTAAAAAAGCCGTCGCGCCTATTATAAACCAAGTTAGGCCAGTTTCCAAAGGCCGATGGGTTTATCATCGACCTTTGGTCTTGATATCTGGGTTAAACGTCCAGGTTTTGAACGCTGCGGGCGTGGGCTTGAATAAAGCTTTTGCGAGGCGCAACCGTCTCACCCATCAACGTCGTGAATACATCATCAACCTCAACAGCGTTGTCGATGGTCACCTCCAGCATCTGCCGGGTCTCCGGGTTCATCGTGGTTTCCCACAATTGGTCCGGGTTCATTTCGCCCAAACCTTTGTAACGCTGAATCTGCGGAGTACGAGTACTGGTCATGTTGGCCAGATATTGATCCTTCGCTTCTTCAGTGTAGGTGTAATCGACCTTTCTGCCGGTCTGTATTCGGTACAGTGGCGGCTGGGCGATGTACAAGAAACCCTGTTCAATCAGAGGAAGCATCCTACGATACAGGAAAGTAAGGATTAGTGTCCGGATATGAGAGCCGTCCACATCAGCGTCGGTCATGATTATGATCTTGTGGTAGCGAATCTTTGTCGCGTCGAATTCTTCGCCTTCACCTGCGCCTAGAGCAGCAACCATGGCCCGGATTTCTTCATGGCCCAGAATCTTGTCCGGTTGCTGAAGAACCCGCTCCACGTTCAGAATCTTGCCCTTGAGCGGCAGGATCGCCTGAAAGTGTCGGTCGCGGCCCATCTTGGCCGACCCACCGGCAGATTCACCCTCAACAATGTAAAGCTCAGACTTGGCCGGGTCACGCTCAGCGCAGTCGGCCAATTTACCTGGCAGCGACGAGCCGTCCAGCGCATTCTTACGAATGACCAGGTCTCGGGCGCGTTTGGCGGCTTCTCTCGCCTTCTGAGAGGTCAGGCATTTTTCCACGACACGTTTGCTGTCGGTGGGGTTCTCTTCCAGGTACCTTTGCAGGCCCTCGCTAACCACCGAGTCCACGGTACCGCGGACTTCAGCGTTGCCCAGTTTGGTCTTGGTCTGGCCTTCAAACTGGGGGTCGGTCAGCTTGACGCTGATCACAGCCGCCAATCCCTCACGAACGTCTTCACCGGTCAGGTTCGACTGGTCCTCTTTGATATAACCCTGTTTGCGGGCGAAATCGTTAATCACCCGGGTCAAGGCGGTGCGGAACCCGGTCATGTGGGTGCCGCCCTCTTGGGTGTTAATACAGTTGGCGAAGGAATAAACAATCTCTGAGTAGGTGTCGTTGTACTGAACGGCCACTTCCACAGAGATATCGTCCTGCATCTTTTCGAAATAAAATGGGCTGGACTGAACGGTCTTCCGGTTTCGGTTGACGTTACGCACTAAGTTGGCGATGCCGCCGTCAAAGAAGTAAGTCCGTTGGATATCGCCTTTGCGCTTGTCTGAATGCAGATGGCTGATGAACGCGATTTCCAAACCCTTGTTCAAGTAAGCGATTTCCTTGAAGTGGGAAACCAGCATGTCAAAGTCGTACTCGATGATCGGGAAGATCTGCTGGTCGGGCTTGAACGAAATTGTGGTGCCATGCTCGGCGGTTTTATCGCCTTTGACCAGGGCAGTGGTCGGTTTACCTCGCTCATATTCCTGAGAGTAGAGATAACCCTGTTTCCGGACTTCAGCTCGCAGGTTTACTGACAGAGCGTTCACCACTGAGCCACCCACGCCGTGCAGGCCACCGGTGACCTTGTAGGCGGCACCGTTGAATTTACCACCGGCGTGGAGGGTGGTCATCACAGTTTCCAGGGCGCTCTTGCCGGTCTTGGGGTGTTTGTCGATGGGAATACCGCGGCCGTTGTCGACCACCGTTATCCAACCGTCTTCGGAAATGGATATCTCCACCCGCTCGCAGAAGCCGGCCATCGCTTCGTCAACTGCGTTATCTAAAATCTCATAGATAAGGTGGTGCAGGCCGCGCTGGTCAGTACTTCCGATGTACATTCCAGGCCGGACTCGCACTGCCTCTAGGCCCTCTAGGACCTGAATATCTTTGGCTGTATAGTCGCTTGTTGGGGTTTGCGTCATGTTGTTATTTCACCCTAGGAATTCGTTGGATAAACAGAGAAACAATTACACGTGAAAAGGGGAGTTAAAAACAGCAGG
>Ga0302135_10002506_pt1 | contig 10991 bp, 22 predicted proteins | sample CBN3_surface_MG_FD_203119 | JGI IMG/M metagenome (GOLD analysis project Ga0302135, IMG submission 203119) | Marine microbial communities from Western Arctic Ocean, Canada - CBN3_32.1 | ecosystem: Environmental > Aquatic > Marine > Oceanic | place: Canada: Western Arctic Ocean | collected... | reverse complement strand
GTACAGCTATGCGAGTGGTGCTAGGGCAGATGCTGTCGCGGCAGAAGAGCGTGTCCATGTGTTGGAGGTAGAGCGCATGGAGCTTGAGCGCCAAGTCGAGGAAGCCGTCCAAGGCTACGACTTGTTAGTGGACAGCCTAGCTCAGGCCCATGACTCTCTAGCAGGGGTCAGGGCAGAAGCCGCTGAGACGGCCTCAGAGGCGTCTAGGAGCTTTGAGCGGGGCTTCGATGTCTTGCGGGATAGCCTTGGGGCTTACGATGGTCTAGTGGAGATCCTTGATCAGGCCCAGATGGATCATCAAGAAGAGGTCACTGCCTATCAGGTGCAGATCCAAACGCTTGAGGCAGACAAGGTCTTACTGTTTCAGCGAGTGACCGTCCTTGACTCCCTCTGGGTACTGGAGCAGGGCGTCAACGAATCGTTGCGAGCAGAGATCGGTGCCCTCCATGAAGAGGCCGATGCATGGCAGCGTTTAGCAAACATCGGCTTATTGGGTAAGCTTGGGAGCGTGGCTCCATATGCCTTGGCCGGGGCCGGGATCGCGTTACTCATTCGCTGACTACTCTCCCATTATCTCTCTTCGGATAAGGCCTAGTGAGATGCGAGATCGCGGCGAGTAAATGTTTTCGCTCAGTGCGTGAACCCCGGAAAAAAAAGTACCGCCCTTTGCTGTTTTGCTTGACCTTGACCGCGCCGGGAAACCGTTTCTGCATAGCAGAAGCCTTTGTTGTGCCTCCGAGCTTCTGGCGCATAGCCCGTGAACCGTAGAGCTTGCCGTCGATCAACCACGCATTGCGGTCACCTTTGTTGCTGGACACGTTGGAGTTGCCGTCGCGCATCGACCCAACGTAGTGAAAATTGCAGGCTTGGTAGATCGTTCCGACCTCGCCAGCTAGGTCATCAACGGTCGCCGTGATGACTTTGTATTGTGGGGGAAGCATCTTGATGGCAGACGTGATGAGCTTACTCGCTGCGTGAGGGTGAGCCCAGTGGACGCAGGCCCCACGGTTGAGGAGAATCATCTTGCCCTCGTACCCGTACTTCGACCAGTCGGCGCACTTCCTCCCTTGCTCGCGGGCGACGACCCCAAGGTTCTCTGAATACTCAGGCCCGAAGCAGACTACGCCACCGCAGGCACCGTCAAAAAAAATGCCGAAACTGTGCGAGGTGCAGGCTGCCATGCACCCCATCCATTCATAGTCTTCAATGATGTGTCTAGCCGTGCGATAGCTCACTGGGCGGACCTCGGCCTTTGCAATGTCCATGTCCAAGCCCTCCCACCACGCACCGAACAGATTGTCTCCTGCGTCGGTGGTCGCTCGCTCCTCCCGAACTGTCCGCTGGTGCGCTTGAGGAATCATTACCAGCGGTTGCCGTTCCTATCGGTAGTCAGTGCCGTGCCTTTCATCGTGCCTCCTCCTTTGAGGGGTGATTGAATTTCATCTTAAAATCCAGTCGCTTCGTCACGGTGTATACTTGATGATTCTGCCGTAGCTGTCATGGTCTACGCCTGTAGCTTCTTTGATCAGCTTGGCGGCGTTCAGCGCGGTGTTGAACATGTCCTCGAAGCTTTTGCATCCCTTACTCATGGTGTCTCTCCTCCCTTAGAGGTTGGGTGTAAGGGCGGGCCACCTCCCGGCGACCCGCCCCTCGCCTACTGCGCCCCCCTAGAGCATAGACTGGAGCCTGTCGATCATCTCCACCATCTCGACTCTCTTGGCGAGGAAGAGTCCGGGTAGCCCGTCCGGGCGATGGCAATAAACACCCTGATCATCCTTGTCCTTTGCCATCAATTCTTCTAACTCTTCGATGGCCGCTCTAATCTCTTCCTTCCTGCTGGTCCTGCTGGTCCCGTCTTTCATTTTGTACCTCATGGTGGTGGTGTGGTGGAGCATCACTGCAATTGCGCTACCAGTAAAGCTAACACCCCTGTCAACCCCCCCAATTCATCACACCATTAAGGTGTCGTCTCCAGTTAGTGGTTTAAACGGGCAGGGCAGACATCTATAGATCTGACCTACGCCTATGTATCAGCCAGTGGCTGTGCCCTACAAGCCAACCGTAGTGGACCGCGCCCCTCACGCCAACCGCTACTGCGGTGCCCAGCAACAGCACTACCCCCAAGAGTCTACTCTTTCTCATATTAGTCCCCTCGCATCAATTCTTGATAATCGAAATGTTTACCGAGAGCGGTTCTCACATCAACTGTCGATGCCTCAAACCCGAAGATTCGATTGCCGGGGCTCTGTAGAAAGATGTGGCTTGGTGCCTCTGTTTTTCCTCGGGCGAACTGTATCCCCTTGGTGGTGATGCACCACTGTTGCGACTCTTTGTAAGAACTACCGTCAGGGTTGCACCTACGGGACACAAGCCCCCAGAGATCCAGCTTACCCAACTCGGTAGCGTACTGCTCGACTTTCTCTGGCATATCCACTGCCGATACCCAACAGCCCGGTTCTTTGGCAGCCTTCACCGCAAGCCAGCACAGGGTCCGGGCCATGCCTGAGTTAAGCTTGCGTCGGTATAGTTTCACCTTCCCGCCACAGCAGTCGCACGTTTCGGGCAGGAGGCGTGACCTGGCCCGTAGTGGGTGTTCCTCGTCCGATCTCGTAAGCGGTGGTTCATCGAATATATCCCACTGATCATCGCTCATCACATCCACCACTGTTTTTCTTGAATCTTTTTGGGGGGATCTGGCTTTTCCGGTGCCGTGTTACCACTCAGGTAATCCATGATAATCCCTCGTATCAAGTCAGCCATCGTGGCTCCGCGAGCTTCGGCAAGGTCACGAAGCTCGCGAAGCACTGCCTCATCGGCCCTTAGCAGAAAAGTCTTCTTCGCCACGCAACGCTAGAACGGAAACTCGCCGTCGTCCTCATCGTCTTCCGGCACGGCAGGCTGATGCATCGTCAGGCGCACATTCTCGTACTCCTTGCCCGTGGTCTTCGCCGTGCGATTCCAGATCGCGACGTTCAAAACAGGCATCGTGCCTGACTTCGCTCTCTCCAGCATCTGCTTCAAGAAGGGCTTGGTGAATTCAATCTTCCCGTTCTTGATCGGATGCTTATCAGTTAGGCGTTCCTCGTTCGGGAACAAGGCGAAGTCGATCTTCAATTCATTATCATATCTGCTTGGCATCGTTTACTCCTCGTGCAGTGTAAGTAGTGCGGGCATCGCGTCATCCAATATCTTGAGCAAGGCTTCCATTTCAATCCCATCATCACTTTTTACGGCCTTCTTGATCCGGGTCTGGAGGGCCTCATCTGCCTCCCAATTGTTTGCATACAACTCCTTGCATCGCTCGCTGAGTTGTGTTCGTAGGGCGGCGAGATTGTGCCCCGGTCCCTCCTCAACCTCAACCTCTGGTGTTTCGGCAGGCTCCGTCTTTGCAGGCTCCGCTTCTGCGGGTTTAGCCTTGGCCTTTCTTGGTGTCTTTGCTTTTGCCTTGGACTCCCACGATCCATTGTTTTCCCACAGGTATAAACCAAGTCCCAGCATGGCTAAGAGTTTCGTCTGGCATCGTTGCCGGGAATTCTGCAAGTCAACAGCGGTGGGATTTTCCACTGCCGCATTGCGGTAATCCATGACGGCGAGGGTACACTCAGCGTACTTCTCTCCGGCTACTATCGCAGAGCAACACACACTTGCCGTGTTATCTGGGTAGCGGATGTGGTCAAGTACGACGCCGTCCTTATCGGTACTGCCGTGCCACTTGACCGAAAGGTGGTCACCAAAGGCGTTCATCGCGACGGACCAAGCGCGAGCCCAAGGGACGTAGGTCAGGTTGCTCTTGGTCTCATGGTACTTCGTTAGGTTCACCCCCCTAAACGTCTGCCATATCTCCGACCTAGTCGGCGGCTCTGTGGTCTTGCCAAGGGCAGTACGCTCGACCTCCTCATAGCTTTCGTCGCTCATGTTATATCTCCTGTGTTGCTGTTCCACTGTGGGCAGAATTGTGCGACATCGCACCACGACTCACACCTAATGAATTTCGCGTTCCCTTCAACGACTCTGAGCTTCGGGTTGTCCTGTTCGGTGACGTACCCTATCGCGTGGTTGCGGGTATTGAACGGCTTCGGCCTACCTCTCCCGCCTATAACTTCGTAGGCACCTCGCGCCCACCGCTCTTCGGGGGTGCAGGGAATCGTGGCCTCCTGCCTGTGAATACGGACACGCTGGTCGAGGTATCTATCCTGTCTCTCATCGGACCAGACGGGCACCTTGAGGACCACAACAGGACTGTCTGGGTAGTCAGGCTTTCCTGCGCGGCTCTTCATCCAGTCCCGGCAGATGGTCACGATGTTTAAACTTGTAGCAGTGATGTCATTCTGCCTGAGTAACCAAGCATAGAGATTCAACTGCGACTCCCAGTCTACCTTGAGTCCCCTCTGGACGCTGAAAACTGAGGTCACCTTGTAGTCGCTGATGACACCGTCCTCTATGAGGTCAACAGCACCGCTGATGGTGGTGCCGTCGTGGGTTGCGTGGAAGCGTTGCTCCTTGATTCCCACATCCCCAGCTTGCTCAAGGGCAGCGTGTACGCCCTTACCCAAGAGCTTCCACACCTCATCTCTAACGTCAATGGAGATCTCCTCCTCGTGCTTCCTCCACAGACGCCTGATCTGTGGTGGCGAGATCAGTTCGGTGACGCTGAAGTCAGCACCGTCCTTGGTGTAGGGATCGGCTTTGATGGCCGCGACCACTGAGTCTGGTGCATCGAACTTGTTGGTCAGCTTCATGCGTATTCCTCAAAATCTAGGATGTCCCATTCAATTTGATCGGGGTATCTTGCATCCAGCGGATGGACTAGGGTGGGGGCAAGGTCTTGCAACCTGACAAACACTTCATCACAAGAATTTATTTGTCTGACGCGCAGGGCGTCGAGTGCAGTCACCTGTTTTTTAAGCATACGATCAATCCGTTTAAGACCTTTACGGATCTCGTGGATATGCCAAACCTCAGCCCACGAAATCAGATCTGTCATCCTGTAGGCAATCCTCATCCTTCCAGATCTTTTAACTTTTACATACCTCGGCCCCTTCTGTTGCTGCCAGAGAGCCCTTTCTGTTGCTGGAAGTGTCTTCCATTTTCTTCGGACTGCCCGCCAACTGGACAAGGTATTTACAGACCTGTCGATAACTTCAGATGCTTGCCTCGGTGTTAACAATTTCTTATGAGAGATCTTATCAAGATGTGTCTGTTGTTTGCCTAGTCTGCTGTGGGAAAGATACTGGTTTTTCCATTCATTCAAGTCACTCATACATTCCTCCATCGTGGTGTTGTAATGTTGTAGCATTAATCTACCACTATTACATAGGACAGTCAATGGGGTAAACTATGATGTACGCCAGACACCAACCCCAAAATCGGTATCTGGTATCCGTCGCACCACATATTTCCTACCCTCATCCCTGTACTTTCTTGTCCACGCTGTCGCGGATGAGCGGATAGAGGCTAGGTGCTTACGATCTTCAAACTCTAGGATGAAGCACTCCCCCACTCTCAACAATCCGAATGGGTATGAGTGTGTGATGCGATTTGGCGGGATAGCCATATCTGAGTGTATGGTGATACCGGGATTTAGTTGCGTTGGCTCAGTCATTTTATCCTCCATATACCAATGCCATAGTCTGTGATGCGAACGGAAAACTTCTTCGTAGTCTTCTTGGCTACGCGACCTGCGTAGTTACGGATCGCCTGCGACTTGGCAGACGCCTGCTCTGGGTCCATGGGAAGTTCCAGACAATCTCCGATGTTAATTGTTTCGAGGGGCAGGTAGCCCCACTTCTTTGGTGGTCCGGGGTTTGCCGGGGGAAGGCCAACCCCCTCATAAATCCTGAATTTCTGTGCGTCGTCTGGCATCACAATCTCTCCTCAATTGACAGACATATCTCTGATAGCTATTCTTTCACTCCAGAATCGCTAGGAATATGATAACAACACGAGAACCATCACGCAAGGGTATTGACATCAACCCGTACACCCTTACGATACACGGTGAACCAGCATCGAAAGCTAACTCTCGACAGCTAGTGCTGATCAGGGGGAGGATAGTGCCGATCAAGAGCAAGAAGGCCCTGTCCTATATGCGAGCGTTCTCTCAGCAGTGCCCGACTCTAGACCCTTTAATGGACGAGGACTTAGCTATCGCCATGAAGATCTACTACAAAACGCGACGGCCAGACCTAGACGAAAGCCTCATCCTTGATCTGCTTCAGGGCACCATCTACAAAAATGACCGGGCCATCAAGCTGAAGTATATTGAGCATGGGTTGAGCAAGGATGATCCCAGAGTAGTCATGGCTATTGGACCGCTCGGCCAAGCCTCTGAGGTGATTGAGGTCTACAAGGAGTTGGTTGACCGGGAGCCCTTGGGTAGCTGATGAAAGATCAAGTGCCCGCTGAGATTAAGAATCTTGCAGCGGGTCTAAGCATAGGCCAGTACAAGAGGCACTGCCCTGAGTGTCGGCACTTGCGGGAGAAGAACACGCACGACAGGAGTTTGTCGCTCAAAGTTGATGCAAGCGGGGGCCAATACCTCTGCCACCACTGCGGGACCACCGGAGGATGGATGAAACAGGAACCACACAGCTTTAATATCACTCGCGCCCCTCGACCTAAGATCAAGGTCGCCACCGACATTCACCCCATCGTTACGGCCTACCTACGGAGCCGCAACATCTCTGACGCTGTGATCGCTGAACACACGGTACAGGGTGTGCATCGCTTCAACGGGCAGGCGGTCCCCGCCGTAGGGTTTCCATACCGGGAGGAGGGGGAGGTGAACGCCATTAAGTGGCGGAGCGCAGACAATGACATCAAGATGTATAGCCAGCAAAACGTGTGCGAAGACCTCTGGGGTCTCCATCGCTATGTACCCGGCAACGATCTGCTGCTGTGTGAGGGTGAGATGGACGCCCTGAGTTGGTTATCATGTGAGCTACCGGAAAATCTGACCGTGCTGTCTATCCCGAACGGCGCACCAGCGAAGGTCAAGGACCAGAAGATCTCGCCAGAGGAGGACAAGAAGTTCGCCTACATCTGGAGAGCCGCAGAGCAGTTGGATAGTGCCGGACGCATACTGCTGTGCTTCGACTCCGATAAGCCGGGGCTTGCCTTACAAGCTGAGATCATCCGGCGGCTGGGCGCTGCCAAGGATGTGTGGCTTGTGGACATGGGGGCGGCATTTAAGGACACCTCAGAGGCACTCGCTGATAAGGGCGAGGCTTACTGTCTGGATCGTCTGGACTCTGCCAAACCGATCCCCACTGTCGGGCTATACGGTGTCGAAGAGTTTCGAGATGAGTTTACGTCTCTCTATGAAGACGGCCAGATACAGGGCTTGGCTACGGGTATCCCGTCCTTGGACAAGCTGATGCAAATCGTACCGGGGATGGTGACAGTAGTGACAGGCTTCCCCAGTTCTGGTAAGTCTGATCTCATTGATCAGGTCTGCCTCAACCTAGCCCGTACTCACGGGTGGAAGACTGTCTATAGTTCCTTTGAGAAACCGCCCTCGTTGCACCTCGCCCAACTCAGCCAGAAGTTGTTGGATCTTCCGTTTTTCGAGGGGCCGACACCAAGGATGTCGAGAGAGCAACGCGACTGGGCGGTGGAGTTTTGCGAGGAACACTTCCTGTTCATGGATCATTCCCGGCAGGGGCCATCGACCATCGAAGGGATCTTGGATGTCGCGTCGAAGGCGGTGATGCGTCAGGGCTCAAGGGTGTTAGTCATAGACCCTTATAATTTTATTGAGATGCCGTCAAATGAAAAAGAGACGGACGCTATCAGCCGTATGCTCACCACTGTACAGAAGTGGGCGCGAGCCTCAGACGCCCATGTGTTCTTCATCGCCCATCCCACGAAGATCTCACCAGACAGGCGCAGTGAGAAGAAGGTGGTCGTCACTGGGCATGATATAGCGGGGAGTGCGGCGTGGTTCGCCAAGGCTGACATAGGACTCAGCGTGTGGCGTCATCCGCAAGACCTAGAGCCCCCAGAGGCTATCGTATGGAAGTGTCGGTGGTCTTGGCTGGGTAGGCACGGCTCATGCCAGCTAGGGTTCGATAAGGTCACCGGACGGTGGACTGACTACCTGCCAGAGAGGTCAGACCCTGACTACTGGGATGGGATATGATACCACCAGTTTAAACACTCACCCTACATAAAAAAAAACCGCCGCCAAAGGAGGGAACGGGAGGAACCCTGCTCTGACGACGGCAACACGACCCCACCACGAGGTCACATAGTATAGTCAATGCACCCCCTCGCATCAACCCTTTACGATGATATCATCTTAATAGCTAGGCGTCGTAGCCAGCCCGCCTTGGTGCCGGGGCACTGCTTTTGGTTCAACGCCCCGTTGACAATGCTAGGCGAGTCCCACACTTCCATGATGGCACTGCATCTATAGCATCCAAACAATGCGAGTGCGCCCTCATGTGATATCAGTGCGGGCTTGTGCCCAAAGATACGCGCATGGCGTAGAGCCTGACGCCTTAGCCGCCTAGCTGTTCGTGTCCGCATCTTATCATTCACCTAGCTTTTTCTTCCGTTCCGCTTCCGCTTTTTGCAGCTTCTCCAGCGTTGGTTCTACTGGTTTTCGCGGCGGCTTGTTTGGATTCAAGATCAGCCATCCCCGCAACTTCTCCGTTGTTTTCTTTGATGGTTTGACGTAAGGCATAATGTTTTCTCCTCTAAAGTTTAGTTGTCATTCACTGCCACGGTTCCTTCTTGTCCCTATCATCCCCCCTCCGTCCTTCCAGATGTCCAGCTAGAAACTCATCCCACTCAGGGGGACGCTTGATGAGGGTTGCCCCGCACAGCGTACAAGTGACATCTCTCCCACCCCCCGCTGAGAACTCTCTAGCGGAGCATTGCGGGCACGGGAACGCTTCAGTCTCCTCATCCCAGATACTGGGGTGGCCGATCTTCATCAAGTAATCAGCTACCACGGCGTTGACTGACTGATCTCTAAGTATCTTGTAGTCCACTGCCTCCATGATCCATGCCTCAATGGTCATCTCAGCGTTGAACGCCGCTTCCCTCGCCGCAGAGAGTAACGCGCCCTTTGTGAACCCTACCAAGAGATCGTAGTCGCGCTCACCTTCACTCATGGTGCCTCCTCTATCTGCCCCTGTACACGGGCAATGTCGGTGGCGTTGTCGATGTCCTCTCGCGTGTGGCGTGTGCCGATGATATCTCTGAGGCCATCAAGCACCCCCTCTGCCTCTGCTAGTATCGCAAGACGCTTGGCCTCATCGGGTGTCTTACTCCAGTCGCCGTACTGACAGGCGATCACTAGCAGGGCACCGTATTGCCTGATCCGTTCAATTATCAAATCATTGTAGTGTGTCATGCGGGTACTCCCTCCTCTGCCATTCTAGCGTCGAGAATCTTTTGCTGGAGGTTGTCCGAAAATTCGGTCAGGGCCTCACCGTCTGAGAAAAAGATAGTGAGGTCGTGCCCCCCCTCCTTCATCGCCAAGCAGTAGGTCGTACCTACTTTCAAGCTGTGGACCTTCACGCTTAGATCTTGTGTCGGGTGAAAATTGAAGCTGGTTCCCATCATTTTACCTCCCTAGTGGTGGTGTGGTGTGTCGAGGTTCTCGAAGGTGATCATCCCGCTCTCCCGTAGATCGGACAGATTGTCTTCTGCGTCCAGCGACTCGGCCCACTGGTTGAGCGCGGCTTCCGCATCGGCCAGCGTCTCGAACTGTGTGGCGTCACAGTCTCCCGCTCCCGTGCTGTCCTTGAAGGTGGCGAGGCCGTCGATCTTGACAAGCACACAGTCGGAGGGATTTTCACGCGCTGAATCGGTGAGACGGATGATGATGTCAGTCATAGTCATTCTATTTCCTCCCGCTTTTGCATAGCCTCATCCTGAGCGTCCGAGACGCCGCTCTCACCGAAGAATTCGGCGGAGGAGACGCCGTGTTCCGCTACGAAGCGGGCCTCCTTGGCGCGGGCTTGCCCTACCACGCGCTTGATCGGGTCCATTTCGGCGGCGTTAAAAGCGTCAGCGATGCTAAGGTGTCGGACCTCTTCGCCGGGATTCCCGTAGAGGAACTGATCGGCGTGGTCATACGGCCCAGACCAATAGATTACCCCGTCTCTGCGTACCAACCGGAAAACCCTCTCTTCATCTTTCATTATCTGGTGTCCCTCTTGTGGTGTGTGGTGTTTCATGACAACTGTAATCTAACACAATGCGACAACGTGTCAACCCCCTGTTTAAATTGTTAGCTCCACATCTCCGTTATGGATTCGGAGGGCTTCTTCGGTGATCTCTTCTCGCAGATCGGCCAAGAGATTCGCTCTCTCGTGCCACACCTGCTGCGCTGCGGACAAGGCGTCAGGGCCTTGCGGGTAGAAGTCTCTACCGTGGGGCCACGCTTGCCCGATGGCCTTCTCCACATCTCCCAGCGCGTCGGCGATATCGGTGCGCTGCTTGACCAGCGAGTCTCTGGATGTGCCGTTCAGATGCACGGTTGGGTCAGTGTGATTGCTCATGGTGTCTCCTCCCGCATCGCTCTCTTCTGGGCGGCGAGATTCTCCTGTAGAAGACGGTCACGCTCGCGTAATGTTTCCTGAGACTCTGCCTGTATCTTGGCACAAAGCGCAGAGAGGGCGGCTGAAACCCCGTCGATCTCATACAGCCCCGTATTAGAATTGATCGTTCGGATGAGTTGCAGGACATCTATCTTCAATCCAGGGGTGCTGTACCACCGCACCTGAGCGTCGAAATTCTCCTGACTGATCTGGGTGTAACCCGTGTGAGTCATTCTATTTCCTCCCGTTCCCGCATGGCCTCGTCTTGGGCGTCGGAATAACCGCTCTCGTTGTAATATTCGGCACTACTCATGCCGTCATGCTCCTCCTGGAAGATGGCTTCCTTGGCGCGGCATTGCTCAAGGACACGCTTGATCGGGTCCGCTTCCCTTGTGCGAAGCCACGCGGTCAGGGTTGCGTAATCTTCTGGGGAGATGT
>Ga0302135_10002505_pt1 | contig 10991 bp, 9 predicted proteins | sample CBN3_surface_MG_FD_203119 | JGI IMG/M metagenome (GOLD analysis project Ga0302135, IMG submission 203119) | Marine microbial communities from Western Arctic Ocean, Canada - CBN3_32.1 | ecosystem: Environmental > Aquatic > Marine > Oceanic | place: Canada: Western Arctic Ocean | collected 2017-09-15 | reverse complement strand
GGGTCGCTCGGTCACTTCGCGGAGTACGAGAACCGGGGTGCCAAAGGTGGGAGCCTCCTCCTGGATTCCCCCGGAATCGGTGAGCACCAGCGCCGATCCCCTCAGGGCGGCGACCAGGTCACGGTAACTGAACGGCTCGGTCAATCGAATGCGCGGGTGGCCGGAGAGTAACTCGGCAGCAGAGTCACGCACGTTGGGGTTCGGGTGCACCGGATAGACCACCACCAGGTCGTCGCGCGCGTCGGCGAGCCGTCGCACTGCGGCAAACACTTCCGCAAGCGGTGCGCCGAATGACTCGCGTCGGTGGGCGGTCAAGAGGACCAGTCTGTGGTTACCCGCCAGGGCCTCGCGGAGAACCGGATCCTCGGGCTCGCCGATGTCCTCGGCCACGCTGAGTAACGCGTCGACCACAGTGTTGCCAGTGACGTTGATTCGCCCTGGGGGCACTCCTTCGGCACTGAGGCAGGCTGCCGCTCCAGCCGTGGGTGTGAAGTACCAATCCGACACGACGTCAGCGACACGTCGAAACACTTCCTCCGGAAACGGGGCCCACTTGTCGTGGGAACGAAGCCCCGCCTCGACGTGACCCACCAGGACTCGCTCAAAGTAGCCGACCAGGGCCCCGAAACAGACCGTCGCTGTGTCGCCCTGCACCAGGAGTGCGTCTGGACTGAAGTCCCGGACCACCTCGCGGAGGCCATCCAAACACCCATGAGCGACGTCATATAAGCTCTGCCCCTCCCTCATGATGTCGAGATCGTAATCGGGCACCAGTTGAAAGGTCGCGAGCGCCTGGTCCACGAGGGTGGTGTGCTGGCCCGTCAGTACCAGACGAATGTCGGCCTCGTCGTCGCGCGCGCGGAGTCCCGCGACGACCGGAGCCATTTTGATTGCCTCGGGACGGGTGCCGACGACGACCAGGATGCGGGCGCGCGTGCCGGGAGCGACCCTTCGGGAAAGTTGTGGCAGGGCGCTCAGCTCCTGCCTGGCCGGGTCGGGGAGCGGTGGCGTAGGGCGTCCACCTCGGCCCGCAACTGGGCAATCATTTCGGCCACCAGACCGAAGCCGAACAGCAGGAAACCTACCACCTCGAGCAGGCTCACCAGTGTCAGGAGGGGCCTGAATCCCGACTGCTCCACGAAGCGGAGCCACAAGGCCACGAGTCCTACCAGAATCCCGGCCAGGACCATCGCCGCACCCGTCACGCCGAAGAAGAGCAGCGGCTTCCTCGAGAAAACCACGAGGAACCAGACCGACATCAGGTCCAGGAGCCCGATCAGGATTCGAAGCGGACCGCGATACTTCGAAACTCCGGCCCGGCGCGCATACAAGGGGATGTCGATTTCCGTGACCGACCACCCCCGGGCATGGGCCAGCACGACGAAAAACCTGTGCCAGTCGCGGCGCAGGTAGAGCTCATCGAGGACCTCGCGACGGAACGCCTTCATCGAGTTGAGATCCGATACCGGCACCCGGAAAATCACCCTTGAGAGCCGGTTGTAGATATTCGAAACGGTGCGCTTATCGTAAGCTCCGACCTTCCTTCCTGTGACGATATCCCACCCGTCCTGGAGCTTGTCCAGGAAGCGTGGGATCTCGTCGGGAAGATGCTGGAGGTCAGCGTCAAACAGGATGACCCACGTGCGATCGGACTCGTTCGCCGCCGTTAGCAGCGCGGCGGTCTTGCCTTCGTTCACACGATGGCGTAGTACCCGCATGGGGGACCATCCTGCCGCTTCCCGCTCGACCAAATCGGCGGTACCGTCACTCGATCCATCGTCGACCAGCAGCACCTCACCGTCGAGCCCATATTCTCTCCAAGCGCGCTTGAGCTCCTTGATGAGTTCCGGAACCATCGGCGCCTCGTCCAGGGCGGGCACCACGAGAACGAAGTCGCGGCGGGTGTTGGAGGTGAGCGTCCGAGCCACCTCCAACGCGTCCGCACGAAGGTCTCGGCCGGGACCGGCCTGTTCCCCAGCTATGGCCGGGGACGTGGGCGGAGCGGTACCGGGTTCGGGGGAGGACATGCGCGGAAGATAGGGGCCTGACTGAAGCGATCCAATACGAATGGTCAAACCCGTTTGCGCATCAGTGCTTGGGGGATGCCAAGCTGGTACCGGTACTTGGCTACCGTCCGGCGGGCGATCTTCACGCCGTCTGATTTGAGGAGATTCGCGATGGCCTGATCCGTTAACGGTCGCTTGGACTCCTCGCGTCCGACCAAGTTCTGGATCTTGTCCTTCACGCCGCGAGCGCTGATGTCGTCGCCGCTTGTGGTGGAGAGCCCTGATGAGAAAAAGAACTTGAGCGGGTAGACCCCGCGGGGCGTCTGGCAGAATTTTTCATTGGTCACCCGGGACACGGTCGACTCGTGCATGTCGATCTGCTCAGCGACCTCTCGTAGGGTGAGCGGCTTCAGGAATTGGATGCCCTTCTCGAAAAAGTCCCGCTGCTGGTTTACGATGAGCCTCATCACCTTGAGCATGGTCTGGCGTCGCTGTTCAATCGCCTGGATCATCCAGTTGGCAGAGTTCAGCTTAGAGGAGATGAATTCTTTATTCTCGCCTTTGAATTTGTTCCTGTCCCGAGCGACTTCGCGGTAGGCACGCGCCAGTATCAAGCGCGGAAACCTGGTGTCATTCACGAACACCTGGTACTCACCTCTGATCTTTTCCACGATCATATCAGGGGTGACGTATTGCTCCTGTGGGGGCTCGTATTTGAGTCCAGGTTTTGGCTCGAGCTGTGATATCTGGTCTGCCGCTTCTTGGACCTGTGCTGGCCTGACCCCCATCGCTTTCGCGATGTCGGCCCACCGGTGATTGATGAGTTCGTCGAAATACTCGAGCACTATGTGGTGCGCGAGTGACTCTCCTAGGTCACGGTGGCGCATCTGGAGGAGGATGCATTCACGCAGGTCACGAGCGGCGACGCCAGCGGGGTCAAACTGCTGGATACGGGTCAGCATCTGCCCCGCTTCTTCCAGCGAATACGGGCGGAAGAGCCCCTCAATCTCACCTAGCTCGCGGGACCGATCTTCCAAATCGAGCGCCTCGGCCCGCTCCACGGCCAGATCCCGCACCTCGTCCAGCCAGTTGTTGACGCCGGCAACCACTCCTTCGAGGGTGCACGACAGCATGCCGTCGTCTTCGACGTTGCCGACGATCTCCTCCCCCAGTCGCAGTTCCCGTTCAGTTAGCTCCAGCATTCGGAGCTGCTCCTCGAGGTGGGTGCGTAGGTCGGTCGCTTGCACAACCGCAGGCTGGAAGAACTCTCGTTCCTCGTACTGCGGTCGCCGTCCACCAGGGTCGAAGCCGTCGAGAAGGATGTCTTCCCAGTCGATCTCCTCTTTGGTGTCCTTCTCCTCGGGGGGGGAGGGATCTTCCTGAAGCTCCACCTCCTGCTCTGCGTCAGACTCGGTCATCTCAAGGAAGGGATTCTCTGCCAATTCCTGCTTGAGATGCTGCTGTAGGTCGAGCAGCGGCATGTACAGCAATTCCATCGCCTGGTAAAGGCGAGGATTGACCTTCATCTCATGCCTGAGTTGCTGGCTCTGGTAGAGTCTGCCGTCGTAGCTCATCGGTTCAACGAGATCGTCCGCTGGGCGAAGCCTCGGGGCGCGGATAGCGCCGCCTCATCCGAGTAGTCATGCTCGGGCCAAGGTAGATTTCAGCCACTTCCTCGTTCCACACTAGCTCGGAGACGGTACCCGAGATCCGGATGTGTCCCTCATACATGATGTAGGCGCGATCCACGATCTCCAGGGTCTGCTCGACGTTATGGTCGGAAATGATGACACCGATGCCCCGTTCTCTCAGGTCCCCTACGATCTGTTGGATATCCCCCACAGCTATCGGGTCGATCCCCGCAAACGGTTCATCCAAAAGTATGAACTTCGGGTGTTGCACGAGCGCTCGCGTGATCTCCAGCCTCCTTCGCTCACCCCCAGAGAGAGAGAAGGCCCGGTTCTTTCTCAGATGTGATATAGAGAGCTCATCGAGGAGCTGTTCGAGCCGCCTCTCTTCCTCGTCCCTGGGAAGGCGCAGCGTCTCCAGGATGGCCTGGACGTTCTCCTCTACCGTGAGCTTCCGGAACACCGAAGGTTCCTGGGCGAGGTAGCCGACGCCCATGCGCGCTCGGCGGTACATCGGTGTCTCGGTGATATCTGATTCGTCCAGCGTGACGCGGCCGGCATCGGGGGGAATAAGTCCCACGATCATGTAGAACGTGGTGGTTTTGCCAGCTCCGTTAGGACCCAAGAGCCCCACGATCTCGCCCTGTGATACCTCTATGGCCACGTCGTTAACAACCTTTCGCTTCCGATATATTTTCACCAACCCTTCGGCCCGCAGGCGGCTTCCGTCCTGGAGGGTGGTTCGCTGAGCCGGATCGGATAGATTCTTGGTCCGCCCCTGGCGCATGGTCTGCACCAAGTCACGAAGTTCTTCATGAAGCGCGGGTTTCCACGGTCCTATCTCCGCCCACAGAGAAGGCTCGATGCGGAGGCGCTCCCACCCCTCGTCAGCTGGCTCGCGCCGGGCCACTCCGGACGCCTCCAGCCGGGCGATCACCTGTCCCTCCAGATAGCCCCCGACGGCCCCACCTTCACCGGAGGAGACAGGAAAACCCGAACGGTTGGCGCGCGGCCCCGTGCTTTCGTATGCGTCGCGAACTGAGGCAACCCACTCCCCACGATCGGCGCTGCCGTTCTCATCGGCGCGGTGCAGTAGCTCGAGGATGGCCACCGTGAGTGAAAGGTCAGCCGGCCCCAGCCCTCGCAGCCAAGCCAACAGCTGATCGTAGGTCATCGGACGACGGAACGGCTGCGGGTGGAGCGCGCCTCAAGGGCTGGACCCACGTCCAAACCATCCGGGCGGATCCATGGGACGGGGGACGGGATCGCGCTTCCGCCTCCCACAGTTGCGGTCTCGGCCGTGTCTCCAGGATAAGCGATGCTGTCCAGGGGGGGTCCTCTCAAGGTCGGTTCGGCGTGGATCCCTTCGGTCTGTCCCCTCATCTCCATTTTCGCAATCGCTCCCCCCTCCAGTTTGAGAGTGATAGCGTCCGCCGTCACGTAATGGACAGTAGGGCGCCGATCGCCTTGGGAGCGAGACGAATCGTTAGGTTCGATGCGATAGAACGACCGAGCCTCGCCGACTGCTATCAGTTGCTCGAGGTGGTACTGTTCGCGCACGGAGTCCGGCGCTGCCGCTCCGGAGGCGGGATCCTGATGTGGGAGGGCGAACATCGCGATGATCGTGTCCCCTTCCATCCAGTCAGTGCGAGCAAGCGGCGGGGTGTCAGGGGTGTTTATGGAGTCCCGCGTGGTGGATTCGGCCCGAGCAGATCCCGTTGCGTTGATCCGACTAAGCACCTCACCGGGCGCGAGCATGTCGAGGGAGTCAGCCACGATCTCAAATCCGTCCGCGACCGCCACCGGCCGTGCGCTGCCCACTTCTGAAAACGAGGGTCCAATTGGGGAAAGCGAATCGGTAATGATGCCCCTCCTCGTGATTGGCACGGCGACCAGGCGCTCCATCCCTCCATCGGTGAAGAACACCCGTATCAGGGGCGCCTGTAAGCAAAGACCTTCTGCGGTGAGCACGGCGTTGTACCGCGCCTCGACCTCTTGCACCACGCCTCCGGGTACCGTAGCCGTGATCTCCCCCGCCTTGAGCTCCCTGCCGCTCAAGATCATGCGGGCGTTAGCCCGCACTTGCAGGTCGCCCGCTGCCTGGTCGTACGCGACAGAGTCGCCGAAGGCCTGGAGATCGTTCCGATAGATCTCCACCGCACCCCTAGCGTGGAAAATGCTGTCCCCTTCCAGCAGGATTCGGTCGGCAGCGACGTCATAGGGCACGCCGGACGTATCCGCGTTCACCCCTTTCCCACCTGGTCCCGAGCCTACGTAGAGATGGGCGGTCGGGCGTCCTCCTTGGACATCCAACCGGGAGAGCATCCGGCCGGGTCCGGCGCGATCATAAACCATCTCTTCCCCCCTGACAGCCGAGCGGTCCACCTTCTGGACCAGCTCCGAGCCTCCGTGGGCCTGGAGACGTCCAACGGATGTGAAGTATTCGGCAGTTCGTGCGGTCATCCGTCGGACTGGATCTTCGAACCGCACATCCCCGAGGAGCTGCACGTAGTTAGATGCCTCGAATGCCACCGCGCTGTCGGCCTGGATCCGGACGCCGTCAGGGCACACGAGGTTCGGGGTACTCACGTAGGTGATCGGGCTGCCGCCCGAATTGATTGTGCGCAGGTTCCCCGACCCTTCGACAAACTCGCAGTTCTGCTGGGCTGCCATGTCGACGCCCGACACGATCCCTAACGCAGTGGCGAGGGCCAGAGTACGCACCACTACCATCAGCCGCCGACGTCCGCAGAACCTCGGATATTACAGACCTCGTAGTTCTGAAATTCCAGGTCGGATCTGAAGCACGTACCACGGGTGACCTCGCCATCGTGCCCGTAGGTGGTCAAAGAGTCACTCCAGATCTGATCATTGACGGGGTTGTAGTAGAGCTCCCCGCTCTCCACTCGTCTGTTTTGGCCCGGCATGATAAGGACCACATTCCCCTGGGCATGCATCTGTTGGGATCGCTGTTCGTAGCGTCCCTGGTCAGCGGTAACCGTTGCCCGCACGGCGCCCTCGTCCGTGTGGATCACCATGTTCACTCCCCGCATGTACACGAAGGTCGAGTCATCGAAGAAATAGGCTGTGTCGGCATCAATCACCCCCGACTTCACACCGTCGGTGGTGAGGACGGTCGTCGTCTCATAACCCACCATGTCGGAGCCCATTGCGAGCAGGTCATCGCTCGCCACATGGGTTGCGGGCGCATCCCCGCACCCCGCGGCAAGCAGGACGATAAGTCCACATTCCACGAAACAGCCTATATCGTTATCCCGCAACCCTATACCGCCCCTGACCTAATTAGGTCGTGGAGGTGAACCACTCCAATTAGGATCCCTGATTCGTCTACCACGGGAAGGGCCATGACGCCGCCCGGACCCTGCTCCATCCTGCGCACGGCGGCGGATCCTAACTCGCCCATACCTGCGGTGCGCGGGTTCCTCGTCATCGCGTCGGCCACCGGACGCGCGGCCCAGCCGTCGTCGTGCTCCATCAGCCTGGTTAGGTCGCCGGCGGTGACCACGCCAACCACCCGCCTGTTCCCGTCCACAACCGGGACTGTGCCTCTCTTTTCTGCGATAGGAACGACAGTCTCGCGCATGAGCGCGTGCTCTGAAAGCGATGGGTATCCCTCACTCACCATCACATCTTCTACCCTTAGGGTGAGCTTCCGTCCCAGCGCTCCACCGGGATGTAGCGAGGCGAATTGCTCTGGGCGGAACCCCTTCATACGAAAGACGGCCACCGCCAACGCGTCTCCCATCGCAAGCGCTGCGGTAGTCGAGGACGTCGGCGCCAGGTCGAGCGGGCAAGCTTCCTCTGCCACGGAGCAATCGAGCACCGTGCGTGCGCGTCGCCCAAGCGACGAGCCGCCGTGCCCCGTGAGGGCGATGATAGGGACGTCCAGACGGACCAGATACTCGATCAACCCGCCCAACTCTGAGGTTGAGCCGCTCTTGGACACGAGCAGCGCGACGTCCAAGCGCGAGACGATGCCAAGATCACCGTGCAATCCCTCGACCGGATGGAGGAACGTTGCAGGAGTCCCGGTCGAAGTGAGGGTAGCTGCAACTTTGCGAGCGATAATCCCGCTCTTCCCGATGCCCGACACGATGACTCTTCCAGTGGTATCGGACAACAGCCGGCACGCCTCGATGAACGTGTCGTCGAGCCGGCCCTCAAGCGCCGCAACAGCGGCGGCCTCCAGTCGGAGGACCCGTCGGCCCTCAGCCAGGAGGAGCGCTGGGTCACTTGTCCCCTCAGCTTCGCCCACGCTCGTACTCCTCCACCAGTCCATCCCACTCGCCGCGCGCGACCAGAAGGGCCCGGCAGAACTCACGAGCCGCCCCTTCCCCACCCCGGCTACGCGTGCACCAGTGCGCGAGCTGGGCGATTTCGGGTTGGGCGTTGGCCACCGCCGCCCGGAATCCAACGCGGCGGAACACCGCCAGGTCTGGCAGGTCGTCGGCCAGCATGGCAGTCTCATCCCAGGATACCCCAGTGCGGGCCATAATCCCCTCCACCAGAGTACTTTTGCGAACGTCAGCGGACTGGTGGCACTCTTCCACGCCCAGTTCTCGCGCCCTGAGCTCTGTGGCGGCTGAAGGGCGACCTGAGACGAAGGCCACCTGGATGCCGGCCCGCTGAAGCAGCTGGATCCCGAGTCCATCTTGGACATCAAAGCGCTTGAGCTCTACGGCGCCGCCGCCCGGAAGGGTGCCAACCTGGATGCTGCCATCTGTGAGTACGCCATCCACGTCGAAGATAACAAGGCGGACGCCGCGTGCGGTTTCCTCCCCAAGCTCACGTTCTCTCTTTCTCGGGGTCATGGTGCGGCAGTGCGCTCGGCAGCAAGGCCTTTCCGAATCGCCATAATCTCCCCTAGCAATGTGGGAAGACGGGCCAGCGGGAGCATGCTGCTCGCATCCGAGGGCGCCGTCTCGGGCCGTGGATGGACTTCCAGGAAGAGCCCGTTGCACCCTGCTGCCACCGCCGCGCACACCAGGGCGGGGACGTGCTCCGGATCGCCTCCGCTCGAGCCTGCATCCCGACCGGGCCGCTGCACTGAATGAGTCCCGTCAAAGATCGCTGGGCAGTCGCACGCCGCTCGGATGCGGGAGAAGGAGCGCATGTCCACGACAAGGTCACCGTATCCAAACGCAGTCCCCCGCTCGGTGACAACCACATCCGTCGCGCCTGCCTCGCGCGCTTTGTCCACCGCAGCGGCCATATCCTCGGGCGCCATCCACTGGCCCTTTTTCAGGTTGATCGCCCTCCCGGTCTCGCCCGCTGCGACCACCAGGTCCGTTTGGCGACTAAGGAAGGCCGGTACCTGGATCACGTCCACCACGGTCGCAGCGCGCGCGGCTTGTTCGGGTTCGTGAACGTCGGTGAGAAGCGCGAGACCGGTAGCGTCGCCGACCCGAGCCAGCTGCTGCAGCCCCTCCTCCAGACCGGGCCCCCGGGCAGAGTCCAGCTTAGAACGGTTGGCTTTGTCGAACGAGGCCTTGAACACAACTGGCAAGTCGAGTTCGCGGCTCAGTCGGGCCAGCACGTGTGCTACCTCTAGGTTGATGGCGTCGCCCTCCAGGAGGCAGGGTCCCGCAATTACGGTGAAGCGATCGAACAGGATCAATCGGCGGCCCCGACCACCTCTTCGCTTTCCTGGCCCACGAGTCCGGCCTGGCCGGCAGCCGCCTCGATGAACGAAGCAAACATGGGCGCCGGAGCCATGGGCCTGCTCTTGAGCTCAGGGTGGAACTGGCAGGCAACGAACCACGTGAGCGACTCAATCTCGATCGCCTCGACCAGCTTTCCATCGGGGGAGGTGCCGCTTGCCACCATTCCACCAGCTTCGAACCGCTCCCGGTATGCGTTATTGACTTCGAAGCGGTGGCGATGTCGTTCCGTGATCTCGAGCGCCCCGTAGATTGCGGCGATCCGGGAACCGTCGTGGAGGAGTGCCGGGTAAGCTCCCAGTCGCATCGTGCCCCCTTTTTTGGTGACGTTGCGCTGCGAGTCCATCAGGCAGATGACCGGGTCGGGAGATTTCTCGGAAAACTCAGACGAGTCGGACCCACTCAGCCCCACCACGTTGCGCGCGAACTCGATCACCGCACACTGCAGCCCAAGACAGATCCCGAAGAACGGCAGATCATTCTCCCGTGCCCATCCGACCGCGGACAGCATGCCCCTGATCCCGCGCGACCCGAAGCCGCCCGGGATGAGGAGGCCGTCGTACTCCTGCAAGCGCTCCGCCCCCGTGTCATGCTCGAACTGCTCACTCGAAAGCCAGTCGATCTCGACCCCTACGTTGTTGGCGATGCCACCGTGGATGAGCGCCTCCTGCACTGACTTATATGAGTCGACAAGTTCAGTGTACTTGCCGACGACGGCGATGCGCACAGATCCATGCATAGGACGTTTCACGCGTTCTACCATGCGCGTCCACGGGCCGAGGTCGGGTGTGGAAGTATCGAGGCCGAGTCGCTCAAGCACGACATCGTCCAGACCCTGCCGACGGAACGAGAGTGGAACTTCGTAGATCGTCTCTACGTCGCGGGCCTCGATTACGGCATCCACCGAAACGTTTGTGAATAGGGCTATCTTGCGGCGGATATCCTCGTTCAGCGCCCTCTCCGTTCGGCAGATCACCACGTCCGGCTGGATCCCGATCTCCATAAGCTCCCGCACCGAATGTTGGGTGGGCTTGGTCTTCAGCTCGCCAGCCGCAGCGATGTACGGCACCAGCGTGAGGTGCATGAAGACGACGTGCTCCCGCCCTACCTCCTGGCGGAACTGTCGAATCGCCTCCAGGAAGGGCAGGCTCTCGATGTCCCCGACCGTGCCGCCGATCTCCGTTATCACCACGTCGTGGCCGTCGGTAAGCCGGCGGATGGCACCCTGGATCTCGTCGGTGATGTGGGGGATCACTTGTACGGTGGATCCTAGGTAATCCCCCCGCCGCTCCTTATTGATGACGTTCTGGTAGATCCGCCCGCTCGTGATATTGTTGGCCTGGGAGAGAGATCGGTCGATGAAGCGCTCGTAGTGCCCCAGATCCAGATCTGTCTCGGCACCGTCTTCGGTAACGTAGACCTCTCCGTGCTGGAAGGGAGACAGGGTTCCCGGATCCACGTTGATGTACGGATCGAATTTCTGGAGGGTCACCTCCAAGCCCCGTTCCTTGAGCAGCCGCCCGAGAGAGGCCGCAGCGATACCCTTTCCCAGGGACGACACGACCCCTCCTGTTACGAACACGTATTTGGTCGTGCGCTCTCTTCGTTCAGTCATTTGCTTTTGGTATCGAAAGGTTGTGAATTTCCGAGATTCATGAGGCGCTCTTCCAGCCGCA
>Ga0302135_10002502_pt1 | contig 10993 bp, 10 predicted proteins | sample CBN3_surface_MG_FD_203119 | JGI IMG/M metagenome (GOLD analysis project Ga0302135, IMG submission 203119) | Marine microbial communities from Western Arctic Ocean, Canada - CBN3_32.1 | ecosystem: Environmental > Aquatic > Marine > Oceanic | place: Canada: Western Arctic Ocean | collected... | reverse complement strand
CCGCCCGTCTTAATCTCAACCTTGCGCACCTGCATTGCGGGTTCAGGTCGCTCGAGGTCAATGTTAAGAAGGCCGTGATTTAACTCGGCGGCGACAACTTCAATGCCGTCGGCCAGAACAAACGTGCGGCGGAACTGCCGCGCTGCGATGCCGCGGTGAAGAAATACACCGTCATCTTCACGCAAATCCGAATGCCGGCCACTTATTTCAAGTTGGCAATTCTGCACCTCGACCAAAAGATCATCTTCAGAAAACCCAGCAACCGCCATGGTAATACGCAGTTTTCCGTTTGCGATCTGCTCAATATTGTACGGCGGATAACCATCAGCAGATTTCTTTGCAATCTGGTCGACGATATCTTCGAAATGCTCAAAACCCAGCATCAACGGGCTGTTGAAAAGCGATACTCTCGCCATGAATCAGTCGCCTCCTTTCATGAGCACGCCTAAATCCGTTGTCGAGCCACTTGCCGGCACCCGACATTCAAGTATGTCACCAACGTCGTACGGAAGATAAATGGGTCTAGGGCAGGGCACATACAAGTGCATGAGATTAGTTGTTTCCCCACAGCAACTATTCCAGCAGCGCGCCCTGATCACCTGCTCTGGAACGTCTTCGCCCTCTCTCTTACCTCTCACTCTGCCACTCTGTTGAATTGACGGTTAACAACCTTGGTGCGATGCTATGAGCGCACAAAATTGTCCGGCAGCTGGTGCCCGCGCTGTCCAATGCTGCGCCGGCAAATTGGAGGAGAATTACAATGTGGAAACTCTCTTCTACTGTTTTACTTGGAACGACGCTTGCCGCCGCTCTAATCGCCGTGCCTCTCACGACCGTATCTGCGGCACCGCAAGCGCTAGGTTTAGTCGCAACGCCAGAGCCGATGCCGGTTCACTGTGAGGGCGGTACTTGTTCGATTTTTCTGACCGCCTTTTGCCTCCAGAAAAAGCGGCCGCAGCCCGAAGACGGTGTTGCCTATCTGCCGACAGAGAGCAGTGAAATCAATCTGATCGTGAGTACGCAAGATGGCAAAGAACTGACCTTGCCCGGGCGGAAATATGTGGAATTTTTTGCGTGCAATCACACTGCCGTCATTGCAAAAATAGAGCAAAGGAAGCTTGCAAAATTTGACGTAAAAAGTGTCGCAATCCGTATCGGTTCGCTTACATCACTCGTTCCAGAGGAACAACCTGGAGATCTTTATCCGCAGAGTGTTGAAGAGCTCGCTTTCGCAACTGGGCCCTACCGGATTGCGGCCGAAAATTATTTCGATAAGGGTTCCCACGCCGAGCGCACGGCAATTACAGCCATGTTGATAAACAACTTACCGAAGCAAGGAGATATCGAAGTCGCTCGCGGTGAGACGGCATAGACTGATGTTCTTGGCAAACACGGTATCAAAGGATTAAGTGCCGCCGGCAAGGGGCTTGCCCGTGCGACGTTTGAGAATTGTAAGGAAATCGCTGTTGCTGTTCTAGTTTAAGCGCGGACCTAACGCGTTTTAGTATTTCGGCCAGTCTCGGCGCCAACTTTCGGATCCGGGATTGGCCGGGTTTTTCTTGTACAAGGCACTTGTGACAACAATAAGTAGTTTTATTTCCTTGGTATCCCGCTGGCCCGAGCCCGGCACCTGCCAAGTTTAATCAACTGAAGCCTGAATATTTGCGGTATCGAATATGACCGACGCCTTCCCCAGCAATAAACCCGCGGCGCCAGATCCGAGTCCGGACGACGTGTCATTTGACCTTGATCTCGTGTTGAGTTCAGTCGTTTCGGTGCGTGCGCACATCCCTGAAGATGCGATGACTGCATCAATGTTGGGTACAGAGCGTGCTGGCCATGGAGTAGTGATCAGGGACGACGGACTCATTTTGACTATTGGCTATCTGATCTCAGAGGCAGATGCGGTGTGGCTCGTCGATCACAAAGGTAGGGCGACCAGTGCCCATGTGGTGGGTTATGACCAAGAGACGGGATTTGGCCTGGTGCAGGCGCTCCAGCGGCTCGACCTACCGGCTGTCGAACTCGGAAACTCCAGCGATTTACATGAAGGCGACCCCGTAATCGCTGCCGGCCACGGTGGCCGTGATAATGCCGTCTGCGCACGCATTATTTCGATCCGCGAGTTCGCTGGCTATTGGGAATATTTGATCGACGAAGCTATATTTATTGCCCCGCCCCATCAACACTGGGGCGGGACCGGTCTTTTTGACAGCAGTGGCCGATTGCAGGGTATTGGATCGCTTTTTGTGCAGCTTTCCATTCCCGGGCGCGTCGCGGCGGACGGCAATATGGTTGTGCCTATTGACCTCTTGAAGCCCATTCTCGATGACATGCTCGCTGTTGGCAGAATTGACAGACCGCCCCGGCCCTGGCTCGGGATGCTAACGGCAGAGACCGAAGACCAGCTCATTGTCGCTGGCATTGTCGATGACGGTCCAGCAGAGCACGCTGATCTGCAAGTCGGCGACATGGTTGTTGCAGTACAAGGTCATGCGGTCAGCGAACTCGGCACCATGTACCGGACAATATGGGGGCTTGGCAGCGCTGGGACCGAGATCCCCCTGACCGTGCTCCGTGACGGCGACCGCATGGAAATTCGCGTGTCATCCGCGAGCCGCTACGACTTTCTCAAATCACCAAGCCTACAGTAGCCGCATCGCCATTTAGGGCGCAGTCAGCGGCACTAAATTATGTGCCGGTTCTATTGTCACTTCCCGAGGAAATTGACGGATCAGAGAACAGCACTAAGAGGCGACCCCAAGCAATTCCAAGGGCGTGGCCGGGATATGGTGAGCGCCCGCTGCGATCAATTCATCTTTATTCCCATATCCGTATAGAACACCAACCGCTGTCATTTCATTTTTTCGTGCGCCTATCATGTCGTAGCTGCGGTCACCAATCATAATGGCCTCCCGTGAAACGACACCTGTCTCTCCTAATGCGTGCGCCAGAAGTTCGGTTTTATCAGCGCGAATTTCATCAAGCTCAGAGCCAAATACTCGTTCGGAACTTACGCTGAACCCAAATGGGAGGCTAATAATTGAGTTTCACAAAACTGGGAAAGACACCTCCATATTGGATTCAGAGGCGACGGCACCGCAACATTTGGCTTGTTTGATCGCAAGGCTACAATCGAGGGCGCGGACGTCATCAAAGAACTTGTTTCTTTCCTCATTGGTAGATTTAGTAAGCCGCTTCAATGGTGCGCAAACTAAATAATTAGCGATGCCAACGGGCGCCAAGAATCTCCAACATTTGGCCAGAAAAAGACCATCGCTCGTTATATATCGACAATACATCGAATGCGTAGTGATCGACCGAATTTTGCGGCGTTTATTAGCAATCCGCCGACGCCAGGATCTGATGTGAATGAGCGTCATTTGCACGAAATATGGCAAAGCGACAAAAATTTCACTGGAAATAGCACTTAATTTACGCAGTTAGTTCAAATTTGGTTATCAAATATCCGCAATGGGCCATAAGCGGAAATGCGCGATATTTTTGCGTTGCGCAGTTTCTAATTTGAACTCTGGATTACCGCGTACTGCCTCCTCAGCGCTGCAACGCCGATGATACTTGTAGCCAGTTGATAGAAAGCGTTTCAAATGCCGGAAATACAGGCGGGCTATTTTGGACGTGCAGGCAAGGGGGGGGGGGCAACCAACACGCAAGAATACTAAACAAATTGCTACCCGTACATAGCAATGCGTATTCGAGACAGTCATAACCTGTTGAAAGTAATGGTGGAGCCGAGGGGAATCGAACCCCTGACCTCTTGAATGCCATTCAAGCGCTCTCCCGACTGAGCTACGGCCCCAACGTGCCCGCGGGAATAGTTCACCAGCGGACGCGGGTTATGCTTAGGTTTCTTCGCCGTCTACATTTTTCGAGGCGGCGGGAACTTCAAAGTCGTCTTCACCCAGGTCGCCCGTATCTTCAATGACTTCTTCTTCATCTGCGTCATCGTCGTCGTTCACCGTGTCGACAACAACTTCTTCATCAACCACTTCGACTGCTACTGCGGCGGCCTTAGGCACCACAGGTGCTGCAGCTGCACTTGAGCGATTGCGGCGTGAGCGCAATACGGCTTCCGGATTAAACGTCGCACCACAACTAGGGCAAATGATAGGGCTACGCTTCAAGTCATAGAAACGAGTTTCGCAGCCCTGGCAAACGCGTTTTGAACCTAACTCAGGGTTTGCCAACAGCAACCTCCTTGAACGGCATCAATTGATGCGTCGGCACTTGCCACGAACGAACACTCTATGTCAAAGGCATTATTGCTTATCAACCGATAAGAATTTTCAGCGGAAGGACGTTACCGCACGGCAATAGACCCTTACTTATGGATCGCAGCGCCAGCACCAACGCCAATAAAACCCACTGTAAAGCCCATTGGGTCGACCCGGTGCTCGATGGTACACTCGACTTTAGAAACAACATCTCAGGATTATCATTTGCAACGTCTATTCTCTTCTCCAGCTGGACGCCTCAGCGGCGATATCTACGTTCCCGGCGATAAATCGATCTCGCACCGCGCCATAATTATCGCGGGTCTTACCGTTGGCCGCAGCGTCGTTCGCGGCCTCCTTGAGGCAGATGACGTGCTGTGTACGGTGTCGGCGATGCGTGCGCTCGGCGCTCGGGTTGAGCGGCAAGGCAGCGAAGGCTGGTTCATAGACGGGGTCGGGTTGGGCGGTCTTTCCGAACCAGATGATGTGTTGGATTTCGGCAACTCTGGCACCGGCGCGCGCCTGCTTCTCGGCGTGCTCGCTGGCCAGCATATTTCAGCTTTCATTTCTGGCGATTCCTCACTTCGGCAACGCCCCATGGATCGTGTCATCGCACCTCTTTCACGGATCGGCGCGCAATTCGTCACCCGAGATAGCGGGCGGCTCCCATTAGCGATTAGCGGAACCGACGAGCCAATGCCGTTCACGTACAGCCCCCCAGTCGCGTCGGCGCAAGTCAAATCAGCAGTGTTGTTGGCTGGCCTGAATGCACCCGGTGTTACAACCGTCATCGAAGCACAAGCGACACGCGATCATACAGAACGCTTGCTACGGCATTTCGGAGCGAAAATTTCGGTTGAGGACGATAGTCGTGGAAGTGTCATCGCACTCACGGGCCAACCCGAACTGCAAGCAGCAGAGGTGGATGTTCCTGGCGACCTTAGCTCAGCTGCTTATCCACTTGTCGCCACGCTGATCAGTTCCGGCTCCGAGCTCACTCTCAGAAATATCGGCATCAACCCGCTTCGCATCGGATTGCTTACAACACTGCACGAAATGGGCGCGAGGATCGAATTGAACAATGAGCGGATGTTTGCGGGTGAGCCTGTCGCCGATATTAGCGCTTGGTCGTCACGCCTTCATGGGATCGAGGTAAGCGCCGAACGGGCGCCTTCCATGATCGACGAATATCCGGTGCTTGCTGTCGCGGCGGCTCATGCCGAGGGCACTTCAACTATGCATGGTCTGAAGGAGCTACGCGTTAAAGAAAGCGATCGGCTAGCGGCAATTGTCGAAGGTCTGAAATCCTGTGGATTGGTGGCGGGTGCGGACAACGACAAACTTACAATCCAGGGCCGAGGAGATAATGTGCCAACCGGCGGCTTGGTTCGGACCCATATGGATCATCGTATTGCTATGAGCTTTCTTGTCCTTGGACTAACGGCCAGCGCACCAGTCACAGTGGATGACGGCAATTCAATTGCCACCAGTTTTCCAGGCTTCGTGGAATTGATGAATGATTTGGGTACGAAAATTTCCGGCTCAGACACAGAATTGCAATCGACACCGCGCGCTACTTCGGGCGAAAGTGAATCATGATCATCGCACTTGATGGGCCTGCGGCAGCTGGTAAAGGAACACTTGGCCGACGGCTCGCCGGTCATTTTGGCTTCGCCTACCTTGATACCGGGAAGCTATATCGTGCCATCGGTCTCAAGGTCTTGCGCGCGAATGGTGATCTGGACGACCCTCAACAGGCGCTGGATGCCGCCAAATCTCTCAAACCAGAAGACCTTAACGACCCGGCTATTGTCGGCGACGAGGCGGCGGCGGCGGCATCTAGAGTTGCAGGCTTCGAGGCCGCACGTGAGGCACTTAGACAGTTCCAGAGAAACTTCGCGGCGAGCCCACCAAATGGCGCAACCGGCGCCATCCTCGACGGGCGTGATATCGGCACGGTCATTTGTCCCGACGCCAACATCAAGATATTCATCACTGCCGACCTTGAAACCAGGGCCAGGCGCCGCCATAAAGAGTTGCTAGAACGTAGAGAGCCCAGTATATATGCCCGCGTCTTGCGGAATATGGGTGAACGCGATACGCGGGACTCAACCCGCGCGGTAGCGCCGCTTATACCAGCCGACGATGCGTATCTGTTGGATACAGAGGCGCTTGACGCTGACGCGGCATTTGCGGCAGCAATCGCACATATCGACGCGCAGTCCGTGCCGATAGCGTCCAGCAAGACTACCTGGCGGACCAAGGCTTGAATTCATTTCGTTCAAGGCGCGGTGCGCAGGATGTAATTTGGTAACCGGGATTAGACCGTCGGATACAACCGGCTGGCATACACAAACAACTGAAGGGACTAAACCTAAACATGGCTGAAACTGCCGAACTTAAAGAGAACTTTGCGGATCTTCTCAACGAAACCTTCGGAGACGGCAAGGGAATTGAAGGTACCGTCGTTAAAGGAAATATTATCGCACTCGACAGCGATTACGCGCTGATTGATGTCGGCCTCAAATCCGAAGGCCGCGTTCAGGTCAGAGAGTTTTCTGAGCCAGGCGCCCCGGCCAATCTCAGTGTTGGCGATGTCGTCGAGGTTTTTATCGAGCGTATGGAGAACAAGAACGGTGAAGCTGTCCTCTCACGGGAAAAAGCAATACGTGAAGAAGCTTGGACACTGTTGGAAAAAGCGTTCGAAGACACAGTGCATGTCACTGGCGTGATTTCCGGGCGCGTTAAAGGCGGATTTACAGTCGACCTCTCAGGCGCCATGGCATTTTTGCCGGGCAGCCAGGTTGACATACGTCCAGTTCGCGATATTGCCCCACTGATGGGCACCCCACAGCCGTTTCAGATACTTAAGATGGACCGTAGCCGCGGCAACATCGTCGTGTCACGTCGAGCAGTGCTTGAGGAGAGTCGAGCCGAGCAGCGAACCGAATTGATTGCCAACCTCAAGGAAAAGCAAGTCCTGAGCGGCGTCGTTAAAAATATCACTGACTATGGCGCCTTTGTGGATTTGGGCGGTGTGGACGGATTGCTCCATGTCACCGACATTGCTTGGCGCCGAATTAACCATCCGAGTGAAGCGCTGCAGATTGGGCAAACGGTCGATGTGCAGGTGATTCGTTTTAATCCGGAAACGCAGCGCATTAGTCTCGGAATGAAACAATTGGAGGCCGACCCTTGGGATGGGGTCGACGCAAAATATCCGATTGGCACGAAATTCACTGGTCGCGTGACAAACATCACCGACTATGGTGCGTTTGTTGAACTTGAGGCTGGCGTCGAGGGCCTTGTTCACGTCTCAGAAATGAGCTGGACGAAGAAGAACGTTCATCCTGGAAAAATCGTCTCAACCAGCCAGGAAGTGGAGGTTGCAGTCCTTGATGTTGATCCGCAAAAACGGCGCATCAGCTTAGGGCTCAAACAGTGCTTTCCTAATCCTTGGTACGACTTCGTCGACCAATTCCCAGTTGGCAGTGAAATTGAAGGCGAAATCAAAAACATTACCGAGTTTGGGTTGTTCGTAGGTTTGCCAGGGGATATCGACGGCATGGTGCATATGTCGGACATCGCCTGGGATCAAGCTGGGGAGCAAGCCATTTCAGCATTTTCGAAGGGAAGCACGGTCAAGGCAAAGATACTCGAGGTCGACATTGAGAAAGAACGTATCAGCCTCGGCATTAAGCAGCTGACGGACGGCCCGGTTAAAGATTCTGAAACGCTCAAAAAAGGCCAGGTTGTAACCTGCACGGTGTCCAAGGTTCTCGACCGAGGCATAGAGGTCACAATCAAGGACAATGTCGCCGGCTTCATACGCAAAACTGACCTCTCCCGCGACAGGTCTGAGCAACGACCCGATCGATTTGCTGTCGGCGAAAAGTTCGACGCAAAAGTAACGACGATGGATCGCGCTACAAACAAATTTAATCTCTCGATTAAGGCTCGCGAAATCGACGAAGAAAAAAAGGCAATGGCCAATTATGGAAGCTCCGATTCAGGCGCATCCCTTGGCGAGATTCTTGGCGCCGCAATTCGCTCAAAACAAGAATCCGGCGATGACGATGACGATGACGATGAAGAACCCGTTGTCGAGAAGGCTTCGGCTCCGAAAAAATCGGAAAAAATAGTTAAGGAGAAAGTAACGAAGGCACCAGCTAAGGCAAAGGCTAAGGCAAAGACAAAGGCGCCAGCCAAGGCAAAGGCGAAAAAGAAAACCGAAGGCGATGCCGAGGCCACCGAAATTTCTAAGGAAGACGCAGCCAGTGCGGAGCCCGAGGAAACGTCAGATTCCGGATCGACCGGCGCATAAGAGAGAGCAGCTGGATATATGCGTCTCATATATCCAGGCCAACCACGATGTCACGGGTATAGTACGCCACAGGCCATTGAAATAACGAGGTTTTCGGAATGACAAAATCGGAACTCATACTCCGAATTGCGGAGCATAACCCCCATCTCTACCAGCGTGACGTTGAGCGTATTGTATCGACTATTTTTGACGAAGTTGCGGCAGCGTTGGGTCGCGGGGATCGTGTCGAATTGCGCGGGTTTGGCGCATTTTCGGTAAAGCGCCGTGGCGCGCGAACTGGTCGAAATCCGCGAACAGGTGAGCCGGTTCAAGTCGAGCCGAAGGTTGTTCCCTTCTTCAAGACTGGCAAGCAATTACGAGAGCTGGTCAACAACAACTGATCGCCGTATCGATGCGGCTTATACATTGGATACTCGTCCCGCCAGCGACCGTTGCAACGGTCCTGTTCGCCGTGTCGAATCGGCAGCAAACCGAGGTTCAACTGTGGCCACTGCCCTACGCTATCGATTTACCCGTCTATATCATTTCACTCGGTCCACTCGTCATTGGCTTCCTAATAGGCGCCGTTGCAATGTGGTACAGCGGTATGCGCCGGCGGATGCTGCGGCGTACACGCGAGAAAGCGGCGACAGCCAACCTACCGGATCGACCCGCCAATGCCCGTTCCTAGAGCACGTCAAATGGCATAGACTTAGTGCCAATGAATTTTATGTCCGCCTCGCGCGCTTAGGAGGGAAGTTGTGACTGTGGTGGATCGGCAGGATTTCCACAAATGGCTTTATGGACGCACACTCCCAATTTGGCAGCAATTTGGTATCGACCGCGAAGCAGGTGGCTTCCATGAGAAACTTGGGGCCGATTGTCGGCCGATTACTTCAGATGGAAAACGGCTCATCGTTCAGGCACGACAGATTTACGTGTTTTCTCATGCTGCGATCTGCGGACACCTTGAAGGGGCACTTGAGGATGCAAACCACGGCTTTGAGTTTTTGATCGCACACTATCGGTCTGAATCCGGCTGGTGCCATAGCGTTCAACGCGACGGTTCGCCGCTGGATAGCCGTCGCGATTTCTATGATCAGGCCTTTGTGATTTTTGCCATGGCGTGGCTATACAAAGCATCGGGCAACCGAAGAGCGCTCGAATACGCCGCAGAGACACTGGCGTTTCTCGATACAGTTCTCGCTGACAACGTAAGTGGCGGTTATGGCGAGGGACTTGATTCCAACGGTCAAAAACTTCAACTGCCAAAAAGACAGAATCCGCACATGCATCTCCTTGAGGCGCTTCTCGCGCTTCATGACGCAACAGGCGATGGCGGATATCTGGCCCGCGCAGCAGCACTAATTTCACTAGCGCAGGACCGATTTATCGTCGATGGCAGCTTGCGAGAGTATTTCACCGAAAATTTGCGACCATTGCCGTCGACCTCCGGCCGCCTGGTCGAACCCGGCCACCATTTCGAGTGGGTATGGCTCCTGCACCGCTATGCTGAACTTACTGGAGCTACGGACGACATATCCGACTTGGTGGACTTGCTCTATCGGTTCGCTGTTAACCACGGCATAGACCCAAAAAGTGGTGGAATCATGAATCAGATCGACTGTGAAGGCCTCGGCATCGATGCAAATCGTCGCGTATGGCCGCAGACCGAGGCGCTGAAGGCGCACGCGGCACGTGGTAATTTTGCGGACGATCCTGAAGCAAGCGGACGGCTTCACTCTGTTCTTACGGTTCTGATGCGCGATCACCTAGCGGTGGGTGGTGGGGCGCCGGGCACTTGGCTTGAGCATATCGGTGTGGATGCAACTGGCATAATAGACGTCATGCCCGCATCAACTCTCTACCACCTTGTACTTGCAGACGCCGAGATTGGACGATTGTCCAACTGTGTGGAGGATCCATGCTGAATATTGGCCTCGCCGTAGAGGCTTCCACTTCCGCTGAATTCCAATTCGATGTAAAATACCGTTGATGACTGCCTCATTGCAGAAGAAAGCGCCGCCGCCTTCCTTGGCTGGCGAACGCATATTTGTCGCCCTCGACACCACAGAGTTAGGGCGCGCAAAATCAATTGCCCATACGCTAACAGGGCATGTTGGCGGCATCAAAATTGGCTTGGAATTTTTCAATGCAAACGGCCCGCAGGGCTTACGTGACGTGACGTTTGGCCAACTCCCCTTCTTTCTAGATCTAAAATTTCACGACATTCCTAACACGGTCGCAGGTGCAATTCGCGCAGTGGCGCCTTTGGCCCCATTCATGTTGAATGTTCATGGATTGGGCGGTCCGGAAATGTTGCGTGCTGCAAGTGAAACCGCAAGCACTGCAGCAAATGAAGCTGGCGTCGCGCGACCGCTTGTCTTAGCCGTCACCGTGCTGACGAGCTTTGATGAGAATGATATCGCCGTAACCGGGCAAGGACACTCGGTCG
>Ga0302135_10002501_pt1 | contig 10994 bp, 14 predicted proteins | sample CBN3_surface_MG_FD_203119 | JGI IMG/M metagenome (GOLD analysis project Ga0302135, IMG submission 203119) | Marine microbial communities from Western Arctic Ocean, Canada - CBN3_32.1 | ecosystem: Environmental > Aquatic > Marine > Oceanic | place: Canada: Western Arctic Ocean | collected... | reverse complement strand
TGCTGACCCTGGCGTAGTGAGGGCTGTAATGCAGTCCGTACCTGGTCATGACCTTAGTCGCAAGCTTCTCTCGGACGAATTCTTCCCGGCCGCGACGGATTTCTTCGATCTCTTCCTCGCTGCTTTCGCGCAGCGTGATCTCTTCGCGCGGCACGAAGAAAACCTGTCCGATGGGCATACTGTTTTCGCCGGTAATCCACTCGCCGGGCTGAAGCACGTAGCGGAATTCGGACTCGTGCGGGTACCAATCGGTCTCGACGCGGATGTTCAGCATCGGCGCGAACGGCCGCTCGACCATGTTGAGGACCGGTCCGTACACCGTATCCCAACCTGCAGGGGTACGAAATCCTGTCGCGCCGCGAAGCGTGACGGCACCCGGAGGGGTGCCGAGGTCGCCCGGAATGACGAATGTCTGCGCAATCTTCCTAGCACCTTCCTCGTCGATCGGGGGATCGGGGATCTTGAAGGTGACAGTCTCCTTGGTCATCCCTATGGTACCGACCGGAAGCGCATACGTGACCGTGAAGAGCGTCTCCCAAGATCCTCCGGCTGCGCCCAGAAAATACTCAAATTCGAACTTTCCTTCCCCGACGTATTCGATCCTAAACGCTTCATTCGGCTCGAGCGGGGGATAGACCAGGAACCCGAGGCCACTCCCGGCCTCAAGCACGGGGCAATGACGCGCATGCAGGGGTAGGAGCGGTCGCTGACTTTCGCTCTTCGGCTTTTGGCCGACGCCCGGACGACTCAAATTAGGAAAGATCTGGATCTCCATACGACCATGCTTAAGCAGAGTGATCGGGCCAGTCAAGCTCAACCCTCGAATTGCCCCCCCGGGGCCGGCCAAACGGCATTTCGCCAGGATCCGGTGACTCTGCGAAGAGCCCTTGGCTCCTTCGCACTTCTCCTTATCCTGGGGTGCGATACCGAGAAGCGCGTGGTCGGAAGCTGGGAGGTGGCTGCCATTGATGGGGTAGGCCTGAACGCTGCCGTCCCGTTACGGATGGTCTTTCCCGCTGGCGCTTACGGCCAAGTGGTCCTGGTCGAGGGTCAGCTGTGGAAGGAGTACACGCTCGAGTCGCTCTTGCTCGACCTGATGCCAGGCGGTGCTTTCAGGGAGCAGATGGTGGAGGCTACCAACTCGGCAGTGAGTCGTTCTACTTACGATCGCCCGGCCTACGCGGGGCTTTTCGGAGGCGAGCTGATCCGGGAGGAAGGGCGGCCGGGCAGGCACGAGGTGGTCGGCTCTTGGACGTTGGAGGGGGACTCGCTCGTCCTGTTCGTGACTCGTGACACATCCGTGGCCAACGCGGCGGCGCACCTGGAGGAAGTCATGCCCGCAGCGTCAGAGAGCGAAATCCGGGCAACGCTGGACCAGGTTCTCCCCCAAGACACGCCCCTGCGGTGGTCGGGAACTCTGCGGGGAGACCGCCTAGAGCTGCGAGACGCCGAGGGCCTAACCTTCACCTTGCGCAAGACGCCGGCGGACGGCAACTCGGCGCGATGACCCCGTCACAGCCATGCGTCGTCCGCCCTGTCTACTTGCTGGGCTGCATCGTGGCCATGGTGCTGCTTGATCGCTCGACCCACGTCCCGAGCCTTCTCAAGGGTCGCATCCGCTGGGGCAGGGGCCTCCCCTTGGCGCATGGTCTGGCACTAAACGTCATGAGCGCAGAGCTGTTCCAGAGCAAGGTCCCCCCGCTCGTTCCAGGATCCGAAGCAACGGTCCCGGTCCGGTCGGGAGTATTACGCTACACGAGGAACCCCATGTACCTTGGGTTCTCGCTTATGCTCCTCGAGATTGCGCTTCTCCTTGATTCACTCTCCCCACTATTGGTGCTACGCTCTTCGTATGGATCATTCAGGCACGCTTCATCCAGAAAGAAGAAATTTGGATGAAGGAGCGGTTCGGCAAGGGATACATCTCGTACAAGCGCGAGACACAACGGTGGTTGTAGACATACTTATGGCCAAGCAGGGGATGGCGTGAATCGAACTCGTGCCGTGCGGGTGCACAGCCCCGGCGGGCCAGAGGCGATGGTTATGGAGGACGTACCAGTCCAGGAACCTGGACCCGGGCAGGCACGCGTCCGCGTAGCATTCGCGGGAGTGAATTTTATCGATATTTACCACCGTACGGGCGCCTATCCGATGGCTCTTCCGTTCACCCTGGGATCAGAGGGGACGGGAGTGGTGGAGACGATGGGAGGCGGATCGACCGACATCAACTACGGTGACCGGGTCGCGTGGGCGATGCACCCGGGCGGCTACGCGGAGAGGTCCATCGTAGACGCTCGGAAGCTCGTTCCAGTACCCCCCACGGTAGAGCTCGATGTGGCAGCCGCCGTCATGCTTCAGGGCATGACGGCCCACTATCTCACCCATAGCACCTTCCCGCTTCGTGAGGGGCACGTGGCGCTCGTACACGCCGCCGCCGGGGGGGTCGGTCTACTGCTGACTCAGATGGCAAAAAAACGCGGGGCCATCGTGATCGGCACAGTCTCTACCAAGGAGAAGGCGGATATTGCGCGAGCTGCGGGTGCGGACGAGGTCGTGCTCTACACGCGGGAAAGCTTCCAAGAGGCGGCACGCGGGGCGACTGGCGGGAAGGGCGTAGACGTCGTTTACGATTCGGTTGGGATGTCGACGTTCGAAGAGAGCCTGGGCTCACTGCGCCCGCGCGGATGCCTGGTTCTGTTCGGGCAATCCAGCGGACCGGTACCTCCTCTGGACCCGGGTGCGCTCGGCCACCTGGGATCGCTTTTCCTCACGCGCCCGAGCCTGGCCCACCATGTCGCGGAACGGGAGGAGCTACTTTGGCGAGCCGGGGACATGTTCTCTTGGATCGCCGACGGATCCCTCTCCCCGCGCATCGACCGGGTGCTCCCCCTCGAACGGGCGGCAGAGGCACACAGGCTGTTGGAGGGACGGGCTACTGCGGGCAAGATCCTGCTAGAATGTTGACAGACCCAAGCCACTCTTCTTGCCGCCCATGGGGTTTCTGGGGTAGGCTCACCTTTAGGTACACTTATCACGGTGGCATGTGAATCGAGGCGACATGGCGGACAAATTCGGAGTGATGGTCGCAACCCACGAGGGCGTGGGCATCCTCCATCAGCTCACCGGGCTGATCGCGGGGAGGGGAGGCAACATCACCTCCGTAGAGATCCAGGAAGAAGTGGCAGGTGAGGCCCGCACCTACTTAGAAATCGAGGATGTGGACAGCCCTCAGGACCTCGTGGACGAGCTCCAATCTCTCCCGATCGTGCATGACGCGGCGTTGGTCAAGACACTCCAGATGATCTACGGGAAACGGGTCATCATCATGGGCGGTGGTGCGCAGGTGGGACAGGTAGCCCTGGGGGCCATCTCCGAGGCGGATCGTCACAACATCCGGGGCGAGCGCATTTCAGTGGACACCATCCCCCTGACCGGTGAAGCTTCCGTCGCCGACGCCGTGCGCGGGGTAGCGCGCCTCCCGCGATCCCGCGCTCTGGTACTCGCGGGATCGCTGATGGGAGGGGACATCGAGGAGGCAGTGCGGGAAGTGAGGGAACAGGGACTTCTGGTAGTGTGCCTCAACATGGCGGGGAGCGTGCCGGATGCCGCCGACTTAGTGGTCACCGACCCCGTGCAGGCGGGCGTGATGGCGGTTATGGCGATCGCCAGCACCGCCACGTTCACCATCGACCAGCTCTCCCGCCGCGTGTTCTGACCGGACTGGCCTACCTGGCCACCGGTTGCTGCTGTGTCAGGCAATGGATCGAGCCCAACCCCAAGACGAGGTCCACTGCGTGGATTCCGATCACGTCCCGTCCCGGGAACAAGTCGGCCAAGGTGGTCAACGCAGTACGATCGTTCGCGTCATTGAAAGTGGGCACAAGGACCACGCCATTGGCTACGTAAAAATTGGTGTAGCTGGCAGGCAGCCTCTCTCCCTCCATCGTGACCGGTTGCGGAAACGGTAGGGTCACGACGCGCAACCCACCCTGGAAATTCTCGGCTGCGTATCTCAGGCGGTTCAAGTTGTCGGATGCCCTCCGGTGGTTCTCATCCGCCGGATCGGGCTCGTGGGAGAGCACGATCGTGTGCGGGTCTACGAACCTAGCGACGTCATCGACGTGTCCATGGGTGTCGTCTCCGGCCGCGCCTTCGCCGAGCCAGATCGTGCGTGTGATACCTAGATAGTCAGCGAAAGCTTGCTCGTAGCCATCAGCGGAGAGGCCAGGGTTGCGCACCTGGACATCAGATTGAAGCCACTCTTCGGTGACTAGTAGCGTGCCAGCTCCGTCGGTCTCGATACCCCCACCCTCGAGAACCATGTCTACCGTACTGTCGGGCCGAAGAGCCAGCAGCGACGGAAGATCTGACAATTCCGCAATCGCCTGCGACACCAGCCCGTCCTTCTGGTAATTGTCGTACCTAGCCCACCCGTTGAACGCCCATCTGATCCACTCTAGTCCGCGTGGACCATAAATGCCCGTGGGTCCCGAATCTCTCAGCCAGACTCGATCGGTGGGCACCAGGTGCAGTCGGCAGCGGGAGAGATCCACTCCATGGGCAACAAGACAGCCGCTGGCGTCGGAGCGCACCTCTTCCGAATCGCACAGAATCTCGACCCGCTCGTAACGGTGGAGGACCCGCACGATCTCCGCGAACACCCAAGGGATGGCCTCGAACTTCCCGGGCCAATCAGGACGATGGTGAGGCCAGCCGATCCAGGTGGCGTCGTGGAGCTCCCACTCGGCTGGCCAGCGCCGGGTTGGTGTCGGACTCACCCCAGGTGGCGGCTCAAGATCGGACCGTACGCATCGATCCGCCGATCCCGCAGGAAAGGCCAGTGCCGGCGCGTATCCTCGATGAGGGCGGGATCGCACTCGGCAACCAGCACGGCCGGCTCCGTGTCTGCCTCTGTTAACACTCCTCCAAATGGATCACAGATGAACGAGTGTCCGAAGAACTCTAGCCCGTCGGTCCCTGGCTCCGCCTCAAAACCCACGCGGTTGACCGCGGCGACATACACACCGTTGGCGATCGCATGACTCCGTTGAATAGTGCGCCACGCATCCGCCTGCGCGGCACCCCACATGTTCTTCTCCGCCGGGTGCCAACCGATGGCGGTCGGATAGAACAACACCCGCGCACCCATGAGCGAAGTGATGCGCGCCGCCTCCGGGTACCACTGGTCCCAGCAGATCAGAACTCCGATCCGTCCAAACTTGGTGTCGAAGGTCTGGAATCCGCCCCGCTCCGCAGACTCGCTCTCTTGGTGGGCATCACCCGGTGTGAAGTAGTATTTTTCGTAATAGAGCGGGTCGTCCGGAACGTGCATCTTCCGGTAGACGCCGAGGATCGTGCCGTCGGCGTCGAGAACCGCAGCAGAGTTGTGGTAGACTCCAGCCGCTCGACGCTCGAAGATCGGGACGATAAGAACTATCCCGAGTTCCTTTCCCAACCGCTGCATGCTCTCGATAGTCGGACCGGGAATCGGCTCCGCGAGATTGAAGCGTTCAGCGTCGCTGACCTTGCAGAAATATGGGGTGGCGAACAGCTCCTGAAGACAAACAATGCCTGCGCCCCGTCCCGCAGCCTTTCGGATGGCGCGTTCATGGCTCACGAGGGTGGCTTCTTTGTCCGCGGCGACCGGAAGCTGGATCAACCCGATGCTGAATCGTTCGTGCGTCATCGTCATGCAATTGTGGGGAGCGGGCAGGAACGATAACTATCACCCCCCCTACTGGCCCGCGCAAACGCCCGGCAACAGCCGCTTAAGAGTGAGCCGCATGAAGCTTTGGATCGATGCCGACGCAGCACCAGGGGATGTGAAGGACATCGTGTACCGCGCGGCGATCCGACTCGATATCCGAACTGTGCTGGTCGCCAACCAACGCCTCCAGCAGCCTGCCAACAATCCGCTGGTCACCACAGTCCGCGTCGAGGGAGGCCCGGATGTCGCCGACCGCCACATCGAAGACCATGCTGAGCCTGGGGACGTAGCGGTCACAGCGGACATCCCGCTCGCGGCCGCGCTCGTAAGCAAGGGGGTGGCAGTGATCGACCCACGCGGAGTCGAGTACACACCAGAAAATGTCGGCGAGCGGCTCTCGATACGGAATTTCATGGACCAGATGAGGATGACAGGCATCGATACTGGTGGTCCCTCGGCCTACGGGGTGAAAGAGAAACGTGCCTTCGCGGCCACCCTTGACCGGGTGCTGACCAGAATGCTCCGGAGCCCACACCCAGGATATCCCGACAGCGGAAACCCGGGGCGGGGTTGAGAGGTATATACGGAGGTCCGCCCGGAGCCTTCCACACCAAGGCGCATCACAACCCATGAGCGAAGACAACGCCTGGACGGAGGACGTCACCAAGGCTGTCGCCGACCGCGCCTACACCCTCAACTACGAAGAGGGAATGTCGTGTCGCTTCAGACCGCTACCGTCGGAGGACGGATCTCGAACGATCGAAGTTCTCCTGGAGATGACCCATTCCGGCCAGGCGTTCGATCTGACCTGGTTGGTGAAGTTCACCGACAGCCCCGACACCGGGATCTACTCCGAACTGTTCGCTCCTCCGGTCGGGGGCGGCAACCTCTGGACGGATCACTACGGTACGGTGGCGAAGTTGAGAGAGGATGCGGATGCACTCTCCGTCTTCATCCGGGGCTACTTCGTCGGGCGGAATTCGGTGGCGATTGGGGAGATCACCGAAGCTACCGGGACGCCGGACTGACCTCAGGCGATCAGCAGAAGAACAGCTGCGCCAACCGGTAAGGGCCGAAGCGACAGCACCCCTCGCTCGGACGGTGCCAGTTCGAGTGCTCGAGCGAACGCCTCAGGTCGCAGATCCGCCACGTCCGCCTCACGCACGTTCCGCTCGCAATCGTGGCTCTCGTAGGCGCTGAAACCGAGATGGAGGTCGGCCAAGTGGGCGATGATCACTGCGGCATCCCTGCGGCGGCAGGCGGGTCGTGGCGCGCCTGTAAATCTTATGCCGAGGGCACCTGAGGCCCTACGGCGGGACCACCCCCGGCGACTCCCTGTTCTGCACACTCACGCCACCGATCCTCCTTCCCTGCCAAGATACGGCTCTGAACCAAAGAGCCCGCGGCAATCACGATCACTCCCGCCACGTAGAAGAACGGGGCGTTGCGCAGGCCAATGCGACCGAGACCGACCATCGCGAAGCCCAAGGCAGCTCCGATCACTGCAGGCACCCCGGTTCGCACGCTCCAGTCACTCTCGCCCGATCCCGAAGCCCCGATCACAAGCCCCGTCCCGTAGAGCGGAAAAGCTCCCAGGAAGGCGAGCCCCAACCCGCGGGAGAGCCGGCTCGACGCCAATCCCCCGAGGACCTCCCAGCCGGCGGCCGTCACCGCTCCGACCACGTATGTGATAAGGAGTAAGAACCAAGCGCGGCGCACGCCCGACCACGGAGGAGCCACCTCGCGCGGAGCGCTCCAAAGACCAGCAGCCAAAGCGACCATATCGACGCACAAGATGATGGTGAGAGCACCCAGGAATCCGCTCGGAACATAGAGGAGCAATCCGAGACCCACCTCTGCCGCCGCCGCCCCAGCGACACCTACAGCGAAGGGGGGAATCCAGGCCGCGGGATGGATCCCTGAAGTCAAGGTCCTATCCCGTGGTATCCGCCACGGAAGAACACCAATGGCTCCCCCTCCTGTGAATCGCATGCTACCACTTCCCCGACGACAATCGAGTGGTCTCCTCCCTGATGTACTTCGGTCACCTGGCAGTCAAGCCACGCAAGCGCATCCTCTAGCACGGGGCTACCGGTCATCTCGATGCGATAGTTCAGATCCTGAAAACGGTCGCGGCGGTTTCCCAGCGAAAAGCGGCGCGCCAGACCCTCATGAGACCGTCCCAGGACCGACACGGCAAAGGCACCACCTGCCGCAATGCAGGAGTGACTAGCCGCCTCTCGGTCCACACAGACCAGCACGAGGAGAGGCTTCAAGGAGACCGATGCGACGGAATTGACGGTTAGGCCGCACAGGCTACCATCGGGCGCTCGTGACGTCACGACCGTGACCCCGGTGGTGAAGTGCGCCATCACATCGCGGAAGTGTAACTCGTCCGGCATCTTCTTTGCGCCTGACCGCGAGCCGGAATACGTTGTGTGGTTCCGGGGCGACAGGGGGCTTGGGGGCCTAGGGACAGGCCCATGGGAGTGCTGAATCTCATGTCAGTACAGGCATTTCACTTACTCGTGACGCTCGCCATACTAATCTCCTCCACAGCCTGCGACAACGTAGCGTGGGGCGGGGTGGACGTACGTGTTGTAGGACCCCCCACTGCGCTCGACGGGACCACGCCCGGCGACAGCGATGGGAAGGAGGAACCTGACAGCTTCACCCTCCCCACCAGCACCGTTCTCTACACGGGCACCCGAGACTAGGCGCATGCACAGAATAGGACTCCGCCACAGGACGCGGGCTCCGATCCTGCTACTCGCCAGCGCCGCCCTCGGCGCGTGTGGCGACGCCGGAGCGGAAAGGGGGGTCGAGCGCAGCGCCATCATCTCCGCTGCGCCCATCGTCATCACCGACGCGTCGGGTCGGGCGGTACGCTTCGACCACCCTCCCGCTCGCGTACTATCCCTGGTCCCCACGGTCACACAAATACTGGTCGAACTCGGCACAGGTTATGCCCTCGTCGGCCGCACCGACTACGACACCATGGCGACCGTGCGCGCCCTGCCCTCGGTTGGAGGTGGGCTCCAACCCGACCTCGAGCGGCTGCTGACGCTCCGTCCCGACCTCGTGATCCGGTTCGAAGGAGCACAGGATCCCGTGACCGGCGTGGCCTTGGACGAGCGCAGTATCCCCCACCTAACCGTCCGGCCCGACCGGATCGCAGACGTCATAGCGATCGTGCACCAGATGGGTCAGATCATGGGGCGGAGCGAGGCGGCCGACACGCTCGTCGCCGACCTAGACCGACAACTAGCTGACGTGCGCGCGCTAGTGGCCGGGGCCGAGCGACCGCGGGTCGCTTACGTGTTGGGCGGAACCCCTCCATGGGTCGCCGGCCCAGGAACGTTCATCGCGGACCTGCTGGATGCCGCGGGCGGTGAGAATGTGTTCGCGGACCTGGACAGACTCTACGGACCAGTGAGCTTGGAAGAGCTGGTCACGCGCGACGTGACCTTTTTCGTCGTGGCGCGGGGAACGGTCGTGAACCTACGCCTTGGGGAGCAAGCACCCGTCGTCGAGGTGTCGCAGGAAGTTGAGTCCCCGGGCACCGGTCTTGGACGCGCCGCGCTCGAGCTGGCGCACTTGCTCCATCCGGCCGCGTTCCGGTGACGAGAAGTCGAACGACTGCCGCCGTTCTCATCCTAGCGGTTGCGGCAGCTGTGCTTCTGGCGGTGCGATTCGGGTCGGTGGCACTCTCCACCGGTGACGTGTTGGACGCACTCAGAGGAAGAGGTGACCCCGTAACGCGCGACATCGTGGTGGGCCTTCGCCTGCCGCGTGCGCTCCTCGGCGTCCTGGTGGGGGGCGGGCTCGCCCTGGCCGGAGCAACATTCCAGGCGTTGCTACGTAACCCGCTGGCAGAGCCGTACATCCTCGGCATCAGCGGAGGCGCCGCGGCCGCAGCCGTGACGGTGCTCGCCCTTGGACTGGTATCCGCGGGATCCTGGGTCCTCCCAGCCGCTGCGTTTGGGGGCGCTCTGCTGGCGATCTTCCTCGTGTTCCGCGTCGCCTCCGCAGCGGACCGCTCCCTCGACGTGCGCGTCCTATTACTCGCAGGAGTCGTGGTCGGGGCGTTCTTCAGCGCTACGATCGCGCTTTGGTTCGCGCTGTCGGAAGCTTCCACCGTGCGTAGTGCCGTCCTCTGGATGATGGGGAGCCTGGCAGGAGCGGACTGGCGGGTAGTGGTGACCGCCGCGGCCTATACACTCCCGGCCGGGTTCGTATTGGTCGCTCTCGCCCGTCCCCTCGACCTGCTCGCCATCGGCGAGGAAACCGCGACTTACCTGGGTGCGAACGTGGAGCAGGTGAAGCGCATCGCCTTCGGCATGGCCTCGCTGATTACCGCAGCGGGAGTGGCGGTGGCGGGAGTGATCGGGTTCGTAGGATTGATCATCCCACACGCGGTGCGCTTGGTCGTCGGCTCCGGTCACCGAGCACTGCTCCCCCTTTCGTTCTTGGCCGGCTCGGCCTTCCTCGTGCTCGCGGACGTGGTCGCCCGGCTAGTGATTGCACCAGCCGAGATGCCGATCGGGGTGGTGACCGCGTTCGCAGGCGTTCCGCTTTTCCTTGTGCTGTTACGCGCAAGCCTCCGGTGAGGCTTGGCACGGATCGCCTGACGATCCAGTACGCGGGAGGGGCAAGGCCCGCGCTGGATGGTGTCACGTTGAGCATCCCATCCGGATGCCTGACGGCTGTTCTCGGACCTAACGGTTCAGGCAAATCCACCTTGCTTCGGGCGCTACTCGGCGTGAGCGTGCCGAGCAAGGGCACGGCGACGCTGGAAGAGAGGGACGTTCGTGCCTGGGACCGACGGGAACTCGCCCGAGCGGTGGGAGTGGTGCCTCAGAGCGAGACAGTAGCCTTCCCGATCACGGTCCGTGAGATGGTAGCCATGGGCCGCTTCCCCCACCTAGGCCCCATACAGGCCGAGGGGTGGCGGGATCGGGAAGCGGTGGACAAGGCACTTGAGCGCTGCGATATCAGTGACCTGCGGAACCGGCAAGTGACCACGCTATCTGGAGGTGAACTGCAGCGGGTACGGATCGCGCGCGCGCTGGCCCAGGAACCTCGCGCGCTGGCCCTCGACGAGCCCACCGCGAGCCTGGACCTCCGCCACGAAATGTCGATCTTGCGGCTGCTCCGGAAATGGACCGATGGCGGTATGACGGTCCTTCTCATTACTCATCAGATCAACCTGGCAGCACGCTTCGCCGACCGAATGATTCTATTGGACCGAGGGCACGTCGCCGCTGAAGGCACCCCTTCTGAGGTC
>Ga0302135_10002500_pt1 | contig 10995 bp, 9 predicted proteins | sample CBN3_surface_MG_FD_203119 | JGI IMG/M metagenome (GOLD analysis project Ga0302135, IMG submission 203119) | Marine microbial communities from Western Arctic Ocean, Canada - CBN3_32.1 | ecosystem: Environmental > Aquatic > Marine > Oceanic | place: Canada: Western Arctic Ocean | collected 2017-09-15 | reverse complement strand
CGCGGGAAAGCATCCTTTTGCCTAATCGTAGCCAACAGTTGGTGAATTGCAACGAGGACAGGAATCGATGGGTTGCCCTGTACGAACCAGCGCGGGATGCGTAATGTGATGCGACAATCAAACGGAGTGCTACTGGACTGTATCAGCGAGTGACGGGAGACGTAATGAGCTACGACGTATACGGAGTGGGAAACGCCCTGGTCGATGTCCAGGCTCAGGTGACCGATGAAATTATCGAGCGGCTCGGATTCACCAAGGGGGTGATGACACTCGTTGACGAAAACACCCAGGCAGCCGTTCTGAGCGAGCTGGATGGTTCGCCCGTCAATCGGTGTGCCGGTGGCTCGTCAGCGAATACGGTCATTGGCTTGGCGGATTTTGGCGGCCAGGCGGCGTATGCGGCCAAAGTCGGGGCCGACGCGTTGGGTACTTTCTGCCTGGACGACATGCGAAAGATGGGCGTCGCCATCGAAGTTCTCCAGGCGGCAGGGCAGACAGGAACGTGCGTCGTGCTGATTACGCCCGATGCCCAGCGAACGATGCTGACCTACTTGGGGGTCTCATCGACTCTCTCGCCGGATGACATTGACGAAAGTGAGATTCAAAAAGCGAAGTACGTCTACGTGGAAGGCTATCTGTTTAATGGAGCCGATACGAAGGCCGCAGCCCTCAAGGTGATCGAACTGGCCAAGAAGAACGACGTGAAGGTGGCGTTCACCGTTTCCGATCCGTTTCTGATCCACGACAACCGCGATCAATTCCTGGAATTGATTGAAGGGCCGGTCGATCTGCTGTTTTGCAATCATGAAGAGGCCCGCAGTCTGACCGGGCTGGATGATGCGATCGAATGTGCTCAATGGATTCACGAGCGTGCCGAAAACGTCGCGCTGACATTGGGTCCGAATGGGTCCATCCTGATGCACAAGGGGGAGACGATTGCGGTTGAGGGTGTGGAGGCCGACGCGATCGACACGACGGGAGCGGGCGATATGTACGCGGCGGGCGTGCTGTACGGCATCACCAACGGGCTTTCCTGGCAGCAAGCGGGACATCTGGGGTCGCAGGCGGCTGCTCGGATCGTTTCCCAACTCGGTGCGCGATTGCAGAATCGTTTCTCGCGTGAAGAGATGCGCGAGCTGCTCGACTGACCGCTACGTTCACGCGGGGCGTGCTTTGTTAAACGAGCTTCGACAAGCGAGCTCAGTCGAGGTCGTCTTCCGGAAATGCCGAAGCGGGCAGTTTCCGATTCGGTGCCGACGGCGTTGGAAAGTCGGGCAGCGTCGAAAGATCGGCACCGGCATCGCTGCCGTCGGATGTCGCACCGACTGCGGGATTGTCGTCGGCCGTGTCGTCGAGTACCAGCTCGGCTGCGGAGATCGAATTGAGCTTCTTCGCTTGCCACGCCTTCTTCCAAACCAGGCTGGTGTTTTGCGAGCCGACGACATTGTCGGGTCCCCAAACGCGTTTCCAGTTGTCGAAATCGAGAGCGTCGATTTCACTGGTTCCCTGGTCCGACGTGATCGACCAGAAAGTCTTGAACTGGTCGTAGAAGTTCTTTTCGCCATTCCAGCGGCGTAGCAGGCGGCGGAAGTCTTCGGCGTCGGTCTCGCCGGTCATTGCGATCAGCGGGGTGGCTGTGCCAGCAGCGAAGATGTTGTTGCGGGCCGAGACCACAATCGGAAGCATCTGGCGTTGCAGCGTGCCGCTGTCCATATGGATCAGCCCCTTGCCGAGCAGGCAGGTGACGTGCTCGAGTTGCAGTTCGAGATCCTCATTTTCGGGGGGCATCTCGTCATTCCCCAGAACAGCCAATACCGATCCATCCAGCGAGCAGGCAACGTTCGAGAGTTCGATTCGTGCTGGCAAAGTTTGTTTTGTGACGATGAGATGACCACTACCGCGAATGAAACTGTCGACGATGCGAATGGCCGCCTTGGGCAGAACCATCGGCTCGCCGTCTTTCATCATCTTCATGCGTGCGAGGTTGCTGTCGGCCCCGGACACCAATTCGATCACTGCCGCCGGTCGATTATCGGGATTTTCGATGCTGACGGTGACTCCCTGCATGCGGACCTGATCGGCCCCTTCGAGAGAGATGACCGCCCACGTGTCGAGTTTGTCTTCATCGACGAGAATGTGCTCGCGAACCGGCAAGAGGAGATCAACATTGATGAGGTCGAGCGACCCATCGTTGATCGTAATCATGCGAATCTGATCGCCCTCGGCCGGAATCTGTTTGTGTCGGAATTCGATCAGTGGACGAAACCCCTTGGCTCCGCGAATGGTGATCTTCTTCTTGGTGATTCGTAGCGGATCTTCAACTCGTCGATCGTTGAATCGTAACTCGATGACTTGGCCGTCGCTGGCGGCTGTGCAGGCGGCTTCGAGTGTGGGAAACGACTTCGCTTCGCTGTCGTCGGTTGAAACAATGACAATCGGCGGACCGACCGGCGGCTGCTTTTCTTTCGGTAGCGGACGCGGCCCGACCTTGGGGTCGGCATCACCGGGTGAGACGTTAGTGCCTTCGCCTGGCTCTTTCTTTTTCGTCGTTGTGTCGGCCGGTGTCTTACTGCCGTCTGTCTTGGGGGCGAGCGATTTTGCTCCTACTAGCGGGCTGATGCCGGGGTCGTCATTGTTAAAGAGAATGGGTTGTTTTTTCTTGGCGGGATCGACTGTTGGTGACGTATCCCCTCCATCGGAGACATCATCCGCTGCCCCAGTGCCGGGGTTAGGCTGCGTTCCCGCATCGCGTGCGGCAATGCGGACATCGTCGCCGGCGTTCCCTTGGAAATCGGCACGAGGCGACGTTGGGTTGTCGTCGCCGAGTCCGGGGAATTGTCCGAGCAGGAAGACGATCAGCAGCAACGCAGCGGCAGTCGCCAGCCAGCCGAGATGGCGTTCCAGGAATCCGACTCGGAGTCGTCCGGGATTCGACCAGACCAGTCCTTCGGGATTCATTCCGCGTAATCCCAGTCGTCCGGCCAGTTGCATGAGTTCGCGGATCAGCTGCTCGGGCGTGGCGTAACGCTTACGCGGGTCGCTGGCCATCATGCGACGAACGATGACCGACAACTCCAAGGGGACGCGCGGGTTTACTTTGGCCGGGTCGGGCGGCTGTTTCCCTTGGTGGTCGAGCAGCTTTTGTGTGATTGTGCCTTCCGGGTAAGGTGGCTCGCCGGTGAGCATGTGGTAGAGGGTGCAGCCCAGCGAGTAGATGTCACTGCGGACATCGACGTTTCGCGGATCCTTCGCTTGTTCGGGCGAGATGTAGTCGAACGTTCCCAACGTTGTTCCGGCCAACGTGAGGTCGTCTTGCGATTCGTCGTTCTGTTTGCGAGCCAAGCCCAGATCGACAAGTTTGGCACGCCCGTTTTCTGTGATGATAATATTTGAAGGTTTGATGTCTCGATGAACGACACCGGCTAGGGAAATATGCTGCAATGCCGAAGCGACTTGCAAAGTGTAATTGACGGCCTCTGCCGGGGTGAATCGTCCCGACTGGCGAATCAGATCGCGAATGTTCGTTCCAATGACGTGCTCGTAGGCAATGAAGTGCAGACCTTGGTCTTCGCCGATGAAATACACCCGCGCGACATTGTCGTGGTTCAATCGAGCGGTTGCCCGCGCTTCGTTCTCGAACCGTTGAACTGCTGCAACGTCCATCGACTGATTTGGCGTCAGAATCTTCAGGGCGACGATTCGTTCGAGTCGGGTATCCAGGGCGCGGAATACCGACCCCATGCCACCGATTCCAATTCGCTCCTGGATCGTGAAGTGGGCCAGTTGCAATCCCTCGGCGCTGAGGACGGGATCGGAGTCGCTGGCGTCTTCCGGGCGAGGAAACAGGCTGCGGACGAGTTGGGACGACGGGCCGTTGGAATGGCTGGCAATAGACGGTGTACCACGTCGTTCCGGATTGGCGACGGTTTCGGGTCCGCGCGCTGAGGCCACGCCTGACAGCGACGGAAATCCCGGGCTGGATGTGCTACTGCCGGATAGGCCCGTAGCCATGAGTCTACCCATTTTCGCCGTTCTGCGATGTCCGAGGACACATCGGATGGAGAAGAGAACTAGATTATAGCGGACTAGACGATCCTGTCAACAATTTCTCATCGGGTCGTGGGGGGGGAAATCGCGACTTTTTGCAGAAAGAACTGCAAAGAATGCGAGATGGTCGGCTGCCTGTTGGTAAGTGCTGACAATCTGAGTTAAGTGTCGCATCGTAACATGTAAATTTCAAATAGGTTGTGATGTTTTTGTCTTCGGCTGCATGTTGAGGCAGTTTCTCAGCGGCTAGCACGTGCTTCTTGCTGTGCGACAAGCCTTCAGGGTCTGGCGCGTTGCACGGTGTCCTTCTTTAACCCCCGTCGGACAGCTTGTGTTCGAGAAACAACGGGGGGATTTGAGAATTCTGTGCAGATCCAACCCAAATTCGCGGGGTGTGATGCCTTGGCTCGCCTCCTCAAATGAAAGCCTGGCAAGGCGTTAGCCAGAGACGATCCGCTCGGTCGATTCGTTGATGGCCTGGAGGTACTCGGCCAGCTTCTGGAGCAGATTCTCGGCGAAGTCCTCGCTGTCGATCACCGTCTTCACGTGACTGCGGACGGTGACGTCTTGTACGTCGGCTTTGTAGGGCTGTCCCCCGGAAGGGCGAACGAGTTTTTGCAAAGCGTTCGCTTTGGGGAGGAGATTCAATTCGAGGTGTTCGCTCAGTTCGCGCGTTGTACGCTCGGCTTCGATGAGTAATTCGCGTAAGGTCAACTGTCCAATCGGCTGGCCCGCCATTGTCTCCTCCGTTGGTTTGAGGACTTCCCAACTGCATTAGACACAGGGCATATGATTTACGTCAAGATTTATCTTGGCCGACACGACCATCGGAAGTCGTCACCTCGCACGTAGAAAACTCGGTAAGCCATCCGTTATGAAGATACTTGTCCTGGCTGACATCCATTCCAATTGGGCGGCCCTGCAGGCGATCAAAGAAGATTTCGATGTTTGCCTGTTCGCCGGCGACCTTGTCGATTACGCCGTTGACCCGGTCCCGTGTGTCGAGTGGGTCAGAAAACATGCGACGGTTGCCGTTCGTGGAAATCATGACCACGCCGTAGCCCAGCATGTTGCACCACGTGGAGGCCGGGGGTTTCGTCTGTTGGCCGCCGCGACACGGCCCATTCATTGGGACGTGCTCGATTCATCGCGGATGAAATACTTGGCGCGACTTCCCGTGTCGAAGCGATTGACGGTGGAGGGCGTGTCGTTTCATATCGTTCACGCCACACCGCACGACCCAATGGACGAATATCTCGCCGACGATGCGGCGGCCTGGTCCGAGCGTCTGGAAAGCATCGACGCCGATTTCGTCTGTGTCGGACACACGCACCTGCCGTTCCATCTCGAGCTGGATCGTGTCCAGGTTCTGAATCCTGGCAGTGTCGGACAGCCACGCGACGGCGACCCGCGCTGTTCGTATGCCATCATCGAAAACGGGCGTGTTGAGTTGCGTCGTGTGGCCTACGACATCGATGCCACGTTGACTCAAATGAAAGTGGCCGGCATTCCAGCAGACGCCCTCGATTTTGCCGAGACGGTCTTAAAGAACGGCGGATATCGACCGGACGATGACTGACCGGAGTTGCAATTCTAAGCGTCAACGAAGTGAGCGAAACCCGCCGGCCGTCAGCGGTCGCCGAGAGATCTCCTGCCAATGCCGGATGTCGATTTCATACGGCCCGTGGGGTTCGTCGAAACCACCAAAGTCGCTGTGATAACGCTGTAAGCGGCCGATCTTTTGCTCGACCGTCAACTCGCCGGGGTGGTCGGCTCCTGGAGCACGACCCCACAAGATTCGTGATCCGCCGACAGTCACGAGTTCGTAAAACGTCGTCTCGGTCGAAGTTTCGGAGGTCTGCGGAATCCTGCGGATCTTCTGCAGATCGAAATCTTTCCAGTGTGTCGACAAGGAATCGGCGATGCGAGCGGCACCGAAGATCAGCGGGTCGCCCCAAGGTGTGCCGGCGGAGCCTCGCGGTGTTGATTTCACATCGACAATCAGCGGATACGACTTCGTCTCGGCCACCGAGAAGTCGCTGGGTGGCAGTAAGATTCCCTGCGGGTCGATGGGGTACATCCCCGAGTCGACTTGCACCATCGCAACCGGACGACGGTATTCCAATTCGACGTTGATCTGCGCCGGAACCGACTTCTGCACATGAACCACGCGTGCCACCCAGGGGTGATGCTCGAATGCCTGGGCGATTCGTGAGGTGAGGTCATCGTCGAGCAACGACAGAGTCTCTGGGATCTGCGCCTGAGCGAGAACTTGCTCGACGAGATCACGCGGCACCCAATGTGGCGGGTCGTTGACGGTAATCGCGTTGCGATCGGTCAGGTATTCATCCCGTTGAGTCGGATCGGGGAGCGAGCGCTGGATGATCGGCAATGCCACGCACGCGAGGATGACAGCGGCCAACCCGAGCAGAACCGACGGACGGAATAACGCGCGGGCCAGTTGCCCCACCTTGGATGGCTCGGCCGGCGGCAATTTGATCTGTCGTTTTCGGGGGCCGGTGCTGTTCTTGGTGTTGGTTCGTTTTGTCATGGCCGTTGAATCGCAAAGAAAAAGATGTCGCGGTCAGCGCGCAATCCGGGTGGGGTACGCTGCTACGTTGTTCATCGGCTGCGAAGGAACCGACTCACGCGGATTGCGGCCGGGAATTGCGCTGGGGAACGCGCATTCGGGGTGACGGCGCGGTCTGTGTCAATCGCGCGGGGGGACCGGCACAGATTCGAGGCAACTGGTCACCATTCGCTCGCACAATTCGGAAAAATCGATCCCGGCGAAGGCGGCGGCTTTGGGAGCCAAGCTATGGTCGGTCAGGCCTGGAATCGTATTGACTTCCAATACCCAAGGTTGCTGAAACCGATCGAGTCGGAGATCGACCCGCACCAGCCCGGTTGTCCCCAGGGACTGACAGGCTTGCAGCGCACAGGCTTGAATCGCCTGAATGACATTCGACGGCAGGTCGAATTCAAAGGTGTAGTTCGTGTTCGCGTCTTCGTACTTGGCGTTAAAATCGAAGAGCGGGCCGTCATGTTCGATGCGAATCAACGGCAGCGGTTCGTCATCCAGAAACGAGGCCGTCCATTCGGTTCCCGCAATTGCCGATTCAAGCAGACCGAATCGGTCGTAGTGAAAACATTGTGTGAGCGCATCGGGCAGATGTTCGGACGCCGAGACGTAACTGACACCCAGGCTCGAACCTTGGGCGTCGGGTTTGATAACGAGCGGGAAGCCGACTTGCATGGCACGTTGTTGGATCCGGGTGGCGTCGTCAGATTCGTGGATCAATACGTAGGCAGGTGTTGCCACGTTTTCCTGAATGAACCGTTCCTTCGAGGCCGACTTGCTGAAGGCCAGCCGTGATGTGGCCGCATTGCTTCCCGTGTAGCGGACGCCCAACTCATCCAACCGCGTTTGGGTTTCGCCGTCTTCTCCGAAGCGACCATGCAAAGCGAGAAACGCAACGTCGATATTCGACCAATCCATGGTGTCGATCAAAGTCTCAGCCGGATCAACCGTGATGCCTTCATGTCCGCGACTGACCAGCGCGTCGACTACGGCCGCGCCGCTGGCAAGACTGACGTCACGTTCGGCGGATTCGCCTCCCCGAAGGACTGCGACTCGCAGTGGTGTCGATCGACCGAATGAAGATGCGGACATAATTGGCTTCCCTGCCGTCTGCGTAGTGAATCAGGAGCGGCCGGCAAATCATTTGCCGAACAGCGAGGTGCTTTTCTTCGGCCCGGTTCCCGATGTATTCGGTTGGCCCTGTTGCTGCTGGGCCTGTTGCATTTGTTCTTGATACGCCTTCATCTGCTCATCACGCATTGCGGGCGTAGAGTACTCGGGCGACTTGGCGGCGTTAAAGCTCTCCATGTCGTCGTGAATCTGGGAACGCAATGTCGGGCCACCGGAATTGCAGCCGACAGCGGTGAACACAAACAGGAAACATCCCATGAGAAGAGACCGCATCACGTCTCCTTCAAAGTCGAGAGTATGAAGCTCGCACATGCCGTTTGGCCAACCGATACCCACCAACGGTATCGTGAAGTTGTGAGAGCAAAGGAAGTGAATCGAAAATCGGGTCGCGGTTTCTACCAGATTTCGATTTCTAACTCCAGATCGACTCCGAACTGCTCGGCCACCTTGGCTCGGGCGAGATCGATCAGCCTCAAAACGTCGTCGGAACAGGCACCCTCGTGGGTGACGATGAAGTTTGCATGGCGATCGCTGATTTCGGCGTTTTCGATCTGCGTGCCCTTCAAACCGGCCTGTTCGATGAGCGTTCCAGCGCTTAACCCTCTGGGGTTCTTGAAGATACAGCCGGCCGACTGGAAGGTGAGCGGCTGTGTCGCCTTCTTCATGATCCACAACTTGCGCATGCGACGGGCGATGGCGTCCGGGTCGTCGGGTTGCAACTCGAACACGGCATCCAGGATGACCAATTCATTTAGGCTACTGTCGCGATAGGCGAAGCTCAGCTCGTCAGCCGTTCGGGTGAACAGTTCGCCTTTGGCGGTCAAAACCGTCGCACTGCGGACGAATTGGCCGATATCTCCGCTGCGTCCGCCCGCGTTTCCATGCAACGCCCCACCCACGGTGCCAGGAATTCCAGCCAGCACATCCAGGCCGGTCAGGCCCGCTTTGATGCTTTCGGAAATCGCTTGCGACAACGGTGCGGTCCCCGCTGCGGTGACCATGCGGTCGGCGACTTCGATACGGACGAACTCTTCGCCGGTGAGTTTGATCACCACGCCCCCGAAGCCCTCATCGCGCACGATGAGATTCGATCCACTGCCCAGCAAACGAACCGGCAGCGAATTCTCGTGGCAGCAGGCAACCACCGCGACCAATTCATCGCGGGTCCGTGGCTCGATGAAGTACTGGGCGGGACCGCCGACTTTCAGCCACGTGTGGGGTGCCAGCGGCTCATTCCGGCGAGTGATTTCGTTGAAGTCTTCGAGTGAACTCATGATGAACCTGATCGATATCCCCTGCCCCCATCGTAATCAACACGTCACCGGGGCGAACCTCATCCTCTAAAGTGGCGATCACGCGGTCAAGGGAACCGCACCATCGTGCCGAGCAGCCCGTTTCGGAAACTTGCTCGGCCAACACGGCTGCCGAGGGATCTTCCGACGTGGTGGCCGTTTCCCTCGCGGCGAACGTGGGAGCGATAAGGATTTCGTCGGCCGCCGCAAAACTGTGTGCGAACTCATTGAGCAGGGCTTGGGTGCGCGACGTCTGATGAGGCTGAAATGCACACCAGATGCGGCGATCACCAAACTCGCGACGGGCCGTTTCCAACGTGGCTGCCACGGCGGTGGGGTGATGGGCATAGTCGTCGATCAACGTCACGCCACGCCACGAGCCGACGCACTCAAAGCGACGGCGAATCCCATGAAACTCAACCAGCGCGTCACGGACCTCCGCCGGGGAAACGCCCAGTCGGTGGGACAATGCGATCGCCGCGACGGCGTTATGAGCATTGTGGGGGCCTGGCAGTTGGAGGACGACTTCCGAATAGTACAGCCCCTGATGGAAGACCCGATAACGCGTTGCGCCGCCCGCCGGCCGGGCATCGGTAATCCACCAGTCGGCTGCCGGGTCGGTCAGTGAAAACGTCTCGACGACCGCCGAACTGCGTTCTGCACACTGTTTTGCTGCGTCGCAATCCAAAGGAAGCAGAAGCGATCCGTCCGGGGCGACTCGACTGGCGAACGCGGCGAAGGCCGCGATGGTTGCGTCGAGATTCTCGTAACAGTCGAAATGATCCGGCTCGATACCCAAAATGGCTGCGTGTTTTGGAGTCAGATCGAGGAAGCTTTGCTGATATTCGCAACTTTCGACCACGAAAGGATCGCCCAGTCCGGCCCATCCGCTACGACCGAGATCACACAATTCCGCACCGACAATCACCGAAGGAGCCAATCCGGCTGTTTCGGCAATCCAGGCCGTCATGGCGGTGGTGGTGCTCTTGCCGTGCGTTCCGGCAATCGAAACGCCGGTCTGGTCGCGCATCAGGTAGCCGAGCATCTGGCTGTATGACATCTGCGTAACGCCCAACGCCTCGGCTCGTTTGCGTTCGGGGTTGTTCGCGTTAACAGCCGGGCTGTAGACCAGCACGTCGGCGTCTTGGGGCAGGAATTTGTCGTTGTGGCCGGAGTGGATTCGCAATCCGCGACGGCGCATGGCGTCCAACGTCGGCCCGGTTTTCTGCAAGTCCGAACCGGTCACTTGCCATTTCAGGTCGGTGAGCAATTCGGCCAAGGCCTTCATGCCCGTCCCGCAGATGCCGACGAGATGAGCCGCCTCGAAGGTGGTGGCGGAAGAGCGACGTCGCGCACTACGGGTCGCGAACTGGTGTCGGGTGGTTTCCGGTGAGATCATAAAGTCGATGCTGCGCCTCGCGAGGTAAGCCGGGACCATAGTGGTCAAGAACGCATGCGGCTGGTTCCCAAAGATCGCTGCGCCGATTGAGGTTATCGGACGCGCGGCCATGACACTTTCGCGGGTTGTGTCGTTCCGGGCAGATGCAACGGTTTTGCTCATCATGCCGTTGTGATCGTTGCGGTTGCAGACAGCGGGAAAGCCTACCGGTTGTTAACGGCCAGGCCGACTCTACCGGCGCACTTCGCGCGCGAGGCGGTCACTGCGCTGGCTGGGAATTCTCGTAACGGCCAAACATTATCGCGGAATCCCCGTTTGGCGGAAGACCGGAATCTGGCACGCCCGATTCCAGAAGCCTCACTCGCTGGCTTCCGCCGGAACTCGGCGAGATTCCCGATAAATCGGGGCGTGTCGGAACGGCGTTTCCAGAACCAGCAGGCACATGGCCGTGAAATACAACCGGCCGGCTGTCTCGGCATATTCGTGTGGAGAACCGATCGGCTCGACGGGGCTCCAACTGCCGTCGACGTCCATTCCCGGCTTGC
>Ga0302135_10002496_pt1 | contig 11001 bp, 8 predicted proteins | sample CBN3_surface_MG_FD_203119 | JGI IMG/M metagenome (GOLD analysis project Ga0302135, IMG submission 203119) | Marine microbial communities from Western Arctic Ocean, Canada - CBN3_32.1 | ecosystem: Environmental > Aquatic > Marine > Oceanic | place: Canada: Western Arctic Ocean | collected 2017-09-15 | reverse complement strand
TGCGGGAGTGCGGGCACTATCACGAATCACCGGCCCTGGAGGCGTTCACAGCCATCATGGACTGCGAAGAGGCGCTTTGTGGCGAGTGCAATGCCTTCACCGCGTGGCCGCTGTGCAACATCGACTGCATGCAGACGGAATGCCGGGATCTGCATGAGGCATGTTTCATCAGTGGAGAAGGCCTCACATGCCCCGAGGTCAAAGAGTGCGGGTCCGCGTGTGGTGCGGACGATGTTCCCTGTGCGAGCTTTTGCCTCGTCGCGGGCACCAGGAATGCGCAGGAGGCCTATTTGAAGGTGGCCACCTGTGTCCATGAACACTGCGGATTTGCGGGGGACGTGACGTGCCGTGCGGAGGTCACGCAAGCACGTGGGGCGTGTTACGAGGATGTTCTGGGCTGCCTCGACAATTGAAGGCGCCAGTGGCGGGCGGATCAGTCTGAGGACGGGTGCTCCACTGGTGTGGCCGCCAGGAATTTCCACGTGAGCGTGGCCGCCACCATCGTCAATGCGAGGATCAAGCCGATCCACAGCCCCGGGGGCCCCATTCCCTTTTCGAAGGCGAGCCATCCTCCGAGAGGAATGCCCACGCACCAGAACGCGAAGCTGTTGATCAGCAGGGGAAGGCGAGTGTTTCCGACCCCCCGGAGACATCCTGCGGCGACGACTTGCAGCCCGTCCGAGATCTGGAAGACCCCCGCCAATTGAATCAAGGTGACTGCCGATGCGATGAGGGCGGCGTCCTGCGTGAAGGGCGATGCGAGGTACGCCGGAAACGCGAGGAACGCCAGCGCACCAAGGGTCATGAAAGAGGCCCCCATCGCGAGGGCAATCCGGCCGGCGATGCCAGCGCCTCTTTCATCTCCCGCTCCCATGCACTGGGCGACTCGAACTGAGGCGGCCGTGCTGATGCCGAGCGGCACCATGAAGGTCGCGGACACCAGAGTCATCGCGATCTGGTGGGGCGCGAGCGCGGATTCACCCATCCAGCCCGCGAGAATGGTGAGAAACGAGAAGCCAGCCATCTCCACCGTGACATGCAGGCCCATGGGCACGCCGAGGGTCAAAAGGGCGCGGAGACGGTCACGACTGATCCCGTGAAATCGAGTGTTGTATCGCTCCCTGTATTTGCGTTGATGGGTCAAGAGCGTTCCCACGAGAAGGAGGACAAGCATGCTGATCGAGGACGCCACGCCCGCGCCCGCGACACCCATCGCCGGGGCACCCAGATGCCCGTGGATGAGGACCCAGTCCGCGAAGCCATTGGCCACGTTCGCGATGAGGGAGGCGATCAGAACCGATCGGGTATCCCCGAGACCGGACAGAAACCCGCGCTGGGCGGTAAAAGCGAGAGTGGAAAACACAGCAGCGGAACGCCCCAGCAGATAGGCGCCCGTCTCGCGTGTGACGTCCGGGGTCTGACCCAGGAGATCCGCGATCCAGGTGGCGTCGAGAAAGACAAAGGTAAGGGGCACGCCGGTGATCAGGGCGAACCAGTATCCCTGCCATAGATCGACTCCGCTCTTTCGGTCGTGTTGAGCGCCCGTGTTGTGGCCCACGATGGCATCCAGCGCCATCAACACGCCTGCGAAAAGGAACACGATGGGCATGAAGATGGCGTTTCCAACACCCACGGAACCGATGGCCACCTCGCCAAGGCTCCCCACCATGATCATGTCCACGAGCCCCATCGTGAACACGGCGACTTGAGTCCCCACCACTGGCAGTGCGAGACGCCAGGTACGGGAGAATTCAGATCGGTATTCGTTCCTCATCCGAGCATGGTCAGGCAAGGCGACGCCCCCGGCAAGGCGAAAAACTGACGTCCCGTGCTGGACCGGGGGCGCGACTTCTGGCAGATCAGTCGGCATGGCAGACATCATCATGAATGCGGTTCGACTGGGTAAGAGACTTCCGAACGGGCGAGAGCTCTTCAAGGACATCTCCATCAGTTTCTTCAACGGCGCCAAAATTGGCGTTGTCGGTGTCAACGGATCCGGAAAGTCCACGCTGATGCGCATGATCGCAGGACAGGACGAGGATTATCAGGGAACCCTTCATCTCGATGAGGCGGTCTCCGTGGGATACCTGCCCCAGGAGCCCGTGCTGGACGACTCCCTCACCGTTCGGGGCAACGTCGAGCTTGGAATGGGCGAGGGCAAGGCATTGATGGAGCGCTTTGAAGCGCTGAACATGCAGCTCTGCGAGCCCCTTGAAGACGACGTGATGCAGAAAGTGCTCGATGAGCTGTCGCAGGTGCAGGATCGCATAGACGCGACCGATGCGTGGGATCTCGATTCCCACCTTGAGTTGGCCATGGAGGCGCTCCGTTGCCCGCCCGGGGATTCGGCCACCGCACACCTTTCCGGCGGTGAGAAACGCCGGGTGGCATTGACGCGCATCCTTCTGGAGAAGCCGCAGATTCTCCTTCTCGATGAGCCCACGAACCATCTGGATGCCGAGAGCGTCGCCTGGCTGGAGCGGCATCTCCGCGATTATGCGGGGACGGTGCTCATCATCACCCATGATCGCTACTTCCTCGACAATGTGACGAAGTGGGTGCTCGAACTGGATCGCGGCAAGGGCATCCCCTGGGAGGGCTCCTACTCCAGCTGGCTGGGGCAGAAGGCCAACCTGCTCGCGATGGAGGAGAAGACCGAGTCAAAGCGCCAGCGAGCGCTGAAGAATGAGCTCGAATGGGCGCAGTCGAGTGCCAAGGCGCGACAGGCCAAGGGCAAGGCGCGTCTTCAGCGCTACGATGAACTCGTCGCGGCCGAGCAGGACCAGCAAGAGGCGCCGTCGACCATTCGAATTGCTCCGGGGCCGCGCCTCGGGGAGAAGGTCGTGGTGGCCCACGAACTCCGGAAGGGATTTGACGAAAAGCTTCTCTTTGATGGGCTCGAATTCAATCTTCCGCGGGCGGGAATCGTCGGTGTGGTCGGGGCGAACGGGGCTGGGAAATCCACTCTCCTCCGAATGATATCAGGGCATGAAACGCCCGATTCGGGGACCCTTGAACTCGGGGACACGGTCGAACTGTGTCACGCCACCCAGGAGCGCGCGCAGCTGGATGATGAGAAGACCATCTACGAGGAGATCAGCCAGGGCCGGGAATCCATCCCGATCGGGCCTCGGGAGGTCAATGCAAGAGCGTACTGCGGGTTCTTCAATTTCAAGGGCGCCGATCAGCAGAAGCAGGTGGGGAATCTCTCGGGTGGAGAGCGCAATCGCGTATTGCTGGCGAAGCTCCTCGTGGAGGGCGGAAATGTCGTCATGCTCGATGAGCCCACCAACGATCTTGATGTGGAGACGCTGCGGGCGTTGGAAGCGGCAATTCTCGACTTCTCAGGGTGTGCGGTGGTGGTGACCCACGATCGGTGGTTCCTGGATCGCATTGCGACCCATATTCTCGCCTTTGAGGGGAACAGTGAGGTCGTCTGGTTTGAAGGGAACTGGCAGGCCTATGAGGACGATCTGCGCCGCCGGAAAGGAGATGCTGCCGATCGGCCAACGCGTCTCCAGTACCGGTCGCTCACGCGCTGACGTTCCTCTCCCGGATCCGATGGGGCCCGATCTCGGTGATTCCGAGGTAGAGGCTCAAGCCCACACACGCAATCCAGAATTCTGTCGCGTAGAGTCGCCGGGTCACCATCTTTTCATGGGGCATGGTCAGCGCTGCGTCGAAGAGGGGCCCCGTCGTCTCGGGAGCAAACACGACGAACACCATCCACGCGGCGTACGCCATCTGGATGGCGAGATTCGCGATGATGATCCAATGAAGTGATGTCAGCGCAGTCCGTTTCCAATTCATGTGCACCTTCCGTTCGAGGAGTCTACTCCAGCGGCGAGGCGAATCCCACTGGCGAGGGTGGCAGTCCGTGGGTGCGTTGGGCTAAGGTGTGCCGACGGAGGCTGATGTGACACGACTGGAAACCGACTTCACGCGATCGCTCGGGATTGAGATCCCGCTGATCTGTGGCGCCATGTATCCCTGCTCGAACCCCGAATTGATCGCCGCTGTCAGCGATACGGGCGGGATCGGGGTCATTCAGCCCATCTCCATGCAATACGTCCATGGCCGGCCGCTTCGCGAGGGCATCCGGTATCTCCGAGAGCTCACGGACAAGCCGCTCGGATTCAATGCGATTGTCGAGAAGTCGTCGAAAATCTACGAGGACAGGATGCGGGAGTGGATCGACATCTCTCTCGAGGAGGGGGTTCGCTTCTATGTGACAGCTCTTGGGAATCCGCGATGGGTGGTTGAGAAGGTGCACGCAGTCGGGGGCATCGTCTACCACGATGTCGTCAATCGAAAATGGGCGGAAAAGGCATTGGACGAGGGCGTGGATGGATTGATCTGCGTCAACAGTCGGGCAGGCGGACACGCCGGGGCGCAGACCCCGGAGACCCTGTTCGAGGAACTCGCGCCTCTCGGGGTTCCGCTCATCTGCGCTGGGGGGATTGGCGCCGAGTCCGAGTTCGTCCATGCGCTCGACCTTGGCTATGCCGGCGTCCAGATGGGGACCCGCTTCATCGCGACGGATGAATGCCGGGCCCACGCGGATTACAAGAACGCCATCGTCCAGGCGGTTGAGGACGACATCGTGCTGACTGAGCGCATTTCGGGAGTGCCCGTGGCGGTGATCAACACGCCCTACATCGAGAAGACGGGGACCGAGGCCGGCTGGTTCATGAAACGCATGCTGCGACACCGGAAGATGAAGCATTACGCACGCTTGTTCTACAGTCTCAAGTCATTGTGGCAGCTCAAGAAGGCCTCGCTTCAAGGCATGGATTACAAGGATTTCTTTCAGGCAGGCCGGAGTGTATCCGGCATTGACAAGGTCGAGTCCGCCCGCGATGTCGTGGCGCGATTTGGGGAGGCCGCACGAAAATGAGGGCGACACGCGCGATCCTGATGACAGGGGCATGGCTTGGTCTGGCGATTCTAGCGATGGGATGCACCACCGACCCAGAGCCCACCGGACCGAATCTCGCATGGGAATCACTGGCCGAGGGCTACGAGCCTGGAGCGCTGCTGAGCATCTGGAGCAATGGACCCGACAATGTCTGGGTGGTCGGGGGCGAACCCGGACACGCAGTGGTCCTCGCGTATGATGGCGCCCAGTGGGACGAGGTGGATGCCGGAGTCGAGCACGGCCTCCGCTGGATCCACGGGTTTGATTCTGGCGAAGTCTTCGTGGCGGGGGATGCGGGTACGATTTCGCGGTGCATCGATACCGTGTGTACGCCCATGGACACGGGAGATGTGGACGGCGCGACATTCTGGGGGATCTGGGGGAGCGCGCCGGACGATGTCTACGCGGTGGGTGGCCCTTATTTTCAAGCGGCTTCGGGCGTGTGCGCCCATGAGGTCATCGCAGAGTGTGAAGAGGAGCCGTCCGAAGCGCCTTCCGAGGACCCCTCCAGCTGTCACGCCGCCGCTGCATGCGACGATGGAGATCCCTGCACCACCGATCTATGCGACGGAGGAGTACCTTTTGAAAAGGACATCGTGGTTCATTTTGATGGGACAAGCTGGACCCGCATGACGCTGCCGGACCAGGAAGGCCCCTCAAGCGGTCAACTCTACAAGGTGTGGGGCTCGAGCGCAGATGATGTGTTCATCGTCGGTTCAGAAGGCCGCACGCTTCATGGCGGGGGAGGGACCTGGGAATGGGTGGATGCAGGCGTGGGATCATTGCCGTTGTGGACGGTCGCCGGATTCGGTCCCGATCGGGTCTACGCCGTCGGAGGCCTCTTCAACAATGCGACGCTCATTCGCTGGGATGGAAATCAATGGGAGAATGTTCCCCTGGCCGAAGAGCAGCCCTCCATGCTGCAAGGTCTCTGGATCAACTCCCTGGGGACCGTCCACGTCGCAGGCCCCGAGGGATATACCGCGGCGCTTCCGGAGGACGGGGAGTGGGTGCTTGGGGCGCCCATCACGACGCTCCAGTACCACGCCATCACGGGCGATGGGGCGGGAGGGCTCTATGTCGCAGGCGGGGATATCGGCGGCGCGAAGGAGCACCATGTCGGCGTCCTCTCGACGACGGCCCCGAACGTCCCGCAGGTTCCCTGAATGAGCATGATGTACGAGGCCCTTTTGGACGGGTTGGAGGTCGCGCGAGTGCTCGCCGACTCCCGGTTGATTCAGACCTTCGTCCTTCTCGCCGTCTTTCTGGTGGGGCGGGCCGGCGTGATGCGCCTCGTTCGACGCGGTGTCGAGGACGTCAAACGCCATTATTATTGGAACAGCGTCACCAGCTACGCCATTGGGAGCATCGTCGCCCTCGCGATTGGGGGCGTCTGGATCGACGGGTTCTCGGAGATCGGGACATTCCTTGGCTTGTTCTCGGCAGGACTCGCCATCGCGTTGCAAGGTCCACTCAGCAATTTCGCGGGGTGGCTGATCATCGTGGGTCGGCGCCCCTTCGTCGTCGGGGATCGCATCGAGTTCGGGGGGCATATCGGAGATGTGATCGACATCGAACTCTTTCAGACGCACGTGCTGGAGTGCGGAAACTGGGTGCACTCGGAGCAGTCCAACGGGCGCATGGTGGCGATTCCCAACAGCATGGTGCTTTCCGGTTCAGTGGGTAATTTTACCGCAGGATTCGACCATGTGTGGGATGAAATCCCCGTCACGATGACGTTCGAGAGCGACTGGGAGGCGGCCAAGAAGATCCTGACCGACATCTGCGATGAACACGCCAAGCCCTGGAGCGCGGGCGCTGAAGAGGCGGTCAAGCAGGCCTCCGGTCGAAAGTTGATTTTCTATCGAAACTTCACGCCGATCGTCTACACGGACATCGCGGATTCAGGGATCGTGTTGACCCTGCGCTACATGACTCCCACCCGGAGCCGGCGAAGCGCGAAACAGACGCTGTGTGAGGCGATCCTGAGGGCCTTCTCCACGCGGGACGACCTGGACCTTGCCTATCCCACCACCCGGTTCTACGACAATCGGCAGGAAGGGAAGGGCGCGCCCCGCTGAGGTGGACTCCCTCAGCGGCTCCAGAAGCTCCGGCTGAAAAGCGCCAGAACCGTATAGATTTCGAGCCTGCCAAGGAGCATGCAGAGGCTGAGGACCCATTTGGCTTCGCTCGGCATCCATCCGAACGACTGCGTCGGGCCCACACCCGAGAGCGCGGGGCCGATGTTGGCGAGCGTCGCGACAACGGAGGTCGCGGCGGTCGTCAAGTCGTCGACAAAGCACGTCATGGCGAGAGTGGCGACGGCGAAGATCGTGAGAAAGAGGAGCGCAAATCCGACGGCATGGGAGGCGACGTCCTCGTCCACGGTCTGGCGGTTCATCTTCAAGGGCGCGACGAGATGGGGACGGAAGGATTTCCGAACGTTTCGGACGAGGACCTTCCAGATCAGGATGATCCGATAGAGCTTCAAGCCCCCGGAAGTGGATCCCGCGCAGGCGCCCCCAAACATCAGGAGCACGAGAAGAAATCGGGCAGCGTGGGGCCAGACGTCGAAATCAGCGGTGCCAAATCCCGTCCCTGTCACGATCGCGAGGGTCTGAAACAGCGCAGTTCGAATGGCGCCCTCCGCACTGTCGAAGCGCGCGTCCTCCGCCACAAGGTGTGCCTCGAACGCACGGGGCGCCATGGGCTCGACCTGCCATGAACCGGCGCCGGTCTCGGGGGCCGAGACTCCCTGGAGTGCCATGCCCGCCGCGAGGACGCCGGCGGCGACCACCACCAACGCAAAAAAGACATGGAATTCCCTGTTCTTCAAATAGCCATTGAGGTCTCGGAAGAAGAGCAGGCGATAATGAAGCAGGAAGTTCGTGCCCGCGAGGAACATGAACACAATCACGATCCACTCGATGGTGGGACTCTGATACGCGCCGATGGAGCCATTGCGGGTGGAAAATCCCCCGGTGGCAATGGTCGCGAACGCATGATTCAAGGCGTCGAAGGCGTCCATCCCCGCGAGGGCGAGCAGGCCCGCTTCTGCGGCGGTGAGAACCGCATACACGCCCCAGAGGATCTTGGCGGTCTCTGCGAGGCGCGGCCGCAACCTCTCCGTTGCAGGCCCGGGCACCTCGCCGCGGAACATCTGATAACCGCCTACGCCGATGGCGGGGAACACCGCGAGAGCGAGGGTGATGATCCCCATGCCGCCGAGCCAATGGGTCAGGCTGCGCCAGAGGAGCAGGGGCCGAGGGAGCGCTTCGATGTCAAAGAGGATCGTCGATCCCGTGGTCGTGAATCCGCTCATGATCTCGAAGAACGCATCCGTGAACGCGGCGAAGGGCTCTGCGCCCCGGGCTCCGCCTTCGGGATGAAGGAACCACACCAGGAGGGGGATGGACCCGAGGAGGGCGAGGAGCAACCAGCCAAAGGTCACGATCGCGAACCCTTCGCGGATCCCGGGGTCGAGGTCCTCCTCAGAGCCTTGGTTGGCGAGGACTCGCCCCAGTATCAAACAGACCACAGCGGTCGCCGCGAAGGCGATCACCTCGAAATGCAGGAAGGGATCCACGCCGCGATGGTCCCACATGGCCAGGATCGTGGGGACCAGCAGCATCAGACCCGTGATGCTGGTGAGGCGGCCCAGAGCGTAGGCGACGGTGCGGTGGTCCACGTCAGCGCCCCTCGAACATCGAGCGCAGCCGCTCCACCCGCACCGGGTGAGTCACGAGGATCACCTCGTCGTCCACCATGATTCGGGTCGATTTTGTGGGGATGAAGCAGTTCCCATTCCTGCGGATGGTGCCGATGATCGCGTCTCCCTGGAAAGGGGTCCACACCTCGGAGAGGGGCCCATTGAGCATGGCGCATCCCGCTTCAGCGACGAGTTCGAGGGACTCGAGGTCCATGTCTCGAAAATGCAGCTCAAACGCGCCGTGCCCGTGCGTGAGCATGTCCATGATCTCCTGGGTCACCGCCCGCCTGGGACTGATGACCTGATGGACCCCCAGTTGCCGGTAAAGCGGATTGTTTCCCGGCTCATGGCTGATGGCCATGACCTCGTCAACGCCATGGGAGCGCGCGAAGAGTGCGCTCATCACGTTCGCCGTGGTCTTCTGGCCGGCGCCGACGAAAAGGTCGGCACCGCTGAGATGGATCTCCTTGAGGACCGCCTGGTCCGTGGGGTCACCGGAAAAGACATCGACCCCGTCCAGAGTCTCCGCGGCCTGTCGAGCATGTTCGGGATCGGAATCAATCAAGACCACCTCGGGCACCCACGTGTTGAGGGAGGCTGCGAGGATGATGCCAAGCAGGCCGTCTCCTGCAACCACGGCCTTTTTGACGCTGTGATGCTCGAGGCCGAGGGTCCGGAGGTACCCGGGGAGGCTCGCCCGGGGGAAGACGGCGACGAGTTCGTCACCGGCCATTGGTTGCGCATCGCCACCGGGAATCCAGACGTCGTCACCCCGTTTGAGGGCGACCACCCGGAGGTCGACGGCGTCGGGGCGCTGGGCACCTTCTGCCAACGTCTCCCCGAGGATGGGCATGCCTTCTTGAAGCATATTCCGGCTGATCAGGATTTCGCCTTCGTGATAGCTGAAGACCTCCACCGCGTCGGGGATCCGCGCCAGCTGGCTGATGACTTGCGTGACCACGCGCTCCGGATCGATGACGTGACTGACACCGAGTTCCCATAGATTGACGTGGCTCGCGGCGCCGACGAACTCTCCCGACCGAATGCGCGCGATCCGGGTCTTGACGCCGTACTGCCGTGCGAGCCCACAAGCGAGGATGTTGACTTCATCGAGATTGGTGACGGCGAGGATCGTGTGGGCCCTCTGAATTCCGGCGGCCTCCAGCGCAAGGGGGCTGCTCCCGGATGCCGTGAGGACTTGAATGTCCGCGGCCTCCCGGAGCGCTTCAGCGCGCGCAGGATCGGGCTCCAGCACGGCGACGCTCTGTCCGTTTCGCTGCAATTGGATGGCGAGATTCTGACCGACACTGCCGGCGCCGACGATCACGATTTCCACAGGGCCTCCAGGGAATGCGCTGATAGTAGGACCAGGGCCAAAGGCCTGTAAAGCTGGCTCCGTGTCATTGGACCCGTTCCACGACCACACTGGGTCCCGGGAGAGCGGTCGTGACGATGCGAAGACCGCTCCGCGTGCACACCGTCAACGCAGCGTCGAGTGCGCTCTCAGTGTCGGCGAAGACGAGGATGGAGTCTCCACCCCCTGCGCCCGAGATGCGGGCCACAGGACCCGTTTCGCCGATCGCATCGCAGAGAGTGCGAAGGGGAGGGGGCGCGATTCCGAGATCCCAGCGGTCGTCGAAAGCAAGGAGCGCCTCCTGTGTTGCGCTCAGAGCGCGCAGGATGGTGGCCACATCCTGTGCGTCAAAGGCCTCGATCACTGCGTCCGTGGTTGTGAAGAGGGATGTCATCGCCTGCCTCCGCCTGCTCGAAGGAATCGCCGTTTCCCAGGCCCGTATCTGGTGGGTGGTGCTCGCAGAGAGGCCCGTGTGCACGAGCGCCGTGTGAAGGGACCCCGGCCAGGGGAGGGAGCGCGCCCGACCCTCCGCCGCATTCCAGGCCACCAGCCCCCCAGTCACAATCGTCGCGATGTCATATCCCGATCCCCGGCCACCCTGAGCGGAGGCATGCGCGGTCTTCGCGATGTCGTGGACCTCCGACTGAGGAGTGGAGTCTCCCGTCGCACCGGGCTGCGCGGCAGCGCAGGCGGCCACGATGGCCACCGTCGCAGACGCGGAGGTACCGACTCCCGTCTTGGGCCCCAGCGCGTCATGGGTCGTGATGGACGACGTCTTTACCGCGCACGGCGAGAACCCCCGTTTCTCCATCTCATGCACAGCCGCTGCGGCGAAACGGAAGGGGTCGCTCACGGGATGTGCTGGCGTCCAGGGCCCCTCATGCAGGGCCCGCTCAATGCGCCACGAGCTTGCACGAGACGCCTCGGCAACCACCCCGCCGGTGCACGCCACCGCAAGGGCCCAGTGGCCAGGAAGCAAAGCGCTGTACTCCCCCGCGATCATGCATTTTCCGCCAGCAC
>Ga0302135_10002494_pt1 | contig 11004 bp, 11 predicted proteins | sample CBN3_surface_MG_FD_203119 | JGI IMG/M metagenome (GOLD analysis project Ga0302135, IMG submission 203119) | Marine microbial communities from Western Arctic Ocean, Canada - CBN3_32.1 | ecosystem: Environmental > Aquatic > Marine > Oceanic | place: Canada: Western Arctic Ocean | collected... | reverse complement strand
CGAGCCCCTTGTGCGGCACGTCTCCCATTGAGGCCAACACCACGGTGCCGACAACCGCACCCACTCCGATCAATGACAGGAGCACTCCATAACGAGCAGGTCCGACCCCGAATACCTCGGCGGCGAATACCGGCATCAACCCGTTGGAGAACGGCACCACAATAAGCGGGGTGAGAAGGGCAAACAGCATCAACCCTTGCAACACCGGGGTGTCCCGTATCAGCCTGACCGACTCCCCCAGGCCCCTCATCGCTGACCTGACCGTGACCCTGGTCACCGCCTGGATTGGGGCACGCATCATTATCGCCATACCCACGGCCATGAACTGCGAGCCCGCTTCCACGAACAGCGTTGGTGCGGGGCCGAACGCGGCAAGTACGACGCCCCCGATGAGCGGCCCCAAAAGACGGGTCGAGTTGAACGCCACCTGTATCAGCGAGAAGGCATTCACCAGCCTATCCTCGCCCACTATCCCCGGCGTAATCGCCATTCGCGCCGGTTCCACCAGCACCCACGAGAAGCCCATAAGAGTGATGAACGCAAAGATGTGCCAGGTCTGCAGCCAGCCCAACAGGATGACAAGCCCGAAAATCACGCTCAGCGTGCACTGGTAGGCCGGGACCAGTATCAACACTTTGCGTCTATCCAGGTTGTCGACCAGCACCCCTCCCAACGGTCCGCCGATCAGGTTGGGGAGCGTGTCCAGGCTCACGGCGAGCAGGGTGAGGAACGGCGATCGGGTAATTTCATAAGCCAGCCAGCCAATGGTGACCTGCTGAAAGAAGTACCCGCCAGACGTGCCCATGCTGGCCGCGAAAAGCAGCCGAAAGTCACGGAGTCTGAGAGACTCGAAAGTCCTTATTCGAGAGAGAGAACCGACCAGCGCCAACGAGCATCACCATCTATAGGTATTGCCGCTTAGCAGACGGTGGGCCGTCGGGTCGCGGTGTCGAGGTGTCGAGGTGGCAAGTCTAGCACTGGCGAGCCCCAATACGTGTATTGACTCCCCCCAACTAGCGCCCATAGACTGCTTTACTAGTCGCGGGACACCCTACCAATCCAGATAAACCCAACTATTCCTTAAGCGAGATTGAGCCTATGTGCGGCATAGCCGGTTTCTTCTACAAAAATGGCGCCAGTGAAGTGCCTCTAGGCACCCGCCTGTCAGACATGGCAACCGTGCTCGGCTCGCGGGGCCTCGACTCCACCGGCATGGCCCTTTACGGCGACCTGCCAGCCGACCACCTGGCGCTTCGTGTGCACTTGGACAGCGCCAGCGGCGACACCGAAGCCCGGCTCGCCGAGATACGCGAGCGGGTCGGCGAGGTGGCCACCGTAGCCAGCGCCCAGTACTCCGGCAACATCGCCCGCATAGAGCTGGAGGGCATCGCAGATACTGGCGACCTCGAGCACATGACCAGCATCACCCACGCCGTCGAGTCGGCCGGGGTCGAGCTATTCAGCATCGGCAACGCCATGGAAATCGTCAAAGACGTCGGCCCGGCCAGCGAGCTTGCGGTCTACGACGTCGGTGCCTTCTCCGGCACACACGGCATCGCGCACACGCGCCTCGCCACCGAGAGCCGGGTCGACATCTGCTACTCGCACCCCTTCTGGGCGCGGCCCTTCCCCGACATCGCGGTCGTACACAACGGCCAGCTAACCAACGACAACAAGATGCGGCGCTCCTTCCAGCGCCGGGGCTACGAGTTCCTCACCACCAACGACTCCGAGGTAATCGCAGTCTTCATCGCCGACCGTCTCAGGGCTGGAGCGTCGCTAGAAGAGGCGCTCACCGACTCCATAGAAGTCCTCGACGGGACATTCACCTACCTAGTGGCCACGCGCAAAGGCATCGGCTTCGCCAAAGACCGTTTCTCCACCAAGCCTCTAATAATTGCCGAGGACGAAGGCTTCGTGGCAATGGCCTCCGAAGAAGTCGCACTCGCCCCGGTAATGACCGCGACCACGAAAGTCCACGAGCCCACGGCTAGGACGGTACGAACTTGGCATCGATAAACGCGAAGGGTCTCACCCTCAGAGAAGTAAACAGAGCCATTAAAGACGGCCTCACGGCCGACGGCGAGGTGGTGGTCACCAACACCGAGTCCCGTCACAACCTGGCGGTCGGCCTGAACCAGCCTGGCAAAGTCGTCCTCGACGGCAACGTCGGCTACTACTGCGGCGGCATGCTGCAACTGGCCGACATAGAGGTCAATGGCAACGCTGGCTGGTCGGTCGCCTCCGACATGCAGTCCGGCAGCATCATCGTGCACGGCAACGCCAGCGCCGCCGCAGGCGCGGCCATTCGCGGCGGGACTCTCGTAGTGCACGGCGACACAGGCCCCCGCACCGGCATCTCGCAAAAAGGCGGCATCATCATCATCGGCGGCACCGTCGACTACATGTCGGGGTTCGTCAGCCAAAAAGGCCTCTTCGTTGTCTGCGGAGACACCGGCGAGGCCTACGGAGACTCCATCTACGAAACGCGCATGTTCGTCCGTGGCACAGCCGCAGACCTGGGCAACGGCGCGATCATCGAGGCCATGAGTCCCGAAGACGCCACCGAACTGTCCGACCTGCTCACCCGCTACCAGGTAGCCGGTGTGCCGGACGCCTCCGAGTTTAAGAAGATCGTCTCGGACAAGCGCCTGTACAACTTCGACAAAGCAGACTTCAAGATCTGGAGAACCGCACTTTGACCAACGGCGAATCGAGTAATGCCAGCCCAGCCAACGGGGGCTCAGAAAACATCCGTCCACTAGAGCGAGAGAGCTACTTTTTTGGCCCGGAAGTCGTAGAAGACATCCAGGCAAAGGCGGAACTGGGACGCTACCGCATCCGGGGCTTCGGCACCCTGCGCAAGCTGCCCTCTTTCGACGACCTGACGTTCATAACCTCAGGCATGAGCAGAGTTCCACTAGAGGGCTACCGGGAAAAATGCAGCACCGAAACCGTACTCGGTGCCCGTAACGCCTCAGAGCCCATCAAACTGGAAACCCCCGTCTACATCGCGGGCATGAGCTACGGCGCGCTCTCGGCTACTGCCAAAGTAGCGCTGGGTACAGCCGCCACACGCATGGGCACCATGACCGTCACCGGTGACGGGGGCATGCTGGCGGCCGAGCGAGCGGCTTCCAGCCTGCTCATGTATCAAGTCCTGCCAAGCCGTTACGGCTTCAGGCCCGACGACCTGCGGTCCGCCGATGCACTGGAAATAGTCCTCGGCCAGGGCGCCAAGCCCGGCACCGGCGGCCTGCTCCTGGGCATGAAGGTCTCCGACACCATCGCTGGCCAGCGCGACCTCCCCCCCGGCGTGGACCAGCGCAGCCCGGTTCGCCATCCTGACTGGATGGGCGCGGACGACCTGATGATCAAAATGGAAGAGCTTCGCGAAGTCACCGACGGCAAGGTGCCGTTGTTCCTCAAGCTCGGAGCCGGGCGGGTCACCGCCGACGTGAAGCTAGCGGCCAAAGTGGGTGCCGACGTCATCGTCATCGACGGCATGGAGGGTGGCACCGGCGCATCGCCAGAGTTGCAGCTAGACCACACCGGCATTCCGACCATGCCCGCTACTGCTGAAGCCGTTCGGGCACTGCAGGAACTGGGCCTGGAAGACGAAGTCGACCTCGTCGTCTCCGGCGGCCTCACCAACGGCGCCGACATGGCCAAGGCGCTGGCGCTGGGTGCCAAGGCCGTGTGCATCGGCACGGCTGCGCTCATCGCCCTCAACTGCAACAAAGCAATCTATAACGAAGACTATGCCGCTCTGGGTACACGGGCCGGGGCCTGCCACCACTGCCACACAGGCATGTGCCCGGTGGGAATAACTACACAGGACCCAAAGCTGGAAGCCCGGCTCGACCCGGAAGAGGCTGCGGACCAGGTGTTCAACTACCTCAACGCGCTGACGCTAGAGATCCAGCTATTGGCCCGCGCCTGCGGCAAGCGAGACATCCACGACCTCGAACCCGAGGACCTGCGGGCACTGTCGGTAGACGCCTCGGCCATGAGCGGAATACCTCTCGTGGGCACAAACAAGGTTTATTAGTAAAGGAAACTCACACCCAATGGGAAAGATATTCGAAATGGAAATGGGCGGCGAGACCGTCCGGGCCGAGCTGCTCAGCGACGACGCGCCGGAGACCTGCGCCGCTTTTGAGCGCGCAATGCCCACCACCACTTTCGGCGTGAACGCCAAGTTCGCCGGTGACGAGACCATCGCCATGCTCCCGTTCTACGCCCCCCCGGGCGAGAACCAGGTGCCGTCGGTCGGCCCGGGCGACATCGGCTACTACCCTCGCAGCCAGACCTTGTGCGTGTTCTACGGCGAAATCATGCCGTTCGCGTACATCAACCTCTTTGCTAAGGTCGTCCCCGAAGACTTGGCCAAGGCCGTGACCGCTGGCAAGCGCATCCTCGAAGCTGGGTCCATGAAGGCCATCGTGCGCATGGCAGACGCCAGCGCCGCCGGAGGCTCTGCGCCTGCTGCGAGCACGGGCAACGCAACCGCCGATGCCCTGCGCTCGGCTACGGCAGCCATCTGGGAAAACGAGCCCGCCGACGTGACCGCCCTGCGCACCCACAAGCGCCCGCCCATGGGCAACCTGCCCTGCGTCGTCTACTCCAACTTCGACCTGTTCTGGGGCACCGAGAACCTGCACGTCGCCCGCCAGCTAGCCGACGAGCTACCTGTGGCGCAGGCTGGCAAGGTGGCGGCCGCTTACCTGCGACGGACGGAAGATCGGGTTGGCAAGTGGGGCTTCCCCTCTGCAACGGCCCTCATAACCCAGGCCGCAGGCGCGGCCGAGTCCGCTGGTTCCACCGACGAGCTAAAAGAGATCCTCGACGCCTCCAACATCTACCTCAACCGCCTCGGCGGCTGGGTAGACTCCATGATCCCCTGGAACGACATGGATAAGAATCTGAAGCTAGTATCGAGATAGCTAGTTAACTAAAAAGACCCCCGGCAAGTGCCGGGGGTCTTTTGCTTTTGCTCTTTAGCCCGATCAGCCTGTGCTGTCCGGGTCCTTGCCCTTCTCGCCTTTAATCCACCGCACCAGTGCCCACGTACCGGGCAGCAGCATAGCAGCGCCGAACAGCTTCACCGCGTCGCCGCCTATGAACGGGTAGAGCCCGCCCCTCAGCGTCTTGTCGGCAACGTTGCTGCCCGCAATCGCATCGTAGTAGCTCAGTTCGGTGCCCGGTATGGTGGCCGAGGCAATGAACAGGGCCAGCCAGATCAGGCCGACCAGATAAATTGCGATATTTCCCACCAGCATCGAAACGAGAACTTTCGGCCCTCTGTCCCAACCGCGCTCGGCCAGCAGGCCGATTAGGTACGCAGCGAGTATGAAGCCGACGATATAGCCACCGCTGGCCAGGTCCCAAACGAACGACTCCGTGCCCGACCAGGGCAGTATGAAGTGGACGTTCTTGTCCCCCATTAGCGAAGACGACGGGGAAAACGCGGGCATGACCATGGCGAGCAGAATGTAGACCACCATCGAAAGCGGTCCCCGCCTGGAGCCGAGCACGCCGCCGGTGAGCAAAACCCCAAAAGTCTGGCCGGTAATGGGAACAGTGGTAGTGGGTATGCGGATAGCTATCTGGGCCACTAGCGTCATGAGGAACGCGAAACTGACGATCAGTCCGGCGTCCACCGCAAGCCGCTGTACCCGTGTCTGGATCCACTCGACCGGCAGGACAACATCAATCAGTACCGGGGTTTGTGCCTTAGCTTGCATCGCCTAGGTCCCCTGGGGGCCGCTATCGCGCGGCCGGAAGATCGAGTCCTTCGCGAAAACGACCTGCGTACGTTTTTTGCGGCCACGCCGCAATAGACTGCCACCTATGGAGGTCAGCGCAAACACGCCGACCAGCCCCAGCGGCATCTTTTTAAGAAACGATCTGCGAGAGCTTCCGCTGCTCTGGTTTTCCTGTGAGTCCATTCGGACCTCCCTAAAATGCTGTCGGGCGCGCGGTGCTACTCACCGCATGTCCGAAGCCGTCGGCAATTATACCGTCCGGTCATAGAAGTGATCCACCGGGCCGTTGCCGGAGCCGACCGGGTACGCACCTCTAATGGCCGCGTGCACATAGCGCTTGGCCCCTGCTACGGCGTCTCTTACGTCCATGCCTTTCGCCAGCCCCACCGCCGCCGCCGAGGCGAACGTACATCCAGTACCGTGCGTAGAGGTCGTGGCGACGCGAGCGTTCGTGTACGCCTTGAACTCGCCGTCTACATAAAGCAAGTCAGTAGCTGGACCAGAGCCCAGGCCTCCCGTAATGACGACCGCCTTCGCGCCCATCTCGGCAATCGCCCGGGCAGCGTCTTTTATTTGCTCCATAGTTTCGATGGGCCGACCGACCAGGGCCGAGGCCTCCTGCACGTTCGGTGTCACCAGTGTCGCCATCGGCAATAGATGCGCTGTCAGGGCGTCCTGTGCGTCCTCTCGCAGCAACCGGGCGCCTGTCGTCGCCACCATCACCGGGTCGACTACCAGTACGCCGACATCATGCCGTTTCAGGCCCGCAGCAACGGCCTCAACAATCTCAGCGCTGGCCAGCATGCCGGTCTTCACTGCGTCAGCCCCTATGTCTTCGAGCACAGCGTCTATCTGGGCTCCAATCGTAGCTACCGGCACCTCGTGCACGTCGGTCACCCCAAGCGTGTTTTGCGCCGTAATCACCGTGATGACCGAAGTGCCGTAAGCGCCCAGGGCCGCGAACGTCTTTAGGTCGGCCTGAATGCCCGCGCCGCCGCCAGAGTCGGAACCGGCCACCGTCATCAGTCTTAGTGTTTTGGGTGTTTGGGGTCGGGTCACCTCGGCCACTCCAGGCCCACCCCGAAGTACGCCTGCTCCCAGAACATCAGCTCATAACTAAGCGCCGTGCGGGCTAGCCAGCCCGTCCTGTCCGACCTGCGGCCTCGTGGAATGTCGTCTAAATGCTTGCCCAACCAGGAGACTATGTCACCGAGAGCCTCCGGGCCATGTAGGTCTATCCATTCCCTGTAGAACGGGTTCTCCGGCACGCGCCCGGCCTCTATGAGTCGCGTCGCCCAGTCTAGATACGTCCCCTCGGTGACGTACAGCACCGTGACTATCTCGTCGAACGTGCCTTCATGACCAACCCTCGCCAGAAAGTCCACGAAGCCCTGAGTCGCGGGCGACGCCACGGCGCCCGTCAATTCCTCCTCTGTGGCGTCGAGTTGCTTCAGGGCTCGCACGAACAGGTCGTTTTCCGGGTTCAGCACCCCTTCAAGGAAACGGTTGATAGGGGCACTTGCACTGGCAAGATCCGGCGACTTGGCGATCGCCAGCCCCATCATCGCCACCAGGTCCTTTACGAAAATGTAGTCCTGCACAAAGTAAGTGCGGAACTTGTCGATGGGCAGCGTACCGTCGCCCAGTTCCAAAACGAGAGGGTGCGTGACCACCCGCTCCCAGGCGGCGGCGTTCTCGGTTCGTATTGCTGCGGTCAGGCTGTCTGTCATGGTGCGGGTTTGCCTTACTGGGGTCGCGAGAGTCGGAGCCCATCTTCGCATCTCGAAGTTACAGCGCGTAGGGCCTTTGCGCCATGCTCGGGCGGGGATTAGGCTGGGTGGGTGAATTTAGGCCTCAACTTACGCACCTCGTCCCGGCTCCGCCTCGTCGCCATCGTGGCTGGCGGGTTCGGCCTTCTCGTCACGCCGTTCCTTATGGCGGCGTGGCAATCGGAGGCCGACTGGCACCTCATAGTCGGCCGCATGCACTTGTTCGCGTACATCGGAGCGCTGGCGGGCATGCTGTACTTTCGGCGACGGCTCGGGGCAAAACCCGTCTTCTGGGGACGCCTGGCCTTCTGGGTGGCGTTCTTGGGCCTCAGCCTGGGCCTCGTTGGGGACATAGGGGTGTATTGGAGCGACAACAGCAACTTCGCCGTTTTACCTCTAACGACCATCCAGACGACCTTTTACTTGTTGAACGTCATCGGGGCGCCGCTCGCACAGGTCGCGCTCATCTACTACGGCCTCGGGCTGGTGTGGTCCGACATAATCCGCGACCGCTTCGGCTGGTCGCTGGCCGGGTTGGCCGTCATCGGCTTGCCTCTCTTTTTGCTGCACTTTTCCGCCGGGACCATATTCCCCACCACCGTGTTCTGGGTCGCGGCGGCTATCTGGAACTGGTCAGGCGACCGAGCCCAGGGTGGCCAACCTTCATCTATCGACGGACCGTCCCTATGAACACTGCTGAACTTACCGAACGCGTGACAAGCCTCGGACTGTCATTGAGTGAAGATCAGTTAGACCGCTTCCAGCGCTACCTCGATCTACTTGTCGTGCACAACCGCAAGGCCAATCTCATCGCCGCCGCCGGGCCAGACGAAATCCGGCGTCGGCACTTCCTAGACTCGCTTACTCTGGTTGCGGCGACCGGGCCTAACCGCCTCTCCCAATCGAAATTGCTCGACGTCGGCTCGGGTGCCGGTCTCCCCGGCCTGCCGCTGGCCATCGCGTTCCCCGACTGCCAGGTGACCCTGATAGAGGCAACTGGCAAAAAAGTAGCCTTCCTGCAAACAGCGTGCGCCGAACTTGGTCTCACCAATGTGACGGTCGTCGGTGCCCGGTCCGAAACCGCCGCCCGCGACCCCGAGTTGCGAGAGGCCTTCGACATAGTCGTCTCCCGCGCCCTGGCCCGCATGGGCACGCTGGCCGAACTGACGCTACCGTTCTGCCGGGTCGGCGGCGAGGCTATCGCCTACAAGGGCCGGGGAATCGAGCCCGAGCTAGCCGCAGCCGCAGCCGCCATCCAGACAATGGGTGGAGGAGACCCCCGCGTGGTCGAAATAGACGACGCCATAGCGGGCGAAGGCAGCGGCGCGCGCCTGGTAATCACCCCCAAAATCAGTGCGACGCCGGATCGCTACCCCAGGCGGGACGGGATACCGAACAAGCGCCCGCTGTAGAATGCGCAGGCTGATGCGACTCCCACGACTCGCGCGGTCCGTTGGCCTGCTTCGAAACTCCGACGACACCGGCGCCCCCAAAGACCTGCGTTCGACCCTCGGTCGGCGTATATTCTCCCTCCCAACACTCCTGTCATTAGGTGTAGCCGGGGCGTTCATCTTTTTCATCGCCTCCGGCATCGACTTAGACTGGTCGGAAACTCTGGCCAACGTCGGAGATATGAAGGCGTGGCCGTACGTCACCGCCCTGTTCCTGTACTACCTGAGCTTCCTGTTCCGAGGCTACCGCTGGAAGATTCTTGCCCGTAGCGCCGCCAAAAAGACCGACCCCGAAGGCACAACCATCCGGCTGCCATCGATCCTGCGGTTCTCCCAGCTCATCATCATGGGCTGGTTCGTCAACACCATCGCCTGGCTCAGGTTGGGAGACGCCTACCGGGCGTGGGCCTTCTCCGACGACTCAAAAGGCGGCTTCTCGTGGGGGCTTGGCACGCTACTGGCGGAGAGGGCTCTCGACATGGCAACAGTGGCGGTGCTCATCGTCATATCCATCCTGGCAGCCACCGCCACCACCGACAACGCCGCGCTCCAGTACCTGCTCATTGCGGCTGCGGGCATGGCCACCGGCCTCGTCGGCCTGCTCGCGGCAATGCGCCTGTTCGGCATGAGGCTCGCCGCCCTGCTGCCGGGCAAGTTACAGCGCATCTACCGGGGCGTTCACCAGGGGACTCTTGGGAGCATCGAACTGCGCCAACTGCCCCTGCTCTCCTTGCTCAGCATAATCGGCTGGGGTCTGGAGGCTGGCCGCCTGTACTTCGTCATAGAAGCCCTCGGCCTGACACTCAGCCTGCCCATGGTCATGATCGTCGCTCTCGGCCACGCCCTGCTAAGCACCGTGCCAACGCCCGGCGGCATCGGGGCCGTCGAAACAGGCATGACCGGCCTGCTGATCCTGAGCATGCCCAAGTCCGACGCAGCGTCCGTAGCGGTGCTCGACCGCTCCATCACCCTCCTGAGCGTTATGGTCTTCGGCGGAATCATCTTCCTGCTCAACGGCATCGTGCAGGGCCGCCGGGCCCGCAAACGGGCAACGCTATAATTACCGCCTGCCAAACCCAGATGCCAGATATTGGCCAAACCCTGACGGAGACGCTCTTCAAACAATGACAAGCACCAACACCAACCTCAGGCGTCACAGTGCCGTCCAGGTAGACGGTCCCGACAGGGCCGCCGCCAGGGCCATGCTCCGGGGCGCAGGCCTTAAAGACGACGACTTCAAAAAGCCATTCGTCGCGGTCGCCAACCTCGCCAGCGACGTCACCCCCTGCAACATCCACCTCGACCGCATCGCCAAGGCGGCCAAAGAGGGTGTGCGGGCGGCGGGTTCCGTGCCGTTCATGTTCGGCACCATCACCATCAGCGACGGCATCTCCATGGGAACTGAGGGCATGAAAGCGTCCCTCGTCTCTAGAGAAGTCATCGCCGACTCCATCGAAACCGTCGTCTTCGGCGAGAGCATGGACGGGCTCGTCGTCGTCGCCGCCTGCGACAAAAACATGCCCGGTGCCATCATGGCCATGGCGCGTCTCAACGTGCCGTCCATCTTCGTGTACGGCGGGGCAATCCTTGCCGGCAACTATTTGGGCAAAGACATCAACGTCCAGGACATGTTCGAGGCCGTCGGTGCCCACTCGCAGGGCAAGCTGACCCTCGACGAACTAACAGCAATGGAGCGCATCGCCTGCCCGGGCGAAGGCGCATGCTCCGGCATGTTCACCGCCAACACCATGGCATCTGCCATCGAGGCATTGGGCATGGGCTTGCCTGGTACGGCTTCAATACCCGCCGTAGACTCCCGCAACCTGGACGCGGCGCGCCTCGCAGGCGATGCGCTGCAAAATCTCCTGGAACTCGATCTGAAACCCAGGGACATCCTGACAAAAGAGGCCTTCGAAAACGCCATCACCGTCGTGCTGTCCATGGGCGGCTCCACCAACGCCGTGCTGCACCTCCTCGCCATAGCCAGCGAAGCCGAAGTGCCGTTGGACATCGACG